>ERZ1740055.409-NODE-409-length-11377-cov-10.764176_pt1 | contig 11377 bp, 7 predicted proteins | sample MGYA00581747_ERZ1740055 | MGnify/ENA primary metagenome ERZ1740055 (study PRJEB43018, sample SAMN04849739) | marine metagenome | isolation source: floating plastic debris | place: Pacific Ocean | collected 2008-08-28 | study: EMG produced TPA metagenomics assembly...
TTGTGGTTGGAAGGCAGAGATCTTACCAACTGCGCCAACCACGCCCGCCCTAAAATAGATAAATAAAATAAAGGAAATACGATTGTTTTAGTTTCCTTTAAAAGACCATTATCCATATAATTATCCATTCCAGCAAAGACTGGAATGCTCTTCCAAATGAAATGCTTAATATAACTGATTCAAACCGCTTCAAATCTTCCCTCATATAAACTCAGTGCCAGCCGACCACTTGCATAACGTCCCTGAGGGATTTTGCAAGAAATTGATGTAGATGTAGATGTAGATGTAGATGTAGATAATAATAATTTAATTTGACGACGCTTACATCAGTAGAAATTGTTAGTATATGCCACACAAGTGGCATATACTAACGTTCTTAAAATATATAAAAAAATTTTGAAACAAGCGTGGGGCCTGAAGTGAGCAACGAGATTTTGCCTCTGGTACCCAGGCCATTATTCGATGGTGAATTACTTACATTTCCAAACACATAATATTATGTAAAGGAAACAACTCAAAATACAATGCCTTGTTTGCGAAATTAGTTGAGCACAATAATTATAAACAATGAATCATCTTATGTTTTGCAGCATGATTTCAACAATCAGACGAATTTCAAACAAAACTAAAGAATTAACTCGAGGGCAATTAAATAAGTGCTTCCCAAAGTCTGCAAAAAAGAATTTGTGTTTTTTCGTTTCGTTTTACGTTGTGATTACCTGTAGGGCTTAGTTGTTCAAAAGCCGATTGGTACTAACCCAGAGTTAAATATGTAAATATGTACTCATATTCTTGTTTCCAACCTGATATTTTGAGATTGACAAGTTTTTTTTCCTTTGAAAATACAAACGTTCTTAACATTTATTCGTTAAGCTTCTCTTAGAGAAGAAATTGCTTCTTGAATTTCCGCTTAACCCACGGTGAAAGTTAACCAGCTTTTGAACGCCCAGGCTAATCACGTGATTTGGTGAGCATAACGCGCGCGACATTTTGAAATTTTATTTGTTGGTATATTGCCAAGAATAATGTACTTTTTTGGCCTCTAGTTATTCAGCTTGTATGGCATATACTAAAACAATTACCTCCTTTTCTGTGGGTAATTATTTATTCTTTGTAGCGAGCGATTGCAATTACAAAATTTATAAATTAGCATCTGGAAAACTAAACTAAATCTTTTACGAACCCAGTGGCTCACGGGGCTGGCACTTATTTCCGGTTTCTGTAGTGTTAAGCGGATGAGAGTCTTAAGTAGTGTTAAGCGGATGAGAGCTTAAGTAGTGTTAAGCGGATGAGAGCTGGATGGAACACGAATCCATCTTAGCTTACCTCTCACCAAACGCTGGTGGATGGAAGCCGATGGAAAGCTAAATCAGCTTCGACTAACTTGGGACCTTGTTGTTGGACGACGGCGATCTTACCAGAGTGTGTTTACTACACCGTCAACTAATAGCTAAATATTTTATTTAATTCATTTGTAAACAACTTCAAATTTAATCAAGCTTTTTGAAACAACTTTAAATCCAGGAATGACGGAAGGTTGCGCCCATGGCCTTTCAGTACTCAAAGGTTCAAGGTGAATAAGTAGTCTAAAGAATAAGCGGTAACTATTGAAAATATTCCACTAAAGGAATCACGTTTGTCTGAGTTTGGTGGGGGAGCTCGGAGTAAAGTCAGTAAATAATGCACAGGGAGCCCTATCTTTTCTGAGTCGAGAGTAACATCTTCGTAAGTTTTAATATTTAGCAAAATAATCGAATCTTTTTATCTCACATTTTGTGTTCACCTTCCATGTGCTAAATATACCATTATGTAAATTTTGTTTTTGTTTTGCAGAAATTCAAATGCCGGCGACAGTTGGGTCCAGTTCTGAACATTTTACGCTAACTAGTTTAGTAAAAGCCTGTATTTTTAATCTTGAAGTAATACTTAAAGGAGAACGAAAAACCAACCAGGAGCCCCTTTGTGATTGTAACATGTTCGGACAATTTAGTGCTGCAGAGTTGTTGATGAACAATACTTACAGTTCGGAAGAATAGACCAATGTTTAGACTTTCAACGCTGCATCTGTAAATAAACATTAATGGCGGAACAGTCTATGTTGATATTGCATACACTAGGCACTGGTGACATGTAATGCCACTAATAAAAGATTAGAACAACAACAACAACAGTGTACGAGGATCAGTGATGATGTAATGACTATGAAGATGATGATGTTCAAATATAGCCAATTCAGTATTTTGTTTACACTATTCGTTCAATGAAGGATCAAAATACAATGTTCAACTCCAGCTATATAAGCCCCATTTTTTAATACGAATACAAAAACAAAGTTAGAGTTCTAAAACTTCATTGCAGGATAGAATTTACCTGAAAAGGGGTCCAATATGTTATTAAATACTATTTCTGCGATATATAAGACTCACAAAGATTGTATGGCTCATGACTGAATTTACCACTGAACTGTTTTTAATCAGTGAATAAAGAAATTGGTCACAAAGAATAGTTATTAATCAAAGGTATTATGTGGATGCGCGTGGAATGATTTTGTACCTAACTTCCTCGGTTTCATACGACAAACATGATTGGCTAAAACCACGAAGCGAATTTTAATCGATTAGATGAGCAATGATATGATTGGACGAAATGACTTTCTATTGTTAAACACTTTCTATTGTTACACTCTCTCCCCATCCCGCCCCCCCTCCCCCCACGACCATTTCGATGCTCGTGGATTGACTCCACTCACAAAAATGGTTAAGTGTGATTGTAATAGCGATTTTAAAAATGTTTTAGGTTTTTTGTTTAAATTCAAAACCAGTTTTGTCACATTTTAGGAATTTGCGGTGCATATGCTTTTTATCAGCTTTCGACAATTTTCATTAAATTTCTTCCTTTTTTTTGTTTCGTTTAAGTTTTGTTAGGAGAAAAAAGCTAAAGAAAGGGCTCTTAGTTGTGCACTAGAAACATAATAACAATAAGATGTTTCTGTTTGGCCGTCCAAAGTTTACACTTTGTTGTTTACACAGCTAGTTAATGCACGCGAACACTGTTATAACTAAACATTTAAAGTAAAAAGCTACCCTGATGAAAAATTATTCATATGACTTGTAGCAAGATTTAGGGTAGTAACTCGTTTGAATTAAAAACTATACTACAATTGATAAGAATAGCATCGTTATTTTTATAGCAAACAGATCCTTTCTGGTTAATTTACTGCATTGTCATTAGCACTAAAAACTAATAATAGACAGAAAACGATTTATAAAATTCTTAAATTTAAAATAGGCGTTTCGTATAAGTGTTAATAAATCGATGAAACAGTTGAAGACTAGGAGAGCGTTGTTCAAATATAAGTGAGCTCCATTTTATCTCTTATAGATAATTTAATGTGTGACATTTTGATAAATCAAAATTTGTTTTTACAAGGAAATTTTTAAAATCATTAGATTGAGTTTATCTACCTTGATGCTGGGTGACGCATCAACAATTGATTCAGAAATGTATTAATTTTAGTATTCTGCCAGCTTCTTGTTCCTTTCTGAAAGTTAGCTCAATAACAAAATTTTAAAACAATTGCTATTTTGAAGGAGATAAAAAAACGTTGCATTAACGCTTTTAAGTCTCCACGGGGGAATCGGTAAAACTCATTAATATCTGGGATTTGCGATTTGAAAATATCAGTTTTTCCAAACGTTTTGCTAAGTCTGTAACATTAAGCTCTATCGGAAGATCTGAGAAAATTTACTGATTAATAATTTTGACTAATTTATTCCTTAAGCCTTTGGCGTATTAATTTCCTGTGAAAGACTTGCAAGCCACAGCAAGATACAAATTGAACTTTTTTCATTTGTGGCAATGAAATTTAGCGTCAGTTTTGATCAATCCTTGAAGTAGCTTAGAAATATAGATTCAATTAATAAAAGATGTATCAAAAAGGTTTTTGTCAATTTAGTAAACATGGTTTCTGGATTAAATAGTATGGCGTCGTGATTCATGTCCAGATAAATTGTTGGATTTATGTTTAAATGTTCAAATTATCAACTCCAATGGCAATGATTTTAACGACAGATTTCATTATGAACTAAAAAACTAATAGAGCCTTTAACCAAAATGCGCTATTTTTTAAAAAAAATCGATTGAAAGTGATGTTTCTGTGTTGCTATGCGTAACATTGATTTGATAAGATTATTTTCAAGTTTATATGTAGGCCCACTCAACCAGGTGGATAAGATTCATTAAATGCTTTCTTTTTCTTTTAAGTTAAAAAAAAAACAATTTTTGTACAAAATTCAAAAGGTGTCGGTATAGTTCACAATATAAGAAATATCTTTTGAGTCTGTAGATATTTCAATCCAGCTTAAATCTTGTCATTTTCTGCTCTATAAACTTGTAAACAGTTTCCTTTCGTATTATAGATTTCCTTCTATTTCAAACGTATTTTATTGTATGTAAATTAAAATAAAATTTATAACAGCTAAAGGCACGCAATTTTTCTGGTATTGCTTTCAGTCAACTTGTATTTACAGTAACGAAATGAATATTTTTTTCAAAACATCCTGAAATATATTAACAAATTAGAGTGCATTTGATTTTTTATTTTTAAAAATTTCTAAAAAAAGCACTTTTCGAGAATTTTCTAGTAAGTTGCAAATATATTTTTTATTCCAGCTATTACTGGAGTTCACGAGTACATATGATCACAGCAAGACATTTTCGTAAAGATGCTCAATTAAATTCAAAACATGCAACGTTCTATCAACTGAAATCAGTCAGTTGATAGATGGTTGTGATATGAATAGAATTAATGATAAATGAGGAACGAAATTGTGTTTTATACATAATTGCGTTGCCCCGCTCGTAAAATTCTTTTGGCTTGCATGTTGCCGACAGGTAATATTTTCTTGTCTTTACAATTCAAATATTTGAGTTCATTGCATTCTAATATTTATAACTCAAACAATTAAAAAAACTTAGCTTTAAAGGCAGGTGAGATTCAATGATTGCAAGACAATTTGGTTTGGTGTAAGTTTTATATTTTGAGTGTACAATGGTTATCATGGAACAAGAAACAGCCTCCACAAATGGTTCAACGCTTGTCGCGACCAGGGAAAGTGCTTTCATCATATTTGAATCGTGTATTTTCGTTCTTTTGAATATTATGGCCTTTACAGGGAACTTGCTTGTTTGTATTGCGTTCTACAAGAATCCCTCTCTTCGTTCAATCACAAACTATTTTGTACTTTCCCTGGCCCTAACCGATTTGGCAATGGCTGTATTTGTCATTCCGCTCGCTACAGCATCCTCGATTGCAAACAAGTGGGTTGCGGGAGACTTAGGCTGTAAACTTCGTTACTTCTTCACAAACTCCTTGGGTGGAACATCTTTGTTAACTGTAATGCTTCTGGCACTCAATAGATACTTTCGCGTGGTAAGACCATCTTTATATCCTAAATTGTTCTCCAGTAATGGTTCTGTAACAATGGCACTTTCTGCTTGGATTGTAACAATAATAGCAGTCATAATATTGTTCTTTGCTACTGGAGTTCAGTTCGAAACACTTTCAGTACAACCTGCCTTCTGCCTTAGAACTTTTACTGATAGTGCTGGTAAAATATCCTTTGGGGTGGTTCACGATGCTTATATCGCTATCCCAAGTTTGGTTATTGTATTTTGCTATGTGAGAATTTACCAAAGCGTTCGCAAACACAACGCCGTTGCACTCTCATCTCCAAGAAAAGGAAAGTGTGCTTACGGTATTCAGGAAAAGAAAATGACGAGAATGTTGACAGTTGTTGTGGCTGGCTTTTACCTTTGTTGGTTGCCACTGTTTGTCACCCAAATTCTAATGACATTTACCAAAATAATCAAAGAAAGAGACATCAAATTTTACAACTTCTACTTCAACTTCCCAGGTTATTGTAGCAGTGTAATTAATCCCGTTGTGTATGCAACAATGAATCCGCCATTCCGAAGTGAATTTCGCAATATTTTCCGATGCGGTAAAAACCAAAACAGCTTGGCTTTAGTTTAGAAAACCGTTTTAATAAATAATTTATGATTAAATCAGTTAACATGTTTCACACTTTATAGATATGACTGTACCAGCATGACAAGTTTTAAGTTTAAAAAAAAAAACAAGACAATGGAGATTTTTTAAAACATAACCTCAAAAAAAAAGAGTGAAAACACAACGAAATGAAATTCAAGTAACGAGAACAAACTGGAATTCAGTAGTTCTGTCAAGTGAGATAAAAATATTTTCTTTACAATATACTTTCTTTTTTCTGTAAAAACGTCTAATTTATGAGACAACAATTAATACTATCAAATGTCTTAAGAATTTTAGCCGCTTGTGTTATTAAAAAGTTCGTAAAATATAACTGCTAGTCTAGAGTGCATGATAATCCAGTGTATGGAAACATCTTTAATTTATCGCCGGAAAATGTTCATATCCGCTGGATGCATTTTTGAAACGGAAAATTTTAGTTTCCATCTGCCGTATGGCGCGGATATTGTTTGTCAAAAGGCTCTAAATGTTTTTCATTTTTTGACACGTAGCTGCAAATTTCACTTTAAAATGCCATAGTGTATATAATTTGCACTTTAGTGTCGACAAACAATATTTTTATGATTTTCTGCTCATTGTACGACTGAGTTAAAACGACTGACTCCTTCTCAGCTCATGTTATGTTCTTAGGTTGTTCTTCAGTTAATGACATTCTCCATCTTCTTGTAAACAAGTTTCATATAAACTGTAAATTCTAATTGTCATTGCAATTTTGATCTTCTTCAATTTTGTCTTTTTTCTAAGCATTAAAGAATTATTGGACAAGCTTGAATAAAGTTTTGTTTGTCAGTGGCAAGCAAATATTTATTGTTCAAGTAATATATTGCGAGACACTGATGAATTACAATATTTTGCAGTTGCCAAGTCCAAAAATTATAATTTGATCACTGAAGTTGCTTTCTATATCTTATACTTTCTCGGTTATACTTTTAAGATTTTTTCTGTAAAATCAGCAAAACGAGCACTTTTTGACCAATTAGGTTGAAATTGCGCATGAACAGTGTCATATCTGCTGGAAAAATCTAGGTCTGCCAGACGGTAATGCGCATGAGCAATGTCTTACTTGAACCCTGTTATTTTTAGGTCGCTTGCCCCTAGATCAGTTAGAAAAATGTAAAAGGTCTAAATGGTAACTTGTTTTACTATTACTTTTGTTATCCGTTGCTCATCCAATCGGCGTATCCAGTTCAAGTAAATTGATAGCTCATGAAACAATCGTTTGAATTTAAATCGTCTATATAAAAGACTAGTACTTGACGATTATAAAAGTTAAAAACGAAATTCTCCTATTGTTTTGCTGTTTTGTAAAAGCTTCAAGTTGTAAAATTCTTGCTAATGCTTTAAACTCAACATACTTTTCACCCCAAGTATGGTAATCTGTGACAGTCTTGGACTCCAGATTCCATTATTTCGATTCCGGATCCTAGGTACTGGGTTAAAAATTCCACCTCAATGGATTCCTGATTCCAAACGTCCTTTTTTCAGGGATTCCGGATTCCACAAGAAAATGGATTCCGGAATCCTAATTACCTTACATGGGGCGATAATTAAGGCTGAGAAATGGTGAAGGAAAACCTTTTGTATCTAGACACGCAGTGTCCGTACGCTGCGACTGAGAGAGCCCAGGGACTAGCATTGGTCTCAAGTTTCAGATGGACAAATGCGGTTCACCGATTGGTGTACTCATATCAAAGGCGGGATTTTCACGGTCGGTTCCGGAAAAATCTTGAAAGTTAGACTGGTGGGAGAATTTTCGTCCCTAAAATGCTCTATAAAGTTACTTATCACAACGTACATACATGCAATTGGGCGCCGCATTGGCAAATAAACGATTAGAGAGGCTACATAATTTTTTTAACAAGTTAAAAAAAAAATAAAGAAAAAGACAAACATGACTTGGACGTAGTAACGGTTTGCCTTTAGCGGTGTTATAAAAGTTAATGGTACCAGCATTTGCCTGACCTTCAAGTGTAGCCTTTCCTAGCTGATTCTAAATGTTCTCACCAGCTGACGTGTAAACATCACTATACACATCACCACTATAGTTGTTTAGTACAAAATCATCATCACCTTCTGTCTGGGTTTGCTGTTTAATCAGTCATTTAGTTATAAACTTGACAACTCTAAACTTACAAACTTTGCCACGCAGTCAGGAAGTTAAACAAACGCTTGTTTTTTGAGTCAGTGAAAAAATCACTGATTCAGGTAGGATTTGAAACCACGACCTTCGGGTTACTAGTCCGCCTCTATACCATGCAGCTGAGTCAACCGGGAGGGGTGTGTGGATTACAAATCTATAATCATGTGTGAACATAAAATATATCTATCATTAAACTCACAGACATCTGTGTTAAGACACTAGGAGGATGCAAGCGTTTTGATTGATAATTCTAATCATGTTCAGGGATTTACAAACATGAAGTTAAGCCAACGCTTGTTTTTTGAGTCAGTGAAAAAGTCACTGACTCAGGTAGGATTTGAACCCACGACCTTCGGGTTACTAGACCGCCGCTCTACTAGCTGGGTTACTAAGTCAACTGAGGCATTTAAAAATTGCCATGCAGTCTTTGGGAGATAAACAAGATAAGCAGGACTTCCGTTATCATATCCCAAGGAACAGACCTTTAGTACACCTGGGCCCAGTTGGGAGTATGGATAACATTCTCAACCAAAAACTTTCATCTTAGAAAGGTGTGGCTCCCTTCCTGTCAGAGCGAAATAATAGGTTTTTTTGAGACGATTATTGAACCAACGGTTACGGATGTAGGTTGCAGTCAAGATAAGATAAAGCCAGAATTCCTTACTTACTTTGCCCTGTAAAAGTATATAAACCTACCCATCTCAAACAAGGTCCTCCAGTGGCGTTCGGCTGTGCCATTCTGATGAGGGAAATAAAGGGCAGATGTTTCATGTTTAATCATAATTCTCCTCAGCAAAAACTTTAATTTTTGTAAATCAAATTCACCACTATTAATTATCATTCCTAATACATTTAATATCACCGTAACGGGAGGAATCTCTCAACAACTTCCCTTTAGCTAAAACTGTGTTACTTTTTTCTTTTAAGAAATAAACTAAAGAAAGCACTCAAAAAATCGTCAGTAAATGCTTCGGAGTATTGACAAGACCTAAAACCAATTGCATGTCATGTTAAATGTAAATCGTTTTCTGAAGTCGTGAAATTTTTGAAGTTTTATTGTTCATGGCTAGGAAGACCCTTTTATGAGCCATTTTAAAACTATTTTGAACACGCTAGATGATAACCCAGGCCAGATGTGATGATTACAATAGTAATGCTATAGAGCACACAAAACGACAAAAATTTGAGTCCAAAGTCAACTTTGCGTTTTTAACTAAGGGTATGTTGTCCAAATAAGGGAAGCAAACAAAAATGATGTCAGAGGTTACAACTAGAATGTGTTGATCAGTTTATAAATAGAATGTACCATCAATTATGCTCAAAGTGGGTATAAGGAGTGGATTGTTAATTTAGAGGTATTTTTGTGAAGGTATTGGAATCATGATATGAGCGGTATAGATGAATGAAAAGGAAAAAAAAGATTTTGTACTGAGTTCTTGTCGGTGCAGTGTGTTTCATATCTATTCCCCATTTCGTTCACCCTTTCCAAGTAACCATTCCACCATCCTTCATCACGTCTTGCCCATGTGTTACAGTGGCAATACCTCTCATAACAATATAGATTCGATACAGAAAAATACGAGTAATAAATGAATCGCTCATGTACTGCGTTGAGCTTAATTTATTAGTGATCCAATATGAATAGGAGCTCAGTGTAGACAAGTTAGACATCCTCTGTGGGAACAAGAAAAATTGTCTATCAACCCGCGACGACGGATTAAAATTACCGAGGGAATCTTTGAGTATTGTTCTTAAAGACAAAAAAGATGCAAATTCGAACCAAATTAAAACTTAATAGCCTCTCATAATTTGTTTCTACATCACTTCCCCTGAAGAAGGATAAAGTTATTATCCGAAACATCCGGACTTTTTTAGATGTATTCTTAAAAAATTTTAAGTGGAGGAACAGTAACTTTTATGTCTTTATATAAGAGTTTTAGTAATGAAAAATGCCAAGTTCTTTATCGGAGGGCAGTGTTCCTTTAACCAGTAAAGAGTGAAGATTGTGGTCCTTCTTAAAAGAAGAATGCGGGCGTTGACTGAAAGTTTTTGTTTCTTATCAAAGGTCCTTGTGGTTTAATTTAGAGTCCCCCTGGTAGAATGTTTTTCACATCAGTCGTCACACTGTCTGAAATTACACAATAACTGTAATTCACCATTTCGCATTTGCAGTAGCTGCTTTCTACAATGACAGCGGACTCAATTTGTACAGTGTTAGCCTCAGTATGAAGTTAAATATTCCTAAATTCCAATGTAGTTTTACACGTTTTTACAACTGCGTGTATTGTTGGAGGTGTTCGCTTTCTCTCGCAAATATTTTGGAATATTTAACAACAAAACGAGGCTAACACTGTACAAATTGAGCCCGCTAGCCTTGTAGAAAGTAGCTACTACAGATGCGAAAATGGTCTATTCTTTATATTTAATTATTAGTATACAGAGAATCTTGGACATGAGAAATCACAAAAAAGCTGTACATGAAGAAAGATTAAAAAATAGAACTTTTAAAAATTTACTCGAACAGGATAATTTTTAGGAACAAATTTATAAATAAAGCAGCATTTCAAAAGCTGAAACTCGAACCGTAATAAGAAAATTTTAAATTTTATCTTATTTTAGAGTACATCAGCAGTCCTCCGGCAAGTAAGCTCAATAATTTAATGAAGTATTAGAAGAACTCAACCAGTATTTGAAGTGTCTTCACATGCACGTCGGCGAGACAGGTTCCTCGATTAAGTAGACATTGCCATCTTGTCAATAAAAGTCATGAATCTGCATACTTTCGCTTTCTATGTTCACCAGCACAAAGCAAACCTACCGTAGAAATCTTCTATCTGTAATTAATTGTAACTAGCCCTAGACTGATTGTATAATAGAATTATTTATGGGTGATTAACAGAACTGTGATTCCCAAAGGAGCACGGACTAGGAGCTACATTCTGCATACGACTTTAACACACTATATACAGAAACAATGCCAGAGCACTTGAATGTAGACTGTATAGCTGTTTTGATTGTAACATTGACGAGGACCGCTAAGATCTAACCGTGTGCGGATATTGGCGGAGGAAACAAAACCATACATGAGAACCAAAAGAAACAAGGTAGGCATGGCGACAATGATCGCCGCAAAACCAAAGAGATGCGACTCATTCACCGATTGGGTA
>ERZ1740055.410-NODE-410-length-11374-cov-7.696616_pt1 | contig 11374 bp, 6 predicted proteins | sample MGYA00581747_ERZ1740055 | MGnify/ENA primary metagenome ERZ1740055 (study PRJEB43018, sample SAMN04849739) | marine metagenome | isolation source: floating plastic debris | place: Pacific Ocean | collected 2008-08-28 | study: EMG produced TPA metagenomics assembly...
TGGAGTTACTGAGAATCGAACTGGGGACCTCCAGCACAGAAGGCAGCGCACTTACAAACTGTGCTACATGCCTGCCCCTGTACTTTCTTTTACTACTAATTTATATCATCTTTCAAACTGATGTCAGAAAAAACAACAAGTTTATAAAATTCATATTTAACAGAGTCAGACTAAAAACTTAACATTCAAAAAATAAGTCCTTCATGAAAATCCCATTTTTCAAGGAATCTCATTCCTTGAACAGAAAATCTGAAAATTCAAGGAAATCCTAGTGGCAAATAAATTTAGCATCTTTCTTCTTGGCTTTTGTTAGATATAAAAAAGCTATTATACAATTTTTATTATTACAACCAAACAATATAATAAGTTATTAAGGATTACCTGAAATGAGCACATGAGTGTTTCATCAACACTCATCATTGCACCAGCATTGTCGAATTCTCCACAGTAGTTTGGAGCTGAAAATAATGTCACTAACTGGCGCTTTGCAAAGAACTCATAGCCATCCTCCACAACCTAATGTTAAAGATAGCACGTTAGAATTATAATAATTTTAGAACTAAATTCTGAATTATCAAAATTCAGATGTTGGTTTGATTTGTTTCGTAATGAGAGATCATTTAAAGATTTCACAACACTAGTAACATATTTTTTAATGAGGATCTGACTGTTATCCAAGCGAGCTAAAAGCTAAAACGTTCTAGGAAAATGAAGTATTTTTAGGGTGAACAGACAAACACCCAAATGACCAGGGTTGTTTTATTTACCTTTTTCTTTCTTAAAGCATTTCTGTAACGGTTACTGTTTTTCTGCTTATCTTCACCAATTTCCAGGTGGTGAAAATGTTCAAATAGCCAGTGATATCGCTGGTCACTGGTGCTTATTAACAATCCTGCATTTCATATGCCTATTGTAATGTACGGGCTCCTGGCCTAACCATCAAGCATAAAGAGCTAGAAAGAGTTTGGTCACACAAGGTACTTGGTCCAAGGTGCTTCAAAATAATATGAAGTGTAATATTCATGTAAAGGAGATAACAACCTACATATTCTCAAAGTTATTAAGGTTGCTGCTGTGAAATGATGTAACTTAACTTTTTTTGAGCACTTGCTACACGTGCAAATTGGACTTCAAATCTAGTTGCCCTGAATAAAATCTAAAATAAACTATGGGTTTGCCTTATGAAATCCAAGTTCTGGTTAAGATGACCTGGCCTATATAGCAAAAAATGGAAAAAGATCCGTCTAATTTATAATAATAATAATAATCTTTTTTAACAAAAAGTTTACTTTACAATATGAAGTTATTGAAAGAGTAAATCATACAGTTTGTATTCAAAAGCCCAGGATATTCATGACTAATAGTCAAATATTTCTATTTTATGTTAAGATGAAATCTGATTTTACTACTAAAAGCAAATTTTGTTTTGGCAAACATAATGTAAAAAACAACTTGCCAACATCAGCAATCAAGAAGAAACTTTACTTCCCCATCGTGCTTTGTCTTTTGCAAGTGTTTAGTTACATCTCTGCCAATGGCATGAACGACAAAAAATTGTCATAAAAAGAAAGCTCTACCTGATGTGCACGACATATGAGGTCAAGGTCATGTTTGTGAAGAAATTTTGCAACTATATCAGCTCCAAATGTAAATGAAACACCACGATCATTTTCTCCCCAACCTTGAACTTCTTTGTCAGGATCAGACCATAAAAGATCACACAGCAAGCCTAACAAAAAAGAAAAGTCAGTTTTGCAACAGAAAAACCTGATATTGTCAACATTTTCCTGCCAATATTCGCACAAAATGAATATTTTACTTTTGAAATTCCTTGAAATTATCATCTTTCCCGGAAGTAATGGCTCTCTCCATAGGTAGTACTGAATTTTACATAAAAATCTTTACATTATTTAATTCTACTATAAAACATTTTTCGAAGAATGGTAGTGTTATAAATAACTATAGAACTGACTCTGCCACAAGACAATACACAACATGTCAGTTTGCTTCGGGATAAATCAAGAGCAACTGAAAACAATTTAAATATCTTTTATTTACTCAGCAGATAAAAAAAACGTACCCTAGACCTGCAAAAATTGATTTCATGTTTCTCGTCAGCCACTTTTAAAAAATTGTTGAGAGAATTTTTTATTTTTCATTATTTATTAATTTTCAATTTTAGATCAGTATGACCATTTTGAAGGCATGAAGCTGTGGTTGTAGTTGCAAGGGGCCTTTGTATTGAAGAAAACAGAAAGTATCCTTGAACCATAATAATACACCCTGGGACTGACTTTGTTCCGAGACTGAGAGTACTTATATGGTTTGCTAATTCACAAAATCACTAGTTAAAATCTGAAGTTGAATCAGAAGAAATAAATACCTATTTTTCGAGGCTGGGAAAGATTTGTATGATGAAAGAAAGAATAAATATGTTTTATTCTTCCCAACATACTCATCAGAAAAAATTAGTAGATTTCCCCGAGCGTGGTGGTCCCTGATAGTGTAATGGTTAACACACCTGACTAGTATACAGTGAGATACGGGTTCGAATCCTGCTTGTACCAATTTTTTCTGATGAGTATGTTGGGAAGATTAAAACATATTCTTTCTTTCATGAATCAGAAGAGTTTCAAAAAAATCAGTTATTATCATGTAGCAAATGCAAATATCACATGGATTGGCAAAGGAAGAATATCTCTCCTAATAAATGTCATCTGTGCTGAGTTCAGCAGTCTAGCGCTGTCTCATTGGCATCAAAAGTCTTTTCCGACCACAATTTGTGACCAGAAGCTTGATCAATCATTATAATATCTTCTCTTTTCAAAAAAAAAATGAATAAAGAACATATTCCATGCGGTAGCTAAATCCCATGCAGGCACTGATGAGGAACATCAGGGCTCGATGTTGCGACCTGTGGGGTCGCCAATGCGACTCGATTTGGTCCTTTGGCGACTAACTTTTCACTTGTGGTCACCAGTCTAGCCACCGCGATTTCAAGGTATTATTAGGCGCTGGCGACCAAGTGTAAAAGCTTAGGAGCCAGCTGGCTCCGAGGTTTTTTTTATAAAGTCGAGCGCTGAACATGAAATCAATTTTTATTGGCCTAAAGCACAATTACATTTTAAACTATTTTCCTTCTACCCAGGATTCTTCAGTTGTTACAAATGATAACCTTAGAAAAGATAATTCCCAATTACAAACTAAATAATATGATTATGTTATGATAGTTGTATTACGCATCAAATGATAAAAAAATATACAATCAACTGAATGATGAAGATCATTATTTTTTAATCTTGCAGATACAGTCTGCAAGTATATAAATTCTAGCTCACCATGATAAGAAAATTATTCAAAATTATTTTCGACCGGCCTAACAAAAATAATTAGAACCGCTAACCTGTTGGAGGTCGTTTTATTTCCTAACGCAGATTTTTTGGCAGCTTAAAACTCAATATGTTGTTTACTTTGATACCCGACCCAGAGTAACAAAGGCATCGAATTCCAATAAAAAATTGTTGTAAACGCAAAAGTTAACAGGGAAAGCAAACAACTTTTTGCTCCAATTTTTTATATAAAAAAAACATAAATAATTTACGCTTCGCGGCAGGAATTCAAAAAAAAAACGTTACGAAAATCTTAACAAATGAATCAAGGAAAATGTTTAAAGAAGGACGAATGCTACTTCCTCTGAACTAATACAGAAGTTAAAAATAAAACAGGGCGGTTTTGACTTTGCAATATTTCAACTTTCCGGGACTTCGTTCTAAGAGTTGAAGAGTTGGTTTCCCCAGGACTCTATGTCCTGAACTGTTGGATTTGGCGAGTTTATATAATTACAATATCTTGATTTACAGTTAATACAAATCTTCAATAAAATCTACTTTAAGCCCTAACTCAAAACAGGTTTAGCAATGAAGAAGTACAAATCTGAGTTTTTGTACCTTGGTCGGGAACATCCGTAGGTCTCATAATCCGTCGAATTTGTTCCATCGACTGTAAATCAGGTGACAAACCTAAAAAACACATCATTTTACATGAAATCTAATTTGTAATAACTGACTTTTTACCATTCCAGTTTCTCTCAAAACTTAAAGCAACTTGATGAAGTGGAGTAAACGATTCTTCCACATTATATATTACCTCCATGACAGCAAAATATCTTTTCGTCCAAAATTGCAGCTACGGGAAGGCAATTGAAGCAGTCCGTGAAAGTTTTCCAAAGCTTAATGTTATATCTTCTTTTACCTTCAGAGTAATCATAAAAAAGTTTTTAGCAGAAGTTTAAACAACTGAAAATAAAAAGACCGTTATAAAACAGTAAAGTTATTTGACGTATCAAAAAATTTATATGTTTACATACATTCGTCGTAAAATCCATAGATACGGTTTATGCTAGCACATTCGTGGTTTCCTCGTAAAAGAAAAAAGTTCTCCGGGTACTTGATTTTATATGCTAAAAGTAAGCATATCGTTTCCAGCGACTGTTTCCCTCTGTCGACATAATCTCCGAGAAAGAGATAATTTGATTCTGGTGGGAAACCTCCATACTCAAATAACCGTAGTAAATCATAATACTGCCCATGAATGTCGCCTGCAAAACCAATTGAAACAACATGAGAAGACATTGATCACCCAAACACCAAACTACAATAAAGAAAAGCAAAAAGAAAGTGCTATTTTAAATTGAAGTCTTTCTAAACGTTACAACTTACCGCATATTTTAAGAGGAGCTTCCAGTTCTAGAAGGATGGGTTGACTAAGAAATATTTCTCTCGATTTCAGACAAAGACCTCTGATTTCTGCTTCTGTTAACTGAACATTTTTTCCAGGTCTTGATCCACGAACTGGTAATAAAAGTATAAACATCAGGATAAACACCATAGAATATCGATTAAACTAACTTCAGTTTAAAGGTGAAAATGGGAATTACAAAATACCAACCTTCCAGAAGTCGTCCAATAATACTATCAACATTTAACTTTTCTTGGTCCGCCATTAATTAAATTGGTCACAATAAAGTTAAAAAATCCTAAGTTCAGGTAAAAGTTAAGTTTACTCAATCTGTACAACTGGATTGAACTAGATTCTACTTTCTTCCGTATCAAGATTAAAATGGCGGCTAAAGAATTACCAACACTCACCTACACCGCTTCAATAAAATGCATGACGTCACACCACAAATGCATTGGATTGGACTGAAAACTGCAGACATTGCAAGGACTGGAATCGACTTGCTCTTCATCTCAGTAAGAAAACTTGTAAGGCAAGTTGTTTATTCAAGGAAATCATCGATGAGTTTTTGTCATTTTTAACACAAAATTTTCAGAAAACGCCACTTATCTGTAGACCGCTCCATTACAAAACCATGGGACTTTCTCTTTTGATAAATGACTGGTTGTATTTCCACTTCAAAAAGCCTCATTGCTCAACTATTATTTTTTCTTTTTTTTAAGTTTTAAAAGACGATAATACACTGTAGTAAATAAGTTAGTTTTACTATATCCGCACGCTTAAAGGTTAGATTGGCTAGAAACACATTTCCAGTTTTTCCAACCCCCCATTAATCAAGACCCCGCTTAATTAATTATCAAACCCCCAAAATTATAAGGACCCAAAAAACTATTATAGGACCCCCCAATTATTTTGCACACGAGAGTAATTCTCTAATGCCTTCTTTCAATTATTGGCTATTAGGTCGGGAAATTAAGAAGGCTGCAGTTATTAAAACAGATATATTGTAAAACTTACAATGAAAATAATCAAACCCCTGACTCAAAAATTTGATGAATGCAAAATGCTTAGTAACCACCTACCATTGAGTTTGAGTTTCGCCTCCACATTTTCTGTGTCAACAAAAAAAAATTCGGAAAATAGAAAAATGGCTGCGGCGAGAAAGGTGTTTGGAATAATTCCGGTGCGTTTAATGTTAAGTAAAAATGTGTCGTCTTGTCTAGTGAGAAATATGTGTGCTCGTTCGGTGTTTGCAGCTGCCACACGTACTGTTTCGAGCCAAGAACAGACGACAGTGGTGCAGAACTCTCACACGTGCTCAAGAGTTTGTAGCTGCGCATTACACCAGTATACAAAAGGTCAGTGTTGAATACTTTTAGTTTTAAAGGATAGGATAAATAAAAAGAATTCAGTAGACCTTCAGATAAAAATGTGTACAAGTAACTTCAAATATCAGATTAAATTACTGCTCTTGTAAAAGTCAGGGCCTTGAATTGAAGGGCAAGGAAAAATATTTATTTATGTTATTGAGTTCTGTATCGAGTCAAAGAACTAAGAATTTTGTTCAAGGTCAAAAAAGTGATGAAATTTCGAAGATTTATGGTATTAAAGTGTTAGCCACTTTATAAGACCCCCATCAGTGGTTGGCGCAGTTGTAAAATCTCTGCTTTCCGACCATAACTCCATAAGGTCTCCGGTCCGATCCCTGCTTTGCCGAGATTTGAATATTTGTGTGTCCTTCTTTTCTGCCAAAGCTAACAAAGCTTTCCATCCTTCCGCGTTTTGTAAATGAGTACCAGCGTCTGCTGGGAGCTAACCTGCAATGGATTAGTGTCCCGTCCAGGGGAAGTCAAAGACTCTCATCCGCTTAACACTACAGAAACCGGAGTTAAGCGCCGGTTTCATGGGCCACCTGGCCCGTAAAGGATTTAGCTTTAGCTTTAGCATTTTATAAGAAGAAAAAACCAAGAAAGAAATTATATGGAAAATTAACAGGGTAAAACTTGCTTTCTAAGGTAGTTAATGTTGCATAATGCCGTTAAAATTTCAACTGCTTGCACAGGGGGCCAATTCAGACAGTTCAAAGCTATGTCATTTGCACTGACTTGATTTCCAACTGTTGCTCTTGACTGAATTTACCACCAAAATTCAGAGAATTGTTTTTTTTTTTGACAGATAGTCTCCAAAATACACAATAAAGACAATAAAATAAAATTTATTTTTCTTACCTTGTGTGAATTGCAATATTTCTTTTCATTTAGATGAGTTTTAAGATGGTTGTTATGCATTCTTCGTGTGGCCTCTCGCTACTACATAAAAAAATAAAAAGGAAGGCAACTTTGTTTGCATGCTAGACCAAGTCACACACAGTAAATGGCCAAACTCTCATATTTCTATGAATCGTATGGGAGCCATTTTCACTTACCTAACAGTCAAGATATTTGACCACCTTCACTTGGAAAATTGTTGTGATCTGATACATTTTACTATCTTATCAATAGATTCGAAAATTGTAATCGAACTGATTTTTTGGCTTTTACTATATGATCTTGACAGATATGAGGGGACTTTTTAGTCACATGAGAAGCCAAAGTTTTCCCCACTACTACACCCAAGGCAAATATTTCATAATTTTGAAATTTCTGGCAACGAACTGGAACAAAACTGAGCCAATTGATGAATAAGACAGGTTCCACTTTTGAAGATCGGAACTGTTACAAAATCTTAAATTTACCTTGGGTATGGCAGTGGTGAAAACTTTGGCTTATCACATGGGTAAAAAGTCATTGATGCTTGCATTAGGTATGCTTTATGCATTTCAGCCTGTCACACGTTCAACTCTACCAACAATTTCATGCCAGAATGAACTCAACCATCATTTACATGAAGCTGGAACAGCCGTTCTGTCAGATTTTGCTTTGGAACAAAAATTTTGATCTAGTACAAGAACTCAGATGAGTTCTTTCTGGCATAAATATTTTTTAGGTATCATGTAAACAAATGCAGGGATTTGTAGGATTTGTATGGAACCAGAATCAAGTCATAAACAAAATAAAACTTTTTCTGGCATCATGTAAACACCACCTTTCTTTCTAAAGGGGATTTTTAATGAATAAGTATATTTTCATTGAAACCCTAGCTACTAATAACACTGGTTTCTATGGCACTTTTAGATTCCCTTGGTATTAAAACCCTCTTTTAGACAAGTGATACCTATAGGGCAAGAAAAATTCAGAGGGGTTTTCCTTGTTTATATGTTAGGACTCATTATATATTGATTCTGATTTGTACATAAATGGGAAGCAGGCCCAATAACTTTACAAAATAAATAAGTCCCAGAAAAACCTAAACTTTCAAAATTTTCCTGATCCCCTTGGTGACTTGAACCTCCTGCAATCCTCGATTATTTCTTTGGATATTTTAAGCCATATTCACGATCCAATTTCTGCTCCCCACCCCCTGGAGCCTTAGGTATAAAAGTAAAACTGTATAATATTATTTATCTAATTAATTGTCATTAATATTTATCTTTAGCTGATAACAACTTGATGGTATTTTTGGATGATGAGATAAAATTTGAAAAGGAAGGTGCTGAAGCTGTTCCACCTCTGAAACATTTCCAGGTATTTTTGACTTGATTTTAGTTGTAATCAAAAGATGTAATGTTTGCTTACTAGAAATACATTTGTTTTAAAATTCCAACCCTATTTTTTAGTTTCCATGATCAAAATTTACGGAATTGAAAAGTGGTTTCCAACAGTTTCCCATTAATCAGATACACAGAACCAAAAACTGGTTTCCAAAAATTTCTGAAATCTGCAGGCCTGTTAAACACTACAATGACCTTTCTTTTTAAAGGAGAATTTCAACATGATAGCCACAAAATAATAAGTTAGGGGTCATTGAAAGTTGATTAATATTTCAAAATGTCCAATTATTGATCATCAGGAGAGAGGGAAGGGATATATATCTAATGACAATAACAATAATAATACCAGTATGAATAATAGTGTAATTCTTTATCTTTAGTTGATAGAAAATAAATTTTATCAATAGGCAGCATGTAACCTATTATCTTACATGACAACTCTCCTGCTTTTGGTGGGAGACTTGCATTTTTTTTTGCCTTGTCTTAAATCTTAATCTCCCGCTTTTTACATCCACTATCATTGAATACTTAGCAAAAAATTAAAACTGACTTGTTCCTTATCTTTTTGTCAATTTGTGTCACAAATATGACTTTAACTCCCACTGGATAAGATCGAACGTGCTAACATTTTGCCTTTTAACCTGCGCAATGATATAAATGGGCTTCCTATTGGTTGGGAGCAATTTTTAAGCCAATGAAAGATGAGAATACACAAGACTTTCCCACCACATCAAATGGTGGGAAAATTGTACCTCACAAGTTGTACTTCCAGCTCCTGTCAGTCATTGGCTGATTTCATACTGGGGGAATGGTAATGATTTGTATATTATGGGATTATTCAACATAAGACCCCATAGCCAGAAAATGCACAGTGGGGTTTACAAAATCCCCAAGTTTGGTGTTAATCGGGCCAATATCGAAGGAGATAGAGTCATTCAAAGCCTTGAAAATTTAAAATAATTTAGGAATTAAAAAGTGGTTTCCAACAGTTTCCCATTAATCAGATACACAGAACCAAAAACTGGTTTCCAAAAATTTCTGAAATCTGCAGGCCTGTTAAACACTACAATGACCTTTCTTTTTAAAGGAGAATTTCAACATGATAGCCACAAAATAATAAGTTAGGGGTCATTGAAAGTTGATTAATATTTGCTGCCGTTGCTCTAAACATCTGCAAATGGTTAGACATTAGCATCATCTCAGATAAGGACATTAAACTGTAGGTCCTGTCTTTCACGTGCTAACCTGAAGCAAAGGGACAATAAAGAACTGTTGAAAGATACCAAACCCCAGTGCAGGACTTACAACACCATAGAGGGTCAATAATTAGGCTTAAGGGTTAACAAGTTACCCTCGCAAAACAAAGATCAAACATTGAACAGACTGTTTTAGGCGATTTCTATAGTGCATGCATTATCAGCCATCATCCTTGTATCCTGTTATAGAGTGTTAAAGACCCCACTGCACTGTCAAAGTGAAACAATTGTGACCACTTATATTTTTTACATGATACCAGGGCAACTTTCACCCTGGCGCGAGTTCACACCAGTGCAGCAACTGGAGTGAACTTGTCCTGTTGTGAGTCGCCCCAGCATGACATTTTTTGGTGACATCATGTAAACAAATATGGGGCTAAGAGAGGGAACTGGAGTGAACTCATGACAGAGCAAAAGTTGTCCCGGAGGGAACTCACTCTGGTGCAAAAGTCACCCCTGTATCATGTAAACAGACGAGTGTGTTAAATGAAAATTGGACTGCTCATTACTAAAACACCAATTCAATAACCATCCATAAAATTATTTATCCTATAAATAAGGCAGCTATTTTGCACGAGTTATCTAAAATGTAAAAATTTAATGTTTTAAAGATTATAACTTTATTTATTAAAAGTCATCCTTTAACTATCACTCTTACTTTTTGTTAATCTGACCATCAATATAAAGTCTTCCCACTGTACTCTTCAGAAATAATCTCTTTGTGTTTGCTATAGTTCTAATGAACATTCAACATCTTGAGATTTCACTGGTGATGCATTAATTTTGGTACACGTGATAAATTTGCTCAGCAGTTTCCATCTATACCATGCTGTATCCAAAGGTTGATTTGCAGATTTCACTGGCAAAGATAATCCGGCAGTGAAAGTGCTGAGTTGTTGTCATTCAAATTCAGTGGCCTCACAAGGATTTTATAAAAAAATTAGCTGCAACTCAAAAATGATGACACATCACCCATCTGCAATCTCCTGAATCTAGCCCTGGCAATCTTTGTTACTAAATAATTGATATTCAGTTTTAACCAGCTGAAAATTGCTGTGGATTATAATCATTTGAATAATGTTCTGACAGAAAATACTGTAGGTATTTCATCAGTTACACAAGCATAAAAATATAATATTTTTTAATACACAGAGTAGTGTCAACGGAACATTAGTCACACTTGAAAGAAATCTTAATGGAGAAAGGTAAGAATGAATTAAAAAGTTTTCTTTGTTAAATGATGTTCTTGACAAATTGAAAAAAATATAGTAATAGTTTTTCAACAATGGCTTGGTCAAATACAGCTTGACGACAACTTGGTTCTGTTTGTGCGCAAGCTGCCATCTGAAAACAAACTGATGAAAACTAGTTTGATAAGGAAACTTATGCGAAAAATTAATGACAACAGCATGGTGAAAATATGTCGTAAGAACAGAATAAACAAGTGTTTAACAAAAATGTGTTTGACATAAACTTACCAAGTATGGTAATGTGGACAAGAATACGAAATCATTTAAGAGATTTTTATTCAGGAATAATAATAAATAATGTACTTAGTAGACTTGGGTAAGAGCTAATGAATATCATTAACCCCTGCTGGGTTGTTTTTAGGCTCTTAGAATAACACTGAGGAGGGAACCAAGAAAACCATTCATTTATGTTCAAGGAATGTGAAGAGTGCTGAACTCAAAAAGGTTCTCGCTGCATATGAAAGGAATGATTTATCGGAGTT
>ERZ1740055.411-NODE-411-length-11368-cov-7.802263_pt1 | contig 11368 bp, 5 predicted proteins | sample MGYA00581747_ERZ1740055 | MGnify/ENA primary metagenome ERZ1740055 (study PRJEB43018, sample SAMN04849739) | marine metagenome | isolation source: floating plastic debris | place: Pacific Ocean | collected 2008-08-28 | study: EMG produced TPA metagenomics assembly...
AGACGATATACGAAGCGCGTACTGTAAATTCTCACAACTCGGAGACAGCCAACCAAAGTACTCACGTCATTTTTGTGCTTCATACGAAAACACACTAGTAAACCAATCAAAACGCAATAAACCAATATCCAAATTATTTTATAAACACAGTTGAAGTTTGCCTACTGCAATTTAGTCAGTAATACAGTATTTTGGTCTGTACCAACAATTCCTAATATACTTAATCTTTACCTAACAACTGCTAAAATGATAACTATAGGTCTATACGTTATTTTTTTTTTGCAGTACCAAGAACTCGTTGCCAAGCTCATCGTGATCGCGTTCTTGGTTACACAGAAGTTGCTCCTGCAGGTACCTTTGTTCCAACATGTACAGAAAATGGAGAATACGATACTGTTCAATGCCAACGGCGCACTGAATGCTGGTGTGTATACACGAATGGAGAAGAGATTCCAGACACACGACAGATGGGTAGACCAACTTGCACTGTTCTTCCTGCTCCTGGTAAAATTTTCTGTTCTTAATTATAATTATTCTTATAATTGATACTTGAGTTTTATCTTGCAATTCTATCACCCTATTAAAGTCCTTATATCGCTCTTTTTTATCTTTTAAATGAAAAATATTGTCATCTATGAACTAAGAATTCGAAAACCGAAGAAAAAAATTGCAACTAAGTACTCTTTTTAATCAAAGGAAGTTTGGAATTTAAATTTTGACCGAACTTTAGGGGACTGGTACCTGTGATCTAGCAGCAGTAAGATGTCCTTCGCTGTCATTAGTATTTTACAAGGGAAAAAAACGTAACAAACAAAGCACTTCTAACCTAATTTCTCCGTTTTTCGCTGTGTTTATATAGATCATAAACGAATGAAATGGTTGTGTTAACAGTGTTAATATTCAACCGGAAGCTACACAAGTACCTTCTTCTACGTCATCTTACCAGGACTTCATATAAATGGCATAAATGCTCGGTCAAAAAACAACAGCTTTTATGTTTCAAGACTCAAAAAAATCTAACAGGAACCGCGAAAAACTGTTTAATTTTCGAAATTTAATATTACTAAACTGTACTACTAGATAAAAAATAGCGACATAGGGACATAGGGACGTAAAGGGTAAACGTAGATGAATATTGATGTTTCAAAACGAAGACAAAATGTAACGCATTCGCTTATTAATCATAACATTTCAATAGAAGTAACATTTGAGGCATCTTATTACCGTGTAACTTGAAAAAGCAATTCTATTACCCTATTAAAGGTAACCATAGATGAATATTGAGTGTTTTAAAAACGAAGAGAAAATGTAACGCATTCGCTTATTAATCATAACATTTCAATAGAATTAACATTTGAGGCATCTTATTACCAAGTAGCTTACAAAAACGTATTCTTTCAGTCTTTTTACAGTATTTTACATTATTTGTTTCGCTTTAATATCAGAAGCATTTGTTGCTACAATCTTTGCCAAAAAGGTTTGGACCGATCGAGCAAAAGCAAACTTTTCTGGTTATCTCAGGGAGCCTTGAAAATATAGAGTCCCCCTTTCCCCCTAGTCAATGTTGTTAAATATTTACAACCTCCAAGGGATAGGCAAAAACATTCGAAGGGTAATTCATTTTTACTATCAACAACATTGAGAGGGGGAGGGGGGGAATATTTTGGTAATAACTGGTTCTAGTTTTAGCCCTTCAAAACTGCGCTATTGGTTCAAGGTTTTTGGCAAAGATTGCCAAAACATTTGAACCGATCGAGCAAAAGCAAACTTTTCTGGTTATCTTAGACAGCCTTGAAAATATAGTCCCCCCTCCCCCCTACTCAATGTTGTTACATATTTACAACCTCCAAGGGATAGGCAAAAACATTCGAGGGGTAATTCATTTTTACTATCAACAACATTGAGAGGGAGAGGGGGGGAAAAATATTTTGGTAACAATTGTTTCTAGTTTTAGCCCTTTAAAACCTGGCTATCGGTTCAAGGTTTTTGGCAAAGATTGTATATATTTTATTTCAAGATTGACATGACACACCGCAGTAAGTGCCAGAAATTTTTGGTTTTACAATAAACAACGGAATACTATGTGAAAGGTGAATTAATCAACTTGACTTGGACTCGAACCCATGACCTCCCGAACACCGGACGGGCGCTTTATCCACTGAGCTACGAGCTCTTGGTCCCACGCTCGTGTCATGTTGATTATGATTAATTCACCTTTCACATTTAATTACCGAGCTCAGAATTGACCATTTTTATTTCACTTATCACTAACCGAATACTATTTTAACATAAAAAAAAATTTTTTGAACCGATTCTCCCGGTGAGTGTGGAGTGATTCCTGAATTCCCCCCACCCGCAACAAAGCAACATCTTCTATATGCGATGCTGGTCTAGCAAGTAAGCACAAACCATTTAATTCCTCGTTTACACAATCTTTTCTGTTTGGTTAAATACTGATAAACTAATACATATCACATTCCTTTGTTCACCTAACACACACTCAAATGCACACATTTTTGGTCTTGATGGAATCCAGGAAACCATTTATCAGCTCTTTTGCATTCCGCTTCGCCTCATTTATCCTCAGATAAATGAACAATTGACTTCTGTTCTTACTAATAGACAAAGGCACAAAGTGCCGTCTCCAGCTACAAAAGGTATTGGATGGTAAGGCCGTTCCTGGTACTTTTCTTCCGCGGTGCAAGCTCGCCAATGGGTTATACGAGGAAGTACAATGTTCCAGTAAAACTAGGGAATGCTGGTGTGTAGATACCGAGACTGGCGAAGAGTTAGAGCGAACACGCTCACGCGACTTTGTCATGTGCCCAGGGCAGGGTATGTATTGTGTTTGTTACAAACGTTTAGATATTGTTTTAATGCCGAGGCATTTGTTTTATTCAAGTTTCAATTACTACACATTTTGTTAATAACTGGTTATTTAAACAAAATCTTCTTTAAGCAAATGGTTTACCGGCAATATAAACCACTTGTGATGTTAGAAGAACACGTTAGAAGAAAATACCCCAAGTGGTTTATTATGCCAATGAAGCAATAGAAATTTAAAAGACTGATGTTTTTGCGCTTTCTAGTTGTGGTTTACCCCCGCACAAAATCACAGTTATTTAGCCTATCAAAGCGTGCGTACTATTATGGCTATTTTATAATGAACAAATATAGAAGGGTAAGCCGTGTATTAGACTGTAATAAAAACACGACGGGAATCTCAGAATACGAGGGAAATGTTGAAAACAAGAGCCGCATGGCTTAGGCTTCTGCATTTGCTATATAATATATTTTCTAAACACCGAAAACAATAAAACACTTTTTTCCATGTTTTATATTCCAATAAAACGGTTTTTATGACCAATCAAAGTGCGCGTAGGGTTCTATCTATATTGTAAATTGTTATGATAATTGACTAATAAATTACCATTACAAACACAGGAACACTTCTGTCTGAATGCCAACAAGAATACCAAGAGGCCAACACTTTAAAATTCTCAATGGGACAGTTTGTGCCTCGTTGTACCAGTAATGGCGGTTACGAGCCAGTTCAGTGCTCGGGATCCGTGTGTTACTGTGTGAACGATTATGGTGACGAAATCAGCAATACAAGAACGCAGCTGCCAACGAAACCCAATTGTACTCTTGCAGGTATGACTTAACTCCGCATGAAGCATCGCAGATTGAATCGGGGCTCTATGAGCTCAGAAAAGAGATCTTGGCCCATACCTACGGTTTTTATGACAAACACTGCGTAATTCGCACTAAGTCTAATAATACCTTAGGTTTGCTACGACCAAGGCGTAGATTTTTTATATCGAAGAAATTTTTGAACTTACTAGAGATAATTTAATGTGGTTAGATTTCAATTTCACATGACTTTTTATATTCTTACTCATTTTGTAGATGGTCCAACCATTTGCCAACACCACTTCCAGGAGGCATCTCGGAATCCCTATCCTGGGATTTATATTCCAGATTGCAAACCAACTGGAGGATATAAAGACGTGCAATGTCGAGGATCTTACTGCTTCTGTGTGGATAAGAGAGGAAACGAGCTGAAAGGAACCAGGATGAGTATCTCAGAAGGACGACCACGTTGTCAAAGACCAGGTACTACATCAAATAGACTTCAATGAATTGAAAGAAAGTGATAAATTTGATATCATGTCAAGTTATTCCTCGTTAGTTTCTTTTTTCTGTGTTAACAATTAGATAATTTTCCAAGCGAAGTGGCTTTTTTGAGTTGGTGTTATCTCTGGCTTCCATTGTGTGAAGTGGATGAGAGTCATTGACCCCTCCTGGTCGGGATAATAATTCATCGCAGGTGGTTGAGTGAGCATTGTTGGTGCAGATTTCCGCCTTCTAGCCACAGGGTCTCCGGTTCGATTCCCGGCGTTGCCGAGATTTGAATATTTGTGCGAGCTTCTTTTCCGCCTAAGCTAACTTAGCTTTCCATCCTTCTGATCCAGGGTACATAGGTAAACGAGTAACAGTGTCTGCTGGGAGCTAAACTGCGATGTTAACAGTTACCCTATTAATATTTTTTGATCCCTATCAAGCCATGTTAAAAGATTAACGTTAAACGTTAAACGTTAAACGTTCATATTGTTTTTCCAGGTTCTTCCTTGACATTGTGTCAGAGGCAGTATCAGGAGGCCTGGCGCACAGCATTTTCTGGACGCAATGTGGCTCGTTGCAATGAAGATGGCAGTTTTATCAAAGAGCAGTGTCATGGGTCCTGCTGTTACTGTGTTGACAAAAATGGGCGCGAGATTCCTGGTCTGAGTGTATGTCATGTTGTTGGACCCATTAGGTGCCCAATGAGCAGTAAGTTGCCATTGCATTTGTTAACCTAAGTTTTATTAAAAGAATCGAAAGAACCAAAAGAAATTGCTTTAGTCCAAACAAACTGCTGTTATTAGAGATATATTCAGTTTAAATTTCAGTATAAATCTGATAATTTAGTGGTAGTGAATTAGTTAATTACATCACGAATTGATTCATAGTATATTAAATCTATTTTAGTTTTGTTTCATTTACTTGTATTTAGCAAGTACATCCTGCTGTGTTCGAGCTTTACTTGTATTTAGCAAGTACATCCTGCTGTGTTCGAGTTCCATACAAATATTAATTTATTTCGTAACACAGCTGCACCGAATTTTGTAAAATCATATGGTGTTTATGATGTCAGTGGTTTTTGCGAATGGAGAATCCACGAGCATCGGAACAAACGGATGTGGGTAAAAAGTGTAACAATAGAAAGTCGTTTCAACCAACCATATCACTGCTCGTCTAATCGACTAAAAGTCGCTGAGAAATATTGAGTCAATTCTTAGTCTTTCGTGGTTTTAGCCAATCGTGTTTGTCGTATGAAGCCGAGGGAGGTCACTCAACGAGCATCCACAAGATACCTTTGATTAATCATATTAATTCCGTTGCTGCTTGCCTTAATAGAACCTGCTGTACTAACTGCGTGCCAACAACAACTTGCCGATGCATCTGCAAAAAAACCTGGAACGTTTGCGCCTCAGTGCACCCCAAGTGGAGAGTTTCATCAAGTGCAGTGCAGTGAATATGGCGGTGATTGCTGGTGCGTTGATATTAAAACAGGTGTCGAAATAAATGGAACAAGGGTATCTGGAGAAGTTGCAAACTGCCCGGATAAAGGTAAAATTATTTTCCCCCTAAATCAAATTAACAACAATTAATATCGAAAGCTGTGCATATGACATATTCCTCTTAAATGTTGTCTAGTGCTAGTGGCATATTATATTACAAAGTTTATACGAATATAATAACTTTCTTTCATGATTAGCCCTTGTTTAAGAAATCTAGACGTCGTATTTTATAATTAATAACCTGAAACAATTGTCTCGTGAGTAGAAAATTGCTTTTTCTTCATAGCATTGAGTTAACCATTGAAAAACTAACTTAATAGTGAAAGTTCATGCTAAAAGGATATATTTCGGATCGTATAAAAAATATAAAACAAGCATTCAATAATTCTGGTGATGGTGATAAACTGCGTCTTTGTGTTTCTCAGGAGTTGTATAAAGAGTTTAAGTTGAATACCATAGAAAACAGAAAGATCACTGACGAGTTTCGCACGTAAACCATTTTACCTTTTTTTTTTTTTACGTTGTCCAACGTAAACTTTTTATACAGCTGAATATTTTCTTTATTTTGCTCTGCAGATTCGGTTAGTTGGTGCCCGCGAAGTATAATTCAGGATGTGGGGTACTTCGACACTTTTGTTGCGAAGTGCCGTCGCGGAGGTGATCAAGAGTACGAAGAAGTACAATGCGACTACAGATACGGCTATTGCTGGTGTGTAGACAGGAATGGATACCACTCACGTGCCCATTCAAGAGGTCGACCGAAGTGCGAATACAAAGGTAAACGACTTGGCAATTTAAAATTTACAACGAATTTAGAATCGAAAACTGACTTCGGTACAAAGACGTTAATGTTTATGTATTCGAATTTCCATGTAATTTGCTATTCTTCTTTTTTCTTTGAAGCCCAAAGCTCTTTTTTAACCTAAATAGCTTTCTTCACAATTCGTCACGCTATGAAGTTGAAAATTTGTTTATAATAAACAAAAACATGTCGAAGTCAATACAACACGTTATAAGAAACTTTTTTCTTAGAACGTCAAGCTGAAAATTGGCCAAAATCTAAGGCGGAACACAGTGTGAACACACCCGAGGCTGAGGATTTGCCAAAATACTTGGCACGTGGAAAACCTGGAAAAATAATAACAGTTTTTCCAGTCCTGCAAAATCATAAAACTCAATAATTTTGCCAAAAATCCTGTAAAAATGGCAATGAACCTGGAAAAATGAATTGTTTGGGGAAATATTTTAATTAAGTTAATTGAGGCAACACAGGGAATTCTATCTTTGCTGTATAGGGCTTTGCCATTTAAATGTACTTTTGGGAGAAATTTTGGGACATTTGGGCTTCTGTGGTGTTTTCAGATTGTAGGTTATTAGGTGCAAATAGGCTTGGCATTCTCCTGGTTTACAAGAAGGGAGATAGAGGTTCAACTAACAGTTTCCCCAGTGTGTCTTGTGAGGCTTGGCCTATCTGCATTTACCACTGACTCACCCTGCCTGGGGGAAGGCTTAGGTTAGGAGGGGAAACCATGGTTTCACACTTGGTAAAATTATACCTGGAATTTGTTTATAAAATCCTGGAAATATCCTGGAATTTTGTGTTTGCATAAAAGTGGGAACCCTGCAAGAAGTTTATTTTGTAACATTACGGAACAAAAAAAAAGGAATCGGCAAATAGTCGATAGTGCATAATTGTTTGCAGTTAGAGTAAAATACATAGAAATTTCACAAGAATAATAATTTACAGGGATCGTTAAGACATCCATTTTCTTTTTTACTCAATCTACTTGTGTATCAAGTATGGAAGCTCGTATCTTCTTAAGGCTAGTTCTCATATAATTGTCTCAATCGTCCCAGTTGTCACAACAGAATTTGAAACGATTGAGATGACCGGGACGATTTTTGAATCACAAAATATTGTCCCGGTTGTGTCAGGGTAGTAGAAGAGTTTTCTGGGGAGCTGGAGTTCACTTCCAGAGAACCTGACTCCGCAATGTCTTTATCTTCTTTAAAGGAGAACTGAATGCTAAAACTAACCTTTTTTTTTAAATTTATTGGTTTAGTAGATAAACTCTGTCAATTTTTTTTATATTAAAGTCAAATTATATTGAGAAAATAAATATCGAAACTATGAAAACTCTCTAGAAAAGGTTTGATACCGTGGTCGCAAATGAGAGTGACAGCGTTTTGGTATGACGTAGGTTACGATATTCAGAGTTTAGATATGGCAGTTTGCTTTGAAATCTTAACATTTTTGGCCGATCTATGTTTTTTTTTCTTTTATAGCAGCCAAAAACTGCACAATAACCATGTTTTTCCTCGTTTTAATCATTCTAGTATCGTAACCCACGTCAAAGACAACCGCTGACATCACATATCGAGCCTCCGATCAAATCTTGTCGATTCGTTGCAAAACATCAAATTTTTTTATATTTTTCCGCCTTTTCCGATTCTTTGTTAAACATTCCATTTATCTTATTCCAACGTTTTAATCTGAAATATTTATTCTTCTCTTGAAAATTTGTCTTGTAGGCACACGTACGCTACAATTATGCCATTAAATGTATTTCAGCTGCCATTTTGGAATTTTAGTTGCGCAATACATTTTAGGATCGTTGTTAGGTCGCCCACTCGTCCCAATTAATTCTGAGTGGTTCTCATATAATCGTTTCAAAACTTAACAATCGTCTCGGTCGTTCTGGCAGAACTTGATTCTATCAAAACGACCGTGATCGTCTCAGTGGTCTCATATGTCCGGATAGAACTTGATTCTATCCAAACGACCGTGATCGTCTCTATCGTCTCAGTCGTCCTGGTAGAACTTGATTCTATCCAAACGATCGCGGTCGTCTCAGTCGTCCCGGTAAAATTTGATTCTCAGTGATCTTCACGGTTGTCTCAAATGGCCCCCCCCAAAAAAAATGGCCGGTTCATATATAGTTGACCCGGTCGCTTGGGAAGTTTTTTAAACGACCCGGACGATTGGACCGAATGAGACGAATGTACGAGAACCAGGCTTTAGATACACATAACAAGCTTGTACACAAAATACTTATGATTATCTTAAGCATAATAAACTTTAAACGCCACATGTTCTTTTGAAAAAATAATATTTCGGTTGTCATCCAACGGCCATCTTCACATTCAACTGTACTCCCAAATTAATATATTTAACTATATTAAAGATATATTAAGAACACTTGAGGCTAGAATCCCCAAAATATTTTTAGAACTTTCACCTCGGCCCATAGTTAAGACTTTCTTATAAAACAAGAAACGGGTAGACGGTTTAAATGCATATACGGTTTGCTCTACCAGTTTTCCATTTGTGGACACTATAATTTAAGTTCCATTTTCATATCTTTTGTATGTATTTTTGCTTAGCTTTGTGTTATCAAGACTTTTCTTTCAGTATGTAATGTTATATTTCAATATTTATTACAGGGGTACCACCGGCTTGCCACAATCACCTCTCCAAAGCCAGGGGTCTTTCAGGTGTAAACCGTATTGATTCCTACATTCCTCAATGTACTAAAGACCTGCGCTATAAGACAGTCCAGTGCCTTGGCTCGACGCCTTGGTGCTGGTGTGTTGACAGCAACGGAAACAAAATCAGGAATACAGCTCAACTAGGCATACCTAATTGTGTACTATTTGGCATTTCCCTGGCTGTTCCAGGTATTTAGTTGCTCAACAGCTTTATTAAAATTCAAGAAGAAGACCGCACTTTTGTTGCTTTCCAACATAGTTTTGTTGACACGATTTGGATCATGAACACAAGTGCAGATAATTTACAGGGAACGTGAATTTCGAAATTATTTTTTATGTTTGGGACTGCCTGCATTTGAGATTCCAAAAATGTAGATATTAGAGCGATTCGCTGATCTGTATTTTGGAAAAGTATTACAAAAGGGACTAAGAAAACCTTGCACCATATTACAATTTTATCGCGGGCTCAGAACAGTTGCCTCTGACGTCACAACGTCAAGTCGAATGCTCATGATGTGTTTAGTGTTTATTATTATTAGAGCGATTCGCTGATCTGTATTTTGTAAAAAAACACTACAAAAAAGGGCTAGTAAAACATTTAGTAAGGCGCCGTATTGTACTTTTATCGCGGGCTCAGAAGAGTTGCCTCTCATGTCACAACGTCAAATCAAAACATCGCACTGTGTTTATCACTAGAATTTTTAGCGAATTTTTCAATTTGAGACATAAATTCATTGTATAAAGCTATATCTGTTTAAATCTCATTTTCACAAAAGACTAACAGTTCGTCAAATTTAATGAAACGTACAGTAGCATTTTGACATTGTGACGTCAGGCGGTACCCGTCTAGATTGCGGGCTCAAGTATGGCGTCTATCTTAGTCATGAGCTGACACATTTTGCTTTTTACTTCTAAGGACAGGATAGAGGATCGGTATAAAAATTTCTGACATGCCAAATATCTAGTTTTTCAGGATATCAAAATATAATTTTGGAGTTCAGTTTTGAATGCTCACTCCGACGAAGGACTACAGTCCGAAACATCATTTTTTTTAAAATTCATTCACTACGGTGTAAAATGTATGAATTATATTACATTAAGAACAATCAATAATGCCTCTAAGTTTTTGTTTGAGATCTAGAAAAACATATTAACTATATATGCTGCTGAAATTAAATAGCAAAATAGTTACGGTTCAACAGCAGGATACCTAAACTGCGTGCAATTCTACGATTGGTTTCGGTTCCATTATCGTTACCTTAAATTGTTTTAGCATACTTGGTTTTAGCACTTCCCAATCGCAAGCCTTTCAAAACAGAAAAAAAATGTAGGAAAAATTTCGCATTATTTATTGTTTTAGAACCAAGTGCTTGTCTTGCGGAACGTCGTCACGCCAAGGCCAGCAACCGGATTGGACGTTTTGTTCCACTCTGCAAGGCAAATGGAGATTACGAAGATTTACAGTGTCGCGGTTCTGTCTGTTCTTGTGTCAACAAATACGGTGTGATTCTTCATAACACTGGTAGACCAATTGGGGGAAACCAAACATGTCCAACGACAGGTACTTTTATTAAAAAGATGGTTTTAAAATACCTATGTTTTATTTTTCTTCACAAACATAGATTGAAGTTGTGGAACATATATTCAATGATTTATCCATCCATTCGTTATTCTTTAGTTCACTTAACCATCACTTAGTCTAATAATCAATCAAATATGGTAAAAAAAAAAAACATTTCAGAGTCATAATGACTTTCTCTTCAGGTCGTATGAATCCGAAACGTACTTTTTCACTCGTCTTGATCTTCGTCGTTAAGTCGCCACACTATCTTGTTTGATAAAAGGTACAAAGTTATTAAAAATTAGTTCGCCTGCCTTATTGGTTTTGCTGTCTTTCCTGCCGAGAAGTATGAATTACTTTACTCTTTAGCTGATATAGTCTTCAGGTATTGCGCGAGGTGCACGACACATTGATAATGGTGTAGCTTTGTTCAAATAGTTGGAAGACAACAGAAACGTGATAAATCATAGATAATGAGACATTGCAACCATTGTGGAATCCTTAAGAAAAGCGATTGCGTAAATACTATCTACCAGCGTTTATCTTTGAACAAGGGAGAGAAATAGATTTTGTAGTTCTTCATGTTTTATTGTAAATGATTTTGAATGTGGCTTTTAATTCTATTTTTTAAAGTGTGTACATCAGTTGTGGGTTTTTTTTGTATGTATATAATGTCCTTATCCTTCTAATGGTA
>ERZ1740055.412-NODE-412-length-11361-cov-7.130904_pt1 | contig 11361 bp, 3 predicted proteins | sample MGYA00581747_ERZ1740055 | MGnify/ENA primary metagenome ERZ1740055 (study PRJEB43018, sample SAMN04849739) | marine metagenome | isolation source: floating plastic debris | place: Pacific Ocean | collected 2008-08-28 | study: EMG produced TPA metagenomics assembly...
TTAATTTTAATTTTCTATTCCTACTATCATTTCTACTCTGGGCACTACTCCCTGTGGACTAGAAACTATTGCTATGAAGAAATCCACGTCTGCGAAGATATACAGACTTTCTAAAGAGCTAACTTAGCTTTTCATTGTTAACAGGTTGATTAAATGAGTACCAGCATCTCTAGGGAGCTACTGTAACCTATGATGGATTAGTTTCTTGTCCATTGAGAATCAAAGGCTCTCATCTTCTTAACGCTATGGAAATGTTAAACCGAAGAGAAGCACACACTGTAGTGAATAACTACAAAGAATTTAGCTAAGCTCTTAACAAGTATCATTTTTAAGAAATGAAAATTTGGGCAATTATTCCAATATAGGAAAAGTAATTAAATGGAATGCTGTGTTGGTGTTTCTATAGAAACAGTTTTACAAGGGTCATTCACTCCGACGAAGGACTACAGTCTGAAACGTCAGTTTTTTAAACTTTTTTCTCAATTCACTATGGTGTAAAATTTAACTAATTGTAAAACTGTAATCACATAAAAGATAATCAACAATAACGAAAAGCAAAATTCTTTCCAACTGCTTCTGTATGAAGTAGGGGATTTACTTAGATGAATTTTGAGGTCTATCTCTACCTACCTTCTTATTTCTCTTCTCAAAGATTTCTTTCCTTTTTGCTGCTAAAAGTTCTGATAAACTGCTTTGCCTGTGATTATTTTTCTCATCTGATTTTGTATTAACTACAACTTCCTGCTCAAACACATGTTCTTTTTTAATTTGAATCTTTCCCAACTTATCTTGTATTAAGTGTTTGTCATTCTCTCTCGCTGTCTCTAGATTCTTTTCAGTCAAGTTTCTAGTCTTTTCTTTTTCAAGGAGCATTTGTTCGGTACAATCCTTACTCTCACCTAACTGGCCTAAAGTTCCAGATGTCATGGCAACATGATCTTGTAATAACGTTGCATCATCCAGTTTATTTTGCCTACTTTTAATACCTGCTTGAATTTCTGTCTGTAATAGCTGACAACTGGCACCATTTTCAATATACAATTCCAGTACAGAATCATACAGATGATCTACATCATTTTGGTTATGTTTTGCTTGGTCGAACTCTGCACTCACATCAACGTTAAAGCAAACTTTAGCATCATCACCACCACCATCATTAATGAAAAATTGCGCTTCACTGAAATTATCCTTTGATTTAGTTTTAGCTTCACAAGACCCCAACTTATAATCAGAGATGGTTTTTTCAATCCCACTATAAATTGTTCCACTACACTTTTGCAGTTGATTAAAACTATCCATTGTTTCTACTTGTCTACATCTGGTACCATCATCCTGATGGTCACATTCCTCACTCAACCTTTCTGGAATACACTCCTGTGTCTGGTTACTCACTGGTAGCAATATCAGTTCATTTTCTCTGCTACCACATGACTTAATAACTCTATGCTTCAAAGCATTTTGATTTATGCTCATAACTGAATGATCTTGGCATGCCTTAGCAATGTTTTTTCTTCTCGAGCTAACAAGCTCCTTGGATGTGTCTATCAGCAGCCTGTTCTCTTCATCGTTTACACTATTTTCTGGATCAATCATATCAATATGCTTAATCCCTAATTTCTCTAATGAATCTTGACTAGCCAAACCAGTAAAATTGTTCATGAACTTGTCTCGAACAAGCTTCCAACCGATTGAAAGTTTGGGAAGAATCCAATCCTAGATAATCATTGAAGATAATAATTTAATTAAGTTAATTACATAATTACTGCTCTATACAATTTTTAATAAACAGAAATGTTGATATACAATAAAATTAATTAAGAAATTCAAAAAAATAAGTAAACTATTTACACAAAGTTTTAGGATTATCTTGACTCACTTGATAGTGGAAGGGAAGATCACTGCAAACTTCATGTAAATGTAAACAGTTTGTTTATTTTGTTAAATCTCTACAAATGATTAACCATAAAATGCTGTGAATGGAGAGATCATTTAACTACACTAAAACTTAAAAAAAGATTTTTGAAAAGTAGAGAAAAACCCAAGAGAAACAAAAATTAGATCAAAATAACTGGAAATTCTTAACAACAAAGTTTAAAATAGTTACATACAACTGCCATTGTTACAAACTACCTTTTTTTGTCCTTCAACAACATGAAAACAAAAAAGATATAATACCTCAAACACAGGCCAGTTCTGTGCCATTGCCATGCCATGATTGCGAGACCACCAATCGAGATCATGTTGCGAGTCAGCCTTTTGGAAAGTCATGAGCATGTTTACAAACAATCCCTTTAACCTGGATCAAAACAAAAAAATATATAATCATTGTTAGGATGAAAATATTTGCTACTTCAACAAAGCAAAAATATATTAATTTCAATCATTCTTGCCTAGAGTTCATTGCAAAGCTAACAATAATTTTACCAAATTTCTCTGCTTATAAGCTGGCTTGGAGTATGAGTCAACCAATAATTTTCAACACAAAATATGCAAAAGTTCAAAATATATTACTGTTCTTTTGTTTTCTTTTCAAAGATTTATACTAATTATATAAAAACAATTTGAATACTCACTCTTGATTTCTATCACCAATCAACAGAGCCATAGTCATTCTAGCTCCTACTCTAATTGTTAATTATACAATAAGTTGGAAAACATCTAATAAGCTGTCAGTTGGCACTTTCTCAAGGGCAACAACAATCAAAAGTCTCAGTGAAACAACTCATGGATACTGTGCATAAGTAGAACTACAACTCAGATCAAAACTAACATCCTTCACACACAATCAATCAATCCAATTTTGATCTGAGTTTATCCCCGTAAACAGGGGTGTCTGGATTTACCCCACTCTAACAGCAATCTCACCAACTCCCATTCTCCATCTCGCTCTATTCAAGGCATACTCCTTCTCCAAACCAACGCTCTTGCTCTCCTTCTCCACTTTAAATTCCTGTCAAGAAGTGAGATTGTTATCCCACATTTCCCTCAGCTTTTCTCAGTTCAATTTTGAACGAATATGCATTATTAATAGCAAACAATTAAACCAATTCCCTAAACGAATCAAAGAATTGAACTCAAGATGGTTAAACAATAAAACAAAGGAGAACCAGTTCTGTAATTAATAGTAAACATTGCAGAGCAAAACACTTTCTATACAAACCAACCGCACAAAGCAGGCAGGAGGATTTAATACAATAACCGTTGTTTCACAAAATTTTATGCAAATGAGGAAGTCCCAGCTATGACTCACTGCTACTTCTACGGTATATCTGTGAGTCAAAAAGGAGATTTTACTGTAAGCTCTATTATTTGCTTTTTTGGAGCTTTTTTTGGGCTTTTAGATTTGAAAACCCTTCCTGCAATAAAATGAGAGTTTGTCTAAACATAAATGAGAGCTATAATTGATCTACAAGTACCTGCATATTGTACTTATAAAATTTAATATTTTGTTGCACTGATGAAACAAGCTGTGACACCTTATTAATTTTTCATGCTTTTATGCAATGCAAAAAATAAAAGTTCTTTGCCCTTTCTAAGTCTTGGGATGGTTTTTGCATGTTCTAAAAATCTAACAAATTTCAACTTAATACACTTTTGATTTTATAAAAAAGGTTTGAAATATATAATTAAGAGTGCATTTTAAAGTGTTTACAAAAATACTTGTTTTGTGTCGTTGTTCTTGGTAAAACAAATTTGCTTCATCAATGAATAAAATCCAAAAATCAAACAAAAATAGACAATAATCTATTGAGCCTTTTTGGCTAATACCGGCCTGTCAAAAATTCATCTTTTCTATCAAATATCAAGTTTTAAATCTCATTTTTCTACAGCCTGTAGAAAATACAAAGACAAATAAGAACATATTTACTGCCATTTATTTGTAAAAACAAACAACAGAAACGGAGTAATATACGTTAAAACAAACTTAAATATTGTAAAAATTTATACTTGGCATTTATTTTTTGGTTTCGCAAATTTTAGCAATGAAAGGTAAATTCTTCGCGAGTGACACGTAGCTAAAATAAAATGACATCAATATCAAATTATAATCACAATTCTCCCAAAGTTAAAGTTTTGTCTTTCTTAAAAGCAAAATGAAAATATCAAATCTGCTTGGTTTCGTTTTTTCAAATCGAGTTTAGATTTTCGAAAATGAAAATTTATAAACATCATCAGCAACATCTCGGCATGATAAAGTTATTCGCTGAAGATCACGGAAGCATCTCGAAAAAAATATTTGTGGAAGAATTGGCTTCAACCAAAACATTTTTTGGGTGACCATAATTAATAAATATGAAACGATGCGGAAAATTTTGCCTTACACAATTATATATAACATAAAATGATTTTTCAATAGATCAATTAACACTACAAGTAAAAGCAGAAAAGAACTTGTTTTATATCGTTTAAAAGGTGACAAACAAATAAGCCAGAATAAAAATAAAACGGGTACTTACTCTTGACTTTCTGAAATATCTAGACAGTTGTGATACTCTAATAGTGTATCTCGAAAGAAGATCAGACGTTTTTCTTCAAAATCTTGGCACTTATTGAATTCGCTGATCATGTCGGCCTCGTACGTTGAATTATATGAAGTGATATCGTCTAATTTATCTTGATATTTCACACGACATTTGTCCATTTCTCTCTTAGCCTTCTCAGCTGCATCTTGTATTTTCTTCAATTTTTCTGCAGTAATTTCATTGTTGCTGTTTGCATCGGCTTCAAGTTTTGCAGTTTGTTCGGCATTCTTGGAGGCAGAATGGTAAGCTTTTTTGGATTTTTCAACTTTAGCTCGCTTTTTAGCCCATGGCTTCTGCGCTCGGGCAAATCCTTCTTCTGCTTCTTTGGTTTCTTTCCACTGAAAAAGAGTTTTGTGGAAGGTTTCTCCCTTCCACCTTTTAACTTTTTCGTGTATGTTGGACATCAAACGATCACGACATTGTAGGTGAATTTGAGAACGCGACTCGGCCTCATTAATTGTACCCCGCATAGCTACCTCGGTAGAGCCATATTCTGGCCCTGTTTGTATCAATTCATCCCATTTCCTAGCCCAAACTTTAAGCTTATTCGCATATTTTGCTTCGATTTCAGCTCTCTCTGCAACAAGTTTCATAAAATCATCACAGAGTCGCGCACCATCATCGATTCGCTTGACTGTCCTTTTGTAATTACCTACGTCCCAGAAACTATTAGTACTAGCTTGATAGAGATTCTCGTCCGAAGTTCTTGGTGTTTCACGTCGAAAAGACATTATTTTTTATACTTTTTTACCCAAAATCACCACTGTTGCACCTCCATGTTTCCCACGATACAGCTCACATTTGGTGGAATGTTTGAGAAGGCGGGTCAATTTCATGCGCAGGAGCACAGCTTGCTTCGTGAAAACGCTGAAGAGGAAAAAGTGCGGGCGCAATAAAACCTGTCAAAACTTTTTTCCGACAGGTGATCGACAGTAGATGGACTTTGGCCAGAGCGATAGCTTTGTTAAGATTTGATATTTTGATACTAAATTTTTACTTTAGGAATTTGTCACCATGAACTCGTGAAAATGACGAAAAATAAAAAAAAACTGCTAAACGACCACACACAAACGATGCCGGATCTTTCCATATTACTACTACAAGTTTGTATTGAAATAAACAATTTACAATGCACGATGCTCAATAAAGTAAAAGAAAAAATAAAACGCCACTAAAAATTAGTCATAGACTTTTCCGTTTGTTTTTAAAATAAAATCCCAAACCATGCGCGATGACGATAAATCCGCAGGTTCCCTTCTCCCCACGGGAACAGTTTATCATTGCAGGTCATTGTAAATATTTATATATGGAACGACCGGAAGTATGGTACAAGGCCTTCCATTGATAACAACTTCTGGAATCTTCACTGACAAAGTTTCTATGGAAATAAAAGCTTGTCGTTTCATTGGGATTCATTATATATCATTCTCAATCAACGATTCAATCTGATAATGTTTCTCTTACTTTGAAAGTTTTGTCATCACTGTGATCTGAAGCACTTGTCAATGTGACTCACTGTTTTTTATGAAATTTATCTTGCATTTCCAATATAGATTTTTCGTTGCGAAAAAGTGTAAACAAAGATTTTGCATACGGTACATAAAATGCAAAATGTACTTGTAAAATTTACATTCTAGTTGCGATCGATCGTTATAAAAGACCGATGTTGGACTGAAGAACATCAACCAACAAATACTGCTTTCATGATATTCTGCAGTGTACAAAATAAACTTTTTTTTATCCTTTTTCAGTCTGGGTTACACTCCAAAAAATCTTAAATTTTAAAAGGGTCTTTTGAAAGTACTTCTGTACTTCCTTAAGAATTTTACAAATTTTCCAAACAAGAGAAATTTTTAAACAATTTATTAATGAATTATATTTATTAAAATCTAAGGAAAAAGGCGACAGATTCTTTTCAAGACTAATTGAACTCGTTCGACTTTATTTAAAAAACTGAAATATTTGTGATCAGACTTACATTCAGTGATAAGTAACTAGATGAACTAGAAAAAGCAACCAAAGGGCAAGCCCTTTGAACTTTACAATATAAATCAGAATCGTAGAAAAACAATGGCTACCGACCCTAAATTTTTGTATCTCATGTATCAAAAAAGGACCCGATTAATGATCATGCATTTCTCATTACCGTTTTAACACAAAGATTAAAAAAGTGCTTAAGTCAGAGTAATAACTATTTCTTTTTTATAAGTACTGGTTTTCCGTTTCACGCTACTCCTAGGATGAAAATATTTTAGATACCGACAAAAGTCAGATTGTCTGTCCAATCATGACTGCATGCATTAAGTCTTATGGGACACAATTAATTTCTTGCAAAAAATAGTGGCAACAAACATAGTTTTGCTGTTTTAATAAATGAAGGGAAAATACTGTACGATTTGATTAAAGATAATTTAAATTTATTTTCAAAATTTTAACGCACAAATTTCTACTATTTTCGAAATCTTACTTTTTAAAAAATATTTTTTTCTACAGTAAGAAAAGAATATAAATGATCCAAAAATAATGAAATTACGCCAGGTGTCCAAAAAAGTACGTTATAGATATAAAATAATTAATTTTTTATATTAATATTATACTTTTAGTACCGTTTCCGTTATAGGGAAAATTGTTTTATGCAATTTTTGATTTACGATGCTTAAACCCAGAATTTTAATTTTTGTTTCTCAAAAATATAAAGTGCTATGCGATAATGTTTTTATCATACATAAAATTTCAGTGAAGTAAACAATATTAATAAGTAACTTAAATGAACAAAAAATGAACATAACACACTATTTGTGTTGATGATCGAATCATCTAAAGATCTGTAAATTACACTATTGAAATTCACAAAATTAACCTTAAAAATTCTTTCTCTTTTCGCGGTAATTATAAAAGATAAAAACCCTGGTTTTTGAATACACGCCAAGGGTAATTTTATAATTAGGTATCTACTTCCTGCGGTATAGAAACCGATATATCGATAGCACGAGTTATATTTCAATTTAATTAACACAAATACTTAGAAAACTGAAAGGGCTAAAGCAATTGTTTCCGCATCGTTGCATCTTTCAAATTCACTCTAGTGACATTTAATACCAAGCGTGTTTGTTTTCTCCTCATCTTGTGACATCAGATTTCACTCAAAAGTGACAAATATGCATGGGTGTGACTTAAAGACTTGTCACATGCACGCAACGGTCTCGCTTTCCCGCCCCCTAGGGGGATCACGCATCACTTCAGAACGAGGCTGCGAGCCACAAACGGATTTACCAGCTTTGACTGCCTCATTTCAATATGGCTACCATTTTCTCATAAGGATTTGTTTCACGGACTTTTCTGCGAGGTTGCGTAAAATATATTGTAGGAAGGACATTTGTTGGCTGATGTGAAAGTTTTTCGAAAGATAATTCACTCATTTACGGAAGGAAATTGGCCTTATTGAATCGCGTGACGTGGAAAAGTTTTGTTCGCGTGTTTGCACCTCGAGTAGTAGTGTGAATCATTTGACATGCGATATCTTTGTACAAAATGAATAACAAATCAGTTGAGAGAGAAGATGCCGCCTTCGAAAATGAGCCTAATATGGGGGATGTTTCAAGACTGGAAACAACCAGTGAGACTCGAAAAGATAGAATTCGTAGATTGAACCGAGAAAGACAGAGAAGAAGGCGACAAAAACTAAAATTGTCACGCCAAGCAGAGAGCGGGCTTACAACAACTTCTCCCCAGAGTAACGTGAACTTGTTTGAAACACAACATGAACGAAATGAAGACGGACAAACATTGAACGCGGAACTGACAAATCCTTCAGGACAAAGAAAAAATAAACCTACAAGGAGAAGGCAAAGTCCAAGAAAACTGAAAATAAAACAGGAAAACGAATTTGAAGTGATTTCGAGCGATCTAACTTCGACAAACACAACATCACAAGCAGACATTTGTCACGAAAATGCAAATGAAGCGCCTAGTTCGTCGAGCGGTACGGTTTGTGTTCAAATTCCTGTACCGTTAGTTGCTACAGAAATCGAGGTTGGTGACGAAAATTACTTTGATGATGAAGAAGCGGAATTTTTAGACGAATTAGGTTCTTCGGGTGACGAAGAACAAAACTTGAAACCCGGGGACAGTTATAGGAGAAAAAGCGAACTCAGCGAAGAAGAACTTGCAACTCGCCGCGAGTATTACCGTGATCGAGAGAGAAAAAAACGCCAAACAATGACCCCGAACGAAGTATCAGCACGGCGTGAAAAACAGCGCGAACTTAAAAGGAAACAAAAAGAGCGAATGACACCTGATCAGATCGAAGCTTTGAGAGCGAGATATCGTGAATGGCGCCGCAAAAGGAAAGAGACGATGACACCAGAACAACTTGAAATTATCCGACGCGGAAATCGGGAGCGGCAAAGAAGACGGCGTGAGCGTTTGGGAATTCGCAAAAGGGCTGGAACTTCACAGGGAAAAAGTGTCAATGATAATGTGCTGCTTGGTATAAAGAATCGACATGAAAGGTCTTTTTCTGAAACTGATGCAATGTTTAGCATGACTGATGTAGTCACCCCACAAGTAAAACGAGGTAAGACAAGCAATCCGAGAGGTAGTGCAACCACGACTGCAAGAAAGCAAAGCATGCCGTCTGTGCAATTGGGAGTGACACAGGCAACTGTCACACCTGCTTCGAATGTTTTACCCAACGTCTCAACTCTCCCTGGATCCAACCAAGTTCCACCTACCCACCAGTCGCAGTCAACCACCCCAATGGGGATACCCTTACTCCAGACAACCCCCCTTCAAGGATTGTCAACAGCCAGTCAAGCTGGGGTTCAGAATACAGTGTCGGTGCCAGCGACAGGGGCTAGTGCAATATACCAGAGCATGCCACTTCCTGGAGTGCAAGGTTTTCTTCACAGTATGCCAGTTGTTTCTGGAGCTCAAGGAACGATGTTAACTGGATTCCAGGGGGCTCAAATGCAGGGAATGGGAACTGGTACATTTATTCCACCAACAATGAACAAAGATGGACAGGTATTACACAGTATCTCAACCTTGTTACCTGTGGCACCCATGCAAGGAATGGGCCAAGGCCTGACATTTCTAACTCCAGTTACAGGCACAATGGCTGCCGTACAAGGTTTCCCTGATCCACGTTATGTCATGGCAGCACCAGTTAGACCACAGGCCTCACCACACTTAGTGGCCCAAACACAACAAGCAACAGGTTTAGCTCCAGGAGTTGAAACAGCCAATATCACAGCCCCTCCAGAACCTGTTCAGCCAGTTACTGCAGAAATAAAAGTTTCTGAATCTGAGATTCAACCACAAAATTTGGGTATGCCTGAGATTTCCTTAACAACCATAAATGCAAGGGGAAAAGGTCGTGGTAGAAAACGTGCCGCAGCAGTTGCTGCAGCAGATGTACTGGCATCACTCAGTGCAGGAAGCCAAGGAAATACACCAATGTCTTCTATGTTATCTGCCATGGCCTCTGCAAAAGGTGTATCAAGCAGTCAACAGGTGTCACTTCAGACAACACCCCCACAAGAACAAGCAAGCAATATTGCAAATACTAAACAACAAAGTAATGAACAAGAAACTTTTCAGAACATTCAAGTTGGACCAAATGTAAATATACAACAGTTAAATCAAAGTTCCACACCTCAACAGAGTGTAATGACCACTATGTCTGGAAAAACACCACTCAACCAGCCAACAACAGTAGTACAACAACAGAGCCTAGCAGATCGCAAGAGCTATACGACACTTACTACAGCAGTCACAACATTGCCAATGGACATGAATGCAAACACGTTCCCTGGTTTTCCAGGCCAGAATGTAGCTGGATTTTCAGCCTTTAAAGGTTTTGAAACACTGTTTGCTAATATTTCAAACCCTAGTTTATATCGAGGAGGGCCATATGGAATGCCAATTGTCGACACAAGATCAGGTAATGTAATGGGTTATAGTCAGTTGTCAGAGCAACAGCTTAATGCAGGGAATCGAATCTCCATAGCAGTTGAGACAGATGAAATTAAACGAGCTTCAGTTGCAACTAACACAGGTGAGACAGACAATGACATCGACATAAACAAAGTCAATTTGGAATCAATTGGGACAATGACTGATTCTCTATACAAAGCATCTGTAGCCACAGCAACTGACGACATTGGAGCAGAGCTTGCATCAAAAAGAACTGACAGCTTAAAAGAAATGAAAATAGCACAGGGATTTGTTGAAGAGCAAAAACAAAATGAAAATAAAATCGAACTTGATGAAATTGAAAAAGAACGTGTGCAAAGAAATGATGCAAATAAACTGTTCAAAAGTGCAAATGTTGAGGACAGTGAAACCAATCCATTAGATGCGAATATGCATTGCTCATAAATGGAAGCAAGCAGGTGTCACTTCCATAAAGCACTGGTAAGTAAAACATATTCATTTTAAAAGAGCCAATAAAAATTCAGAACCAATTATAGAATTATACATAGTTTAGGAATCAGCTGCTGATGATAATAAACAGTAACTAACAGTGCTATTTATTTTCAGCAACATTTTAGATTTTATTTATTACTCAGGACTGAAATTTTTATGACCAACGATATCATTATACTCATAGAGCTACAGTATTCACTCTTGTATAAATATTTACAGCAATGATCTGAAAAACTTCAATGCTGTTAAAATTACATTTGCAATACATGAATTATAAAAATTTCAACCTTGAGTTGTTAAAATTACATTACTGCAATACATGATTATAAAAATTCCAACCTTGAGTTGTCAAAATTACATCACAATACATGATTCTAAAAATTTCAACCTTGAGTTGTCAAAATTACAT
>ERZ1740055.413-NODE-413-length-11356-cov-8.001062_pt1 | contig 11356 bp, 2 predicted proteins | sample MGYA00581747_ERZ1740055 | MGnify/ENA primary metagenome ERZ1740055 (study PRJEB43018, sample SAMN04849739) | marine metagenome | isolation source: floating plastic debris | place: Pacific Ocean | collected 2008-08-28 | study: EMG produced TPA metagenomics assembly...
TTAAGCTTCAATGTATGTTTATTTCCAAATTATTTTACAATCTGATCGATTCTTGAAAATGTCGTTACTAATTTTACGACGCACACTGAGCTTGGGTTGCCTGTGGAGAAACACATTATCATTCGATGGCAATTTTCTTTCGTTCTCATTGGCGCAAGCGCCACCACGTGACCTACAAATAATTGCTTATAAATATGACTCTGCTCATGCACATAACCGTCTGGCAGAGTTAAGCTGCAAATATGACAGTACTATATTATACTAATGCGTAGTTTCGACCTCTTTTAGCAAAAAACGGCTCGTTTTCCAGAGTTTACAAAGGCAGATTGAAGCAGTTTGTTAGATAACAAAAACAGTAAGTTTTTGTTTTTAAAGTTACAAAATACATTTTTTGAACCGATAATTTGCTTTTGGGATTAAAAGTGGCAGCGCCGCGTTATTTTCTCAATGAATTTGAAACTGAAAAAAGCCGACTTGACTTATTTTATGAGACAGCGCGCATTTACCTCTTCAAAGCTAACGCTTCCCACACAAAAATTCTGTGATCGAACGATAAACGTAATATAAAGCCTTTGGCTTTGGCAAATAAAGAATCTGCTCGTCACTGACAAATCACGATATTTTGCTCAACCTAGTCCAATAATTGTTTAATATCTTTGTTTTGGCTGGTCGCTCACTTCAGGCTCCACGCTCGTTTCAGGAGCGAGTTCGCCTCTGGTACCCAGGGTACTGCGGCGTGGGTCAACAAAAAAAAGGCAGTTTTATACAACATACGAGTTTACAAACATTTCATATTAGAAACTATAAATTGACTATTACGATTGTTAGTCTACGAAAGTATCTCTAACTTTAAGTTTATTCGTCCAGTTTTTATTTTGATGCCTAAAACAATTGCTACTCGGTGTTTCAACGCCTGTCTGTCTCATTTATATCCACGGTATAAAATTTTAAATGAATTTTTTTTCTTTTTTTGTTACTTCACAGATTCATATTTAAACTGATGTTTCGTTTAAACATTACCTGCGTCTGACAGTTTATAGCACAAGCTGGTAAAACAGTTGAAGCACTTTATTTCCTAACCGCAAGTAATAAATCGCTTCATTATTAAGCTGATCAATGTTAATGAAATCATACAAATGTTTCATCAAATCACGAATGATTTGTCAATATGGTTTTTTGATTTTATATCATTACAAATTTATCAGTTCAACTAAGACTGAAGCAGTGAACGAAAGATCATGAGAGAATTCTTTTCAGTAAGCAACATTTTATAATGTAAAAGTTAAATGTCAAAAAGCCGCAAAAAGTTCTTGATCATCATTCGCTAGCTTTGGAGCATTGAATTAAAGTTGCACAACAACCTCACAGCAAGTTCGACAACTTGCACTGCACTAACTTTCACAAAACTGTCAGGTCACGAAATCCTTTAGATTCGATCTTAGTTATTTTTCACTCCTTAAATGGAACCATAGCGTTTTGATCCAAAACCGTAAGATTAGTCATAGCATTTTGATTTTGCCAACAGCTTTGACTCCTTTTGAGAAAAACTTGAAGACCATGAGAAACCTAATCCGATAAATAAAAATAGTGAAGCTTTAATTATGCACAACTTTTGAAAGTCGATCACTGTTATTAGCTTAAATTCTATTCTATCAAACCCAAAGAAAACTTCTTGTAGCTTTGGATAACCATATTTGGTGTTATGGAGGTTAGAAAATCGTCCGCTAAAATGAGCGACAACCACAAAGAAAGATAGTTATGTTCTGTCATTTCTTCTGTTAGTGTTACAAAACAAAATAACCGTGAAACTTGTAGCTAAGTACAGCATTAAACTATCTATCCATTATTCAAAAGCAGTACAAACTTACCGATTGTCAAAAATGCGAGAATGATCAACAGCTTCATCGTGTGAACACAGTGGTAAACTATTGTTTCACTTCAGTAAACTACTCAACTGGGCTTTAAAATCTGTGCACTGTGGAACAATGAACAGTTTAAATACCTTGCCCCAGCTGAGATATTTGTCAAATGTAACGGGTGTGGCAAAGTCTTGACAATTTTTAGACTTAGGTCAATTCCAGTATCTTGTTACCTTTGCCTCAAGCGAGACGGCAACATTTCAAATGTTAATGAAGGCCTTGTGCCAAGCACAAAAATTAAAAACCAAAGTAACAATGAAAACTTTGAAGGACAACCATTAAAACAAATAAAAATCTTTAGATTGTTTATTATTCTTGATGCGAAATGCCTTCTCTAGGCTCATCAAGGCAAAATGAGTTATTTATGTTAGAGGTCGCAGTTCAAGCTTCCGGTCTTTAAGTTTTTAAAAGGCGTTACACAATGTATTGTGAATTGCCTCCACGGTAAAACGTGACGAAACAGTAAATACCTTCAAATTAAACTAAAATCATTACAATGTTTATTTCCGTCTTGTCAACTTTTATTGATAAGCACGTTATTCAGTTATAGAATGCAACCAATTTGCAAGTACTCAAAGCAGAAATCAGGAATTCGATATATCCCAGTATGGACAGATCTCGTAAAGCCTAAACTCATTTCTTGTTCTTTTCCTCATTTTTCAAAAAATAAATATATTACTATTAGCTCAGCGCTAAAAAATTAAAATGTAAAAATCCAGCTCATTTAATCTAATAAAATTATCATTTATAATTCGATAAAATGATTGTAGTTAAGACTTAGGGTGCAGTCAAGGCCGGGTGTGTCAAAATGTTTTCATGACCATAAAAGTAAGGATTTTAAAGGTGTAACAGCGTACTATAGTAAAATGTACCACGCACTGCGCAAGCACATTTTAATTCACTTTACTCTTAAACGCTGAAGAGCAAGTGTTGTCTGTGTTGAAACTGAAAAGAGCTATTAATTAAAACTTTCGGTATAGCTGAAACGAGTTGGACCGAATGAAGTTGTGCAATTATCTCTAAAGTATTTGCAGCAATTGATTACAGCTTGATATGATTTTAAAAAGGCTAGTAGTGTGGTGGGAAACATGACCTAACTCGTTTGCTTTCCAATTTAACTTCAAGTAGTAAAACAAAGTAGTAAAAAAAAATTCACTTAACACTTTAGTTTTTTTTAAAAAACGAAAAGCAATGACTCTGTTAATAGAAAAGCCATAGGAACCGGACAGTCACGATCATATACACTATGCCATCGCTGTCAGAAAATTGCACTTATTTTGTTTATCTGAACTCAGCTGACAGATATTTCGGTTTTTTAAAATTTGAATAGGAAAGAAATAATTTTTTAGAAACCATAATTTAACCCACCGTTTCCTCATTTGTGTGAAATGTGAATGGTACTCAGTCGAGTCTATAAATTACTTTCTCAAACGACAGTCTAGAAATGCATGTATAAGTTGCTGAAAGATTTCATTTCCTGTTATGATTTTGATACATAGGCGTTGAGCATGCCGCTCGTTAAATCTAGAACTTACATAGATTAAAATGTTGAACTGTACCGTCATTAACAAAAAGAATTTAAATCATTCACCAAAGCATTATTATTTTAGTCAAGTCATGACGAATGATGTCTTAAGAGGTGTCAGAAAAACATAAAATGAAAAATTCCTGATCTAAAATTCTCACTACAAAGACCCTTGCTGATAAAAATTAGCTTAAATATCTGTTTGTAAACCAATGAAGACAAAAATGGATACTTGTTTCTTAAAAAAAATAAAATACCATTAAATATTTTTATTACATTCTTCCGATATCTTTTGCAAACAAAAGTGCCAAAAACAATCTAAAGTTTTAAAAATCTGTTCGTTTCAATGGTGTTGGTCCAGAGATCAATAGAAACTTCTGCTACAAAACTAAAAGAGGCAGTTAGAAGTAATTTGTTTCAGTAATGAAAGACATATTGCAACCAAACACCTGAAACATTAACTTAACAGTTTGATACGTTGATTAGTAGTGTTACAGGGAGAGGGCATCTAGAGTTGTGTTGTCTTTATGAGAAGCATGGTAATTAGAAACTCTTAATTAGATTAGCTTAGCTATCAAGCTTTTTGATTGCAAAAACAGTGTTGTAGCAAAATCCTTGCACAACTTCCAATTTCGTTGGATCCAAATCAGCTAAATATAAATAAACATTTAAAAAATAGATATAAGAAAAGCTAACAAACAAAGAAGGTAAATTTTAGCAATGTCAGGACGGCTCCCAGAGAGACTTGCATTAAGCGATAAAATAGCCTGATGTATACGTTTCTGTTTCATTTTGAATTTTTGGTTTTGGAATGAGAACGATTTTAGCAGAAAGTTCTAAATATTAAACAAAATTAAATAAACAAAGAATAGCGTAAAATTTGAAGGAAAAAAATGCCAGTAGTTGAGAAAGTATATATGAGAAGCTTAATAAACAACCGCAGGAACGAAAAACGCCATTGCAAATAGATGTTCATGTTGATAACACGAAATTTTTACGACTCAATAAATGCCATTATATATTTTATTCGTTTTTCAATTAATCTATTTTATAGCAGATGCTATCTTCTAGCGTTGTACACTGAGTTTTGGGCTGACAACATGAAAGTTCCATGGTTCAATGGAGCTTTTCTAACTTATTTTCTTTTTCAGTGAATCTATTTTATAGCAGATACTATCTTCCAGAGTTGTACAAGTTTTGGCCTGACAACATTGAAAGTTCCATGGTTCAATGGATCTTTTCCATTCTTATTTTATTTGTTTTTCAATTAATCTATTTTTGGCAGTTACCTTCTTCTAACGTTGTACAAGTTTTGGGCTGACAATGGACGCTAAGTTTGTAGGAGAATTTAATAAAGGAGTTGCAACAATCGGTGTGTTTTCTAGTCTCCTGCGCAGCCGTTATGGGTAGTCACGCAAAGCCGGTTTGTGTGGGGAGTGACGCGTTTTGTTGCGTGACGACTACACTAGGTAGCGGCTGCGAGGGAGACTGTGTTTTCAAGGCGATCATACAGGGTTTTAAATAAACGATTCCACGCATTTTGCTGACATTGCAAAAAAAATATATAAATTTTTTTTGAGCATGATGACATTAAATATCAAAAGTTATGAATTGGTTATCGAGAAAATATCAGCAAATTTTCCACTTGGAAAACACTTTGTTTTCACATTTGGAGAGTACGTGTTTAGTTTTGTGAAATTTAGTAACAGCTTCGATGCCTCCTCTCCTTCGAATTATCATTCCTTGTTGCCATTTCATATGCTCAAATAAAGAAAATGTTGGTCATATCCGTGAATACCTTAGAGCATATACGTTTAGATGGCTGCTTTGGAGGGGAAAAATAGTTGTTTTTTTGTCAAAACTATTTAAAAATAATCTGGATAATACGCGAGTTTTACATACACGAAACTGACTTGAGCGATATGAAAGAAATAAAATTATGGATACGCACTTTGTATATAGTATTTCTCTTTCTTAAGTCGGAAAATAATAATTTTATAAAATGTTGTCAGTGCCTTCATAGTTTGGTTAAAACCTCGATCAGCAAAGTTTTTGGGACTGTGTCTCGGATTTTTACTCGGATCTGCTCTCGAATTCTCCCAAACGTTCGCCTCGGTTTTCACTCAGGTATGAAGTCAAGGAGAACATGTTTTGTTTCTTAAATAATAATAATAATGCCTGTTAGTGGAATATTGCAAGAACCGTCATCTGCCCGACTGCTAACGGCTACTCTACAAGGGTTCTGTTTAGAACAAACTTCTTGTAGCGAAAACGCGCGTTTCGTCCCAAAATAATAGATTTTCAACAAGAATTTCTTAACTTTTTAAAATACAAATACCGTTTCTTCTGACATGTTGAGTGATACAATGTCATGGATTGAGAATAAACAGCTAATCACTTTTACATTCAGCCGTAAGAGAATGCGTAGAATTCATCATGTGAAAACACGCTTAGAGATTTTTTGAGGGATGCAGAGCATTAATGCTATTGGATCCAACACACTCAAAACACATACAAACGCAAAAGGGAGTCGCGGTTGACCCATATTAGGTAATTAAATCTTGCATGTAATTACTCGAGCTTCCGAACGAAAGAGCGAGTTGTCACCTTATATCCGTGTTAAGTTAAAGCATTCTGATTTTTTATAAATAGTAGTAGCTATCGGTAAGTGCCAACGAGCAAGACAAAAACTTTATAAATAAATTTTGAAGAATAAGAAAGTTGTTAAACTCTTAGCCTTAGGTTTTTCAAACCCCATATATAGTTTCACTTTATCAACTCGTACGTTATCCTATTAACGTACAGTGAAAAGTCAAAATAGGGTGTTCAAGTGAGGATAACTGAATTTGCATTAAAAAGCTAAATTTTTGGAATTTTTAAAACATCGTGAATGTTTGTTGAAAGCCATAATTTTCCTATTAAATAGCGGAAGCCAAAAAATGTTAACTTTTCACTTAGGGTTGTACAGTTTTGTAGTACGTGAAAGTAGAACAAAACCTGGTGTGCGTCCAACACGGTGCCTCCAGGTTTGAAATTGAAGACCTTTCACTTTGAAAATTCAAAATCCATTGTTTTTAAATCGATCGTTAGATGTAAAACATAAAAAAAATACAGAAAGAAGCTTTTCCCTAACATTCAAAGTGACAAGGAAAAGTCTGAAATTTGCCCGTGTAGACGGACAACAAAGAAAATGTGGCAAGGATATTATTGATTTAGTAAACCGAAACTTGTCAAGGAAAACTTGCTTGTCGCCTACACGAGCAAGAATAACCTTATCAATGGAAAGTTGTAAAGGAAATCTTGTTGATCATTTAATTACGAGCAATAAAAATTGAACATACAGTTTTGTCAAGGAAAAATTTATCGTGTTGTCGAGGCTTAAGGCCTGAAACACTTAAAGACAAAATAAAAGTTTTTGAGACTTATTAAGAGCGAGTAGGAACTATGTATAACAAGAGACTCACTAAGCCTTTACTCGTGGAACGCGTGGGACCGGGGACGAATCCCAAATATGGCAGTCACTGGACCGAATCGCTAATCGCGACATGAAGGAAAAAAAAGAAAAAGAAATGAAACGCAAAAGTTGACTCGTGGTACCACGAGTAAATAACAAAGTTTTAAACACTGCTGAAAGCACTTAAAAGATATCCCGCCTCAAGCGCTGTACTTCGACTAACTTAGACACTTTACTCAAAAGGAGTGCCCAAGGCTTTTTACTAAAAGAATTAAGATTTTTTTTTTGCTTTTAAAAATGTAATTGTTGTTTTGCCTTACAGTTAAATATCAGCGTTTTAAAAGAATATGTATTTTTAAAAACTGTAACGACGTGGCTCAAAGCTTTTTTATTACCGTTGGTTCATAATTGTTTTTTGTTCAACGGGACACATTGTAGTATTTCAAGAGGATCGATGCACAGCTCCTTCAAGAGCATGTCATAAACATGCGTCTCTTTCATTTTACATTCCTGTATTGTTTCTATAATTCTACTTTTGAGCTTGGCCATTTCGGCAGTGGAAACTAAATCCTCTTTTTCCGGATGAAAAATAACCGCATCGGGTCGCCTGCGCTTTAGAGGTAAACCGCGTGCGCCAGAGAAAGCGATTAGCTCAGTAGCGATGTTAAGACACACGGTCGCGTTAACAGAACCTTTGATGTGGTGAACTTTACGACTGTGATGCGCGGCCAGAAGAACTAGCTCAGCTAAACTCATAGCCTTTGAGGATGTATTGTTTCTTTTAGCATAGTAAGTAAGGAAGAAATAGTCATTCCACCAGTTAAACCGGTGCTCGATCGCACAGAGAACTTTACGTTCTGTTTCTAGCAGTATCTTTCGCTTCAGCTTAGAATTTGTTGTGATTCGTTTGCGGAGACTTTTTCCTTCCCCAAGGATAAACTTTGCAGCGAGCAGAATGCATGTGCAAGGAATGCGCCTAGGCAATCTATTTCCCCTCATGGACAGATATTCCTTTGCCAAATAGCGTTGCAGCACTTCCAAAGCTAGAAACAGAACTTCTCGAGGAAGTTCTAACAATGAATGCAGAGTCGTCACATAATTTATGCATTCGGTAAAGTTCATAGCAGCTGGAACGACATATTCGTGGATTTTTTGAAAAAATTCCTCTTCTTTTGTTCTTGCCACTTTTAATGTCTCATCTGTGAGGTTTGCGTCGGAAAATACCGAAGGTACTAGAAACGAATCATGGGTTTCTTCCCCTTCAACGAAAGCACGCCGTTTCATATTCCCTTGATCTTTTGAAAGCCATTGGTAGAAAAATTAAATCACAAAATAAATAAGAATACTTTACTTTCAAAACGTCTCAGGTTTGCGCCTTTGAAAACTTTTATTATTGTGACGTAGCGATTAGCGCGCGCATAGAGCAGGAGATACTTTCAGTTAAAGGACTGCAGAGTCCGCTTTTTCAGAAGTCCGACTACACACTTTTTTTTATAAGAATCATACTTTTTTCCCCGAGCCTCACGATTCTGAAAAGTTTGAAGCCTTATATAATTCTTAATTAATTCTTAAATAATAGTTTCAAAATAGGTCCTCATTTTGTTGAAGCAGTGAAACCAGAGTGGTCGAGTGATCGAGTCTCAGTATGATTTTTAAAAAATTCTTAAAATTTTCGAAATCTGAGCCTCATGATTCTTATGAAATGGATTCTTATAAAATAAAGTGTGTAGTGCTGAACCAGGGTTAAATTTTTAACTCACTGTCTTGTTTCCTTGGAAAATCTGATATGAACTATCTTTTATAAGAACCGCGATCTTTTCCTCAACAGCTGCTGTAAGTTTTGCTTAACCTAAAGTTAAATTTAACCCAACTTTGAACAAACCAGTCCTGCAGCCTTTAAAAAAAAGTTTTTCCAAAGACTTTCACATCATGTACATGTACAATCTTATCTTAACACCCAAGAAATGCTAACTCAGTGCTAATTTAAATTATATACAATCTATAGAAAGATATCGAGAAACGTTCATCAAGGGCAGTGCAAAGATAGCTATCAAAATTTTCAAAATGATCATCAACTAATCCTTTTTGCGAATCACCAGAGAAAATACTTGTTTTTGAAGAAAGAACGAAAGCGAACACAACTACTCCAGTTTGGATAACAATGAGCAGATTTTTTCGATAATGCGATCGCGCAGTCTTTTTAATAAATGGTCATCCGAAATAGCACTAAAATTTGTTTTTAAAAAAAAAAAACTTACCTTTCGTAGACGTCAGGGTTGGTTTCCTGTAAAGTTTAGCAGACACACTGACTTTATACGGGCTGTTCAGTAAATGAATAAGCCCGCGGGCAATAAAAATGTTCGATTACTTTGAACATTACGTTTAAGACATTTATTTTTCGTCAAAAACGTTTTCTAAAGCATTTTTGCATATCTAATTTGATAAGTATAAGTACTTAACATCAGATGATGAGAATTCAGTGCTAAAAATCAAAACATGGACTTTTGAAATCTTGTTTATATCAATGTAGTCTAGTGTTACCTTTGTCCAAATACAAAATTATTTTTTTACATAACGCAACACACTAAAAATGAGCGAAAACACGATTTGAAAATAACAAGGGACAATTCAGGTAAATTAGTAATGACTAATCCCCATTTGCACTACACAGGAACTCGATTGCGTCGGGCGTCCAATTGACTCATATGCACTTTTCAGATTCTAAATCTATCAATATCTTTTTATGTAATTACGTCAGGTATTTTTTTAATATAGCACACATACTGTAGCTTGCTGACTTCTCATTCAAGCGCGGCAAATATATATATAGATCTAGCTTTAGGTCCAACGACATGAAACTTCTTTTATTAATTTCTTTTACATCCTTCGTGCATGTTCAGTTTGAAATAGACACTTTGTAAAAAACTAAAAAAAAAACTTTTTTAATAATAATTATTATTATGCAAAGTGTCTTTTATTTCAAACTGAACATGCACGAAGGACGTTAAAGAAATCAATAAAAGAAGTTTCATGTAGGATAGAATTCTGAAATTGTTTATAAAGTCGCGAAACTTTTCAGTCATTGCAACCAACATGTTAAAGTAAAAAACTTAAAGTGGCAGTTAGTCAGAAACAATTGATTGCACTTAAAAATATACGATACTTCCTCGGGTAACAAAGTCATGTAAAAAAAAATGAAAATTTCTATTCAGAGTGGACTTTCACTTTGCAATTAAGTAAGATGTTTTTCTCATCAAACCGAAATTTTGTTCAGGCGATGACTCTCCATTGAAACGCGTGATCTTTGGCTTTGCAAGCTTGCGTACTGGCACAGACTCAAAAGTTGCAATAACGAACATGCCCAGTGGATGTCATCCCCAATAGTTTATAAACCAAACATTTTATAACCTTTTATTTGTCTAGTCAAATAATGTAGGAAGAATTTCAATGTATCGGCTTAATGACCGAGTTACAGTCAGTATTTGTTTATCAGTCTAAGAATAAACGAAAACGAAACAAAAAAAAATTGATCAGAGACAGAGAGCAGTGAACTGTGTTGGTTACCAGTACAAAACCTTTCGATTTTTAAACTTAAGTGTTGCGACAGAACTGAAACTAATTTTACCGGAAGTAATATTTTACCCAAAGACAATTGCGTTCAATATTAGTTTTTAGCAAGAGTCATTTTTACCACCATTTTTTCAGAAAGTATTAAGTTGTAAGTCGTATTAACCAGTTTCATCAAGTTTGTTTCAGTTGCTAACCAGTTGAAAGCCACGGAAGTAAGTCAAAACATTTCCCTTGTCTTTTATTATAGTTAGTCAGCTTTTAATTGTAAGTTTTGTTTTAGATCGAATAAAAATACTCAATGATGAAAATGAATTTATGCGGTTCGTGGCCTTGAAATGATGTGAGGTCAAAGAGTCTTGTTGAATCAGTAAGAACAGACTACACGAGCCTGCTACTGTTGTTTACTCAAACACGTGGCATCGTGTTTTAAAGTGCTGTAGTAAAGTACCTAGAGGAGGCTTCCAGAAGTTTCAGACTTAGCAAAAATGAACATAAAGACAAAATGGATCCTAACGCGCACGCCACATTGCAAAGTACAAAGTTCCACTTGAATGGGAATTTATTATAACTCGATCGGTAACGGAATTTCGGAGAATATTAGAAATGCTTGAAAGTATCTTAATTGGAACAGAGATACCAAACTTAATAAACACATCTATTCTTTTCATTTGACATTGTTTCTCAACAGTGTATTTTATTTCAATAGTCCTAGTTCTTGGCATTTTGAATTTACTCTTAGACACATCCAGCTTTCCGTTATATATGTTAAAAATTAACAGAACAATTTTTTGGTGATCTAACCAAATTGATTAGGATTGTAACTTCAAGTAATATAGATAAACAAATTATCATCGCCGTGGGAATTTGTAAAAGCTGACGTTTCGAGCG
>ERZ1740055.414-NODE-414-length-11356-cov-6.375896_pt1 | contig 11356 bp, 9 predicted proteins | sample MGYA00581747_ERZ1740055 | MGnify/ENA primary metagenome ERZ1740055 (study PRJEB43018, sample SAMN04849739) | marine metagenome | isolation source: floating plastic debris | place: Pacific Ocean | collected 2008-08-28 | study: EMG produced TPA metagenomics assembly...
TCGACACGTGCAGTCAATAATGGTACGGTTGATTTCTTCAATCACGCACTGTTTTTTTTTTCACTCAAAATAGACTGATATTCCATGCATGTATAGATTATGAGGCTCTAAAACTTCTTTTCGATTCTTTCCACGAATTTTTCTGACAAAACAAAACATTTTTCTGCAGCTCTAAGACTTTTAAGATAATTCCGTACCCTTCACTCCTCGTGATGTTACAGTCTTGTATATAAATATATGCAAGCATAAATTTGCATGCACTAATGTGACATCGAAAAAACAAAAAGAAATCGAGGGCATTTTACAACTCATGCGCCTTCCTTGCGCATGAGTGAAAACAACTAAGAGATTTGCCAATTTTTACGAGGCCACGGACAAAGTAACAGGCAATGGAGCTGCACTAAGGCCATCAGAAAGGCAGTGGACTTAGCGGGGACCATTTGATTTTTGAGGGAGGGGGGAGAAGTTGGTAGATTTAAGTCCATGCAATTTTTTTTCGCCCAGGCGAACAAGCAAGATATTTTTTCCCCGTAAGAGTGCAGCACTAGAAATATTTTCCCGATATTGGAATTATTTTCTTTGTTTTTTTTTTTTTGCAGGAATTTTTTTTCCCTACTATATGGCGCACGAGTTTTTTTCGTTTGTTTCTCGTAGGGTTGCGGAATTTTTTTTTTCTTTTCAAAATCCTCCAACTCCCCCATCCTCAGAGAGCTGTGACAACCCTTTGAACAGACGAACAAGTTTATATGCCTATCATTTGTAGCTAGCTGAGGACAGTTGCAATTCACAACAGTGAAATGAGCCTGGGTACGAGGTTAAGATAGTTGTAGCTAGACTGTCCAAACATTGTCACTGATACTGTTGTTTCGAGATTGTGTGTACAGTATTGTTGCTTGCTATACTCTTCGAAGACATTCAATCCATTTCTCTTTCTTGAAGTTTTGTTGTTGTTGTTCAACGATAAAATCTATTATATTCTAGTTTAAAAAAACATGTTCTCCGTGCCTTCATTCAGCGAAAACCCGAGACGCAGTCGATGAAGATGAAGATCGGTTTGGCCGATCGAAATATAGTTTCTAAAATTGATTATCGTTGTTTGTCAACCGTTTTATTACCATATTACTAACGTCTCTCGTGCTTCATAGCGCTATGCCTATAAATTGAAAACACACCGACCAATCAAAACGCACGTACTATCCAAAATATTTTATAAGATTATCTGAAATATGTGTTCTTGTGTCTCTTGGAATCTTCCTTTACTTTATTTAAAATGAATGAATAAAATTGGTTGAAAAAATTTGCTCTCCGTGATGTCCTTTGTTTCCGTGCTCAGCTAAAGTTTCCCATGCATAATCTCAAGAAAATTGCTTTTCGTTCAAGCGGAAAATACAGGAAATAATTTCCTCTTATATTTATATTGACGCAAAAGAAAGCGGTGAATCCTTAACTTAAGTTGTTTAACGTCACGAAACTGTCGGTGAAGTTTTTTGTCCAAGTGACATAATCGTATTGTTTCTTGGTAACCAAGTATTTACGTAGTGCGTCAAAGAGTTGTTGTTTTTCGCATTTTGTATTTTTGTGAAAATTGGAAACTCGTAATATTTTTATGAATGTATACTTACATTTGAAATTATTCTATTTTACCTAATACTCAAAAGCAGATAATATCAGGAGATTAATATTAATTCAGTTTAATATGGCAACTTTAATGGCAATTTGGAAAACGTTTTTTAAAAGATTTTGAAAACAAAATTCAAAAATTAACAATAACAAACTTGAAATACTTGAAAAGAAATTGTTTTTATAAACTCAAAAATTAAAAATTTCAAACTTCTTTGACTCTCTGTTTTATTTTGTTTTGTACTTTTAGTCAACAGTATGGAATGGTCCTTAGAATCATGCAAGTTGTCGTGACTTGTTATTTATCTGCGTTTTTATATATTGACTTGAAATACGTACGCCATGGCGTTGCCCCCCCGTGTGGGAATTAACTCTTATTCGTGGAGAATAAACAAACACAAAAAAGGGATATGGTTTTAAGCCAGTTAATGTGCTGCTAAAAGCCAAAAATTTGATTATCTGAAAACAGCTGCCAGAAAATGAAAGTTAAGTCCCCTTCTGAAAAAGAAATTATGTAATATTATTGAAAAGACCAATTCCTATATCAAGTAATTTTAAAATCGAATGTAATCTTGATCAGTTGTTGCATTTAAAAATTAGTTTGGGTTTTGTTTGAATTAATTTCTTGTTTTAAAGATAGAAAAGAAAATAAAAAGGGAAATAGAAAAATTAGTTAAAAAAAAAAAATTAGGTCCCGCCGAGATTTGAACTCGGATCGTGAGATTCAGAGTCTCAAGTGCTAACCGTTACACCACGGGACCACCTGAAAGATAGGGTTGCAATTTTAATTTATAATTGTTAGTAATGTTACCGAAAGTTACGTAGGCATTCCGAAGTGAAGGCGTGTCTAACGTTGGAACTCTAAACCATTAAACGACTTCCATATTTGGTATTCTTACGAAAGAAATCGGAGGTATCTACCTTTTTAGGAAGTTATCGGAGCAATCATTCGGCGCTGTTTCCGTAGCGACAAAACCCCTGGCAATAAATGTGCTTGAGATGTGACTTCATTCTCTATTAATAGTAAATGAAACGAACGATCAGAGTTTGTGGAGGTCTCCGTCATTGTAGTGGTGAGCTTCGAGTTTGCACATGTAGTGCGTTGTTCAGCTCGAAATCCGTATTATTCAAAAGTTAGTTTTTGTCCTTTGAAGATATCCTCAGTATTTTAGCGAGGAGCATTTTAGAAAGTCCAGATATTTGGGGATTCAAGAGCTCTCTGTTTTCTGGCCAGAATCCAATTTAATAACAAAGACGGCAGTAGTATTTCGCTTGCAGCAGAGAGTAATAAAAATTTGTAAAATGGCTGAACCAGTGTCTGTTCGGTAAGTAGTTTTATTTGTGCTGAAGATGTTGTGTTGGGTGCTACAAGTGACGCTTTATTGAATTTTACCCTTATTTTTTATCCGTAGGATTCTAATCGATGATGGGACGCCGCGACTTCCAATCCCTTTCCGTGTTCAACTCTCCCTTACTGTCATGAGGTTAAAGCAGATGATTGAAGAACAAGAAGGCTTTGCAATCAGTGAACAGAAGATCTTCTTCCGTGGCAGCGAGGTAAGAAAAATATTTGACGCAGAAGAATTATTTAGCTAGTTCTAGAATTTTTGAGAAATGTGTTGATTGCGTTGGCGCGGCGGTTGAAAGTCACGCGCTTGTGTGAACTCTGTTTGTGCCTCGGTTAAATTTGGTTTTACTTCAAATTTTATTTATTTTAATGTCTTGTCTTAATATGTTATGAAGCATTGCATTTTACTTTACATCCCAGGTTCTAAGCGTTTTTGAGACATTACACTGGAGAAATTTCTGATCCGAAATGCTGCCATTGTTTGTTAATTAAACATGCAGGGCAGCGTATGTCAGATTTTTTTGTTTCCTGACTGAAATTCACCCACGCTGCAATCCCTTTTTATAGGCCGAGAGCTATCAAATGTTTGTAAATGTCTATTCTTTTTAGGAATTAAATTAAAGTATAAGAACGATATGAGACCGAAAATTTCGTGGAAACGCTTGCTCTAACGTGACGCTTGAATTGAGTCAATCTTTTGTATAAATTCTTATGTGACCATCAATGGCTGTTTGTGTGACCACGTCAGTAAAAGTAAATCTGCAAATGTTTCAGCTTTGTAAGATGCTCTCTCTTTATTCCTATTTAGTTGGTGGACAGTTTAACGTTGGGTCAGCAGGAAGTCACAGATTCAAGTCATATTGATGTTGTAGTCGATTTTCAAGGTGAGCATGAGTTTTGCACGAGGCACGTTCGACCATCTCAGAAAAGCTGGCCTTTAGACAATAATCAACACACGAAAGAATGAATCACTTTCTCTTGTTCGTTTTATACATAATTTATTAAACATTAAGTTAAAAAGAACTTCCATGTGGGGTCAAACTGGTGATTTAATACTTCCAAATCACAGAAATTTATGACATTTTTGTTATGCATAAATAGATGGCTGTTGGTGCGTAGGTGTTAGATCCTATTGTTTCCATTGTTTGAAGTAATCCCAACCGACATCGTTTAACTTCAGACTTAAAAGCACTTGCTTCCGTTCAGTTGTATATTGAACGCTTTCCTTACAATTACGGAAGAATGGCTCTTGGTAATTATCGTTTTCATACAGGAAATTTTGGTTCAGAATATAGGTGTCTAAAAGTCACACTGTCGTCAGCAATTTAAGAAATTACATCATATTAAACTGAAGTTTTTTTAATGGCATTTTATTGTTGTCGTCAAGGTTTTTAGTTCAGTTTAAAATGCGCCACTGCTTTTATTAATTGATCTACTGGGACTTTAGGGAGGGTAAGAAAGTTTCCTTTTTAATAATTTCCTTAACGTCCGGAACTCGCTAAACTGAACTCAGATAATGAGAAAAATCAATCACTAAAATATTGAAAGTGAATCTTTTGTCTGTTTCTTTTCAGTTGCTAAAAAGTTCTTACGACCTAACTTTTAAGTTAACTGAGAAACAATCATGTTGCAACAGTGCGTGGGCATTGCTAAAATATTCAACTTAGCTCTTTACAAATCTACCCACTTGTTCAAAAACAAAAACAGCTGAACACACGAATTTATTTTCTCACCAAGATGTTTTTTTTTTCAATTTGTATTATTTCGGCAAGATTTATCTTTAGTTAGTAGATTTGATTTATATCATTGGAATAGCTTATGTTTAGATATTTAGATATAGAAAGCATTTTTAAAAACTGCAGGTACAACATTCAGTATTTATCATTACTTAATTTAATAAGAGCTAAGTAAAACATTCCTTTTATAAAATTTAGAGTCAGCATAAAACAGAAAGAACAGAAAGTTGATTATTTTCAATAAATAGCAGTTTGCTTTAAGTTGTTGTAGAAAAAATTTAATATTTATATGTTTTATAGAGTTTTTTTAAAAATATATATGGTTACCATTTGTGTGTGTGTGTTATGTTTTTTTACTTGATACAAAATAGTGTTAAAATGAGTAGGGTCAATTGGTCTCAGTTCCCATTAATAAGGCCTCTTTATATAGCAGTAATGTCTTTACAGTGTCTCAGTATCAGTTGTTTTTCGGTTTTGGGTGGCACAAATATTGATTTAATTAAAAGATGACAAATTTAGAATTGGTTTTTTTAAAAATGAATTACAGTTGTGTCCATTTTTGTTCATAATCTGTATTTTGATAAAAAATATCAGACCACAAATAATCAAAACCAGCATTTTATTTTCAACAGAAATCTTGAGATATTGTAGATCAGATCAAAAGATAGAGATTTCATTCATAATTTTAATCATTTAAATATTGATTTTAATCACCAAATCAGTAATTAAATATTGTCAACAACATAATTTTAATATTACCATGGGAATTGTCAACTTTTGGAAACTTTTGGTATTCTTATAAAAAAAAGTGTTTATTGTCTTACTACATATTAAAGTATCCAATATATTGATTAAATGTGAATTTATTTTTTATTTTTTTAATTATTATCAGAGATCCCATCACCAACTCGAAAAAAGGGAAGTACATCAACTTATGAAGACTGTGTTGTTCCAGATATTGATGATGAAGATAATGTCTTTAACTTTGAGCAACCAAGAGTTCCGCCAGGTATATAAAAAATAAAACTAAATACTTTTATGTCCTTATTTAGGAGTAAAGTTTGGGCTTTTTGTATTTAGCAGTTGCAAGAGAGGATGCAATAGGAAGTTTGGCACATATTTTTATGCTGTTCATTGTTGATATCACAGTGTGGCATATACACTGGTTCAACTGTTTTAACCCTGAACAGACATATTCTATATATGTTGCAGAAATTACATAATTATAAGTGTTATTATTCAGTAGGATTCCCACCAGTATGTGTGCAATCACAATTTGTGGTTATGGCTGTGTTAAATCCAGTTACCAAGTGAGCAGAGTAACTGAATTTATAATGGTAGTAAAAGTAAGGAAAGTTTAAAAAAAGTCGTTGAGTATTGTTGTTGTGCAGCACAAGTCACACTTCCAAAATACAAGCCTTCACATACAAGAAACAAGGTAATAAGTTCACAACCTAAACAGCAATTACAAAACAATTCTTCTAAAGGATACCAGGATCAAAGATGCATCATTTCTGTTGCTCTGTGCTGCTGTATTAGTCTTAATAGTGACTTAAGGTTACAGCATAGTATAGAGGTGTGTTTGGTAAAAATTGCATTAAGTTTGCATGTCACATTTAAAAGTTTTCCTGTGAAAGTGTAGTCCATTCTAGAGTCAAGTAAAAGTAGATTCTTGCTTTGTTGGCAGAATTAAGAATATTTATTTAATTTTTTCCCGTTTTGAAGTCAAATCAGCAAGAGAGCCTCTTTTCTGCCAAACATTAACTCTCACCCCTATTTTGACTAATAGCTGTTCAAATTTAACTAAACTTCTCTTTCGAAAGTTTAAAATATATATTAATTATTTACTGATATGGTGATAACTCTTGTATAAAACATTTTTAGAAAAAGTCCAGGCACCTTTTTGAGCGTCCGGCTATTGCCAATGAGCAGTGAAAATATGGACAAATTGATTGAAACTTGACAAAGCTTTAACCTTTCAGAGTTGTCAAAATACCCCTATTGGCATTCTGTAACCAAACAAACTTAACTCACCTGTGTTTTGGATTTGTTAAGGTTTCTGTATACCTACAGAAAGACAATTTTTACAAACCTTTTGGTCTGGAAACTGGCAGACTTATTAAATCATTATTTTATCAGTAAATTCTTGGATTTGTAGCTTTTGAAAAGCAACTTTTGCATTTATTTTTAGAGGATGCATGTCAACAATATAAAAGATCATTTTCATTCAAAAGTACTAGTTTTTTAGTGTAATTTAAAAGCCAGTTCTATAAACTTTAACATGATTTATTGGTTTAGTTATCTATGGCGTAAAACAGGTGCTTTCTATTGTTTTGATGCAAACATCCCTGAAGGTGTATGCAGGGTTGTCAATAAGGGTTATGACCGTCAGCTGGAAATTGGTGTCAGAGATAAGTGGAAATAACAGCTATCATTCCAAAAACAGTTTAAGAAAAATAGATAATCAAAATGTGTCATGTACTTTCAGAGTGTTTCTCCCAACTTCATATCGTATTGACATGCAACCTTGTGTGTGGTAACTAAAATTGAGATATCAAATCAAAGCTTGCCCCCTATTTTCAGTGAGATATGCAATATCCATAAAAATTATCTATTTAAATTTTGTTTTTAGATCCACGTACATGGACAAAAGGGGAAGTGGTTGAATGGTTTAAGTGGGCTACAGACCGGTACGGTGTGAAAGACATTACAACAGATAAATTTCTAATGAATGGTAAAGGACTGTGCATGTTGAACCTTGAGAGCTTTCTATATAGAGTGCCACAAGGGGGTGATTTGCTCTATGGTGATTTCCAAAGGCGTCTTCACATGGCAACACAAACTACAAAAGCTTTGGAAAGTTATGGGGTAGCAACATCAAATTTTTATTTCGTTTATTGATTTTAACTTATTTGAGAGAAGAAAAATTTAATACTGAAACAGAAGCATACATATAATGTATGATACAATATTTAAGAGATGGTTCAATTTTGTAAATAGACTCCAAGTAAATATATCAAATGTTTTGTTTCTTTTGACTCCGATTTATCATGATCTTAATGCAAACTTCTAACAGCATTTGAACTTTTTATTTCACTATGTTCTGCTTAAAATTCTGATATGATAAGGAAATGGCAGAACTGTATATACCTAATGAACATTCTATGACTTAAGCAAACTTTGCCAGTAAAGCATATGATCATTCAATCACCCTTTGTATTCATAGAAACTTCTCAAACGCTCACCTCTTTCTAAACCAGGTGCGTAGCGTGGTCATTTTTTCAAGTACGCACAATTACATATGAACATAGAATAGCTTTTGCTTTAGTTTTAAGAATTTAATCAAAGTGGTGTTTTCATCACGAAGTCTTTTTTGCTTACAAGTAAAATGTTCATAATAGAAACAATTGCCAAAAATTCCAATATTTTCTGGTCACTTCAAGTATGCACGTGCGTATATGCGTATAGGACACTACGCGCCTGTAAACTTTAAACTTAACCTTACCTAGACACTAACCATTAATACTTGAGGAGGGATAAATGAGTAATTTTCCTGAAACTGATATTAATTCTGACATTGAACAATTTTTTAGTTTAAACAATTTTAATTTAGTTTTCTGGAACCTGATGCCAATTCTGGCATTATTAATTAAAATAAATTTTGATTGGGTTTAAAATGTGAGGCTCATGTTGATTATTTGTAAAATTAAATAAAAAACGTTGTTTTGGAAAATTTATTTGCTACCAAATTGGCAATTGCAACCAAACTGTTATCTATTTCTATGTAATCTATAGCAAGGTTTGTGGTTGTTTTTCAGTAGTAAATAAAAATGAAACTAAATAATTGATTAGGGCACTATATTTAATATTTTTATCTATTGGTTTGAAAAAAATGTTAGCCATTAAAAAATCATAATTAAAATTGTTTATTTCTTGATCATTCCGACAAAGTATCATATATACATAATAAAATGTATTTGCTGGAAAATATAACCTAATCGTGTTCATTTTGAACAATATAATATATCTGATTATTCAGATTTACATCATACATTATTTTGTTTCAAATTAATTGCGCAAGAAGCTGGTTTTTTTGCCCATAAATCTTATAAGTTTGAGATTCAATATTTAGCAGAGCTCAAATACAACTTTATTAGCATTATCAAAAAATTTATTAACTGTTTAACTGCCAACAGATGGTTATCTTACAGTTTAGAGGGTTTAAGCCAGATTATAATATTTGAAGGTGTTGGAAAAAAATCGTTCAGTGTTTTCAAAGCTGAAGCTGTAGTAAATACCAGAAAAATAGGAACTTCAAAACTTGACCTGTCCATTAATTTCTGATCAGATTTATGACCAGGTTCAAAAAAAATATACTAGGTAATTTTTTTGGTCTTTCACAAAGAAGTTGGCTGGGAGAAATGTCCTCTGTTCTGGCTTAAATCCTGGTTTTCAAAGCTCAAACTTAGATATAATGATTTAGTCATTGTAGGTTTTTAGTTTAAAAGAATACTTGGTATGTAATTATAAGGTTTACGAAGACTGCATTAGAAAAAATCATGGAAATAAAAAGTCGATCAAAAGCATAGTTGTACCTGTCTTTGATTCAATATTTGATTTTGCCCACAAGCTTTGTTTGTTTTCAAAATCTCTTTCGTTGGCAAACACCTTGATATATTTTTGAAGCAAAATTGTATGTAAAGCAGCGTGAAAATTTTAGCAATGATCGGATGAAATTTAAAATTATGCCAAACTTAGTTATGTATTTTTATTAAAACGTGTCTTGATGCTATCTTACACGAAATAAACTTCGCTTTTTTCAATTGGAACCAAATTGGCAAATTTTCTTTTTAAATGTGACTTTTATTTAAAAATTGTTAACAGATCGAAACTGACCATAACAAATAAAGAATTTAATAAAGATGATGATATGTTTGTTTTTGTTTGCGTTACAAAGACAATTCTCCATATGGTTTATTCCAACTGAACAGTGGTGAAGTTTTCTTCATCTTCACAATCCATGGTCATATCAAAGCCCTCTTTTAATTCGGCTATACCTACCCTCGTTACAAAAAGAGCATTTTGCGAACCATTTTTAAAACCCGAATCCAATTTAATGTTTAGGGGATGAACCATTTTAACCCCTTTTACCTTGTTACCATTCCTTCCCCAAATTCTGTTTCAAGTGCCTTACTACCTAAAATTTTCATTTGTTAGTTTTGAACAGCAATACTTTACTGTTTAGCGATAACGTGTATAGACCACAACTTTCCCTCTGAACGACTTCCCCTTTTTTTACATCTACCTTACCGGCCCCTCGAGCTAGGCCCATTTTTTCTAGTTTTAATTGAACGCTTTTTTATTTCAATGGATACTTCATGTTCACCTTAAGAAAACCTCGGAATTTAATTAAAAACCGATCGTTTGCCAGTTTAGATCACTCTAAAGGCTACATATTTCGGTGGTATATCAAATGTTTTTCTGGAGAATAGCTTTCGAAACCCGCTAGCAGTGCAGTTCTACTTTCCCACCCATGTTCGTTTCCCAAGTGATAGCATGTGCTGTGTATATTTTGTTGTGCTTAGCGTTCCAGCCTAACTTCGGTGGCCTGCCTGTCTAGCCCAACCTACCTTTAGTTCCGTGGCCTGCCTTGTCTAGCCCAACCTACCTTTAGTTCCGTGGCCTGCCTTGTCTAGCCCCACCTTCCTTTAGTTCCGTGGCTTGCCTTAGCGACTATTAGCCGAAATAGGAGTAAAAGGTCATAACAGCTGTCCATATTGCCAGCATTTAGGATTATTTTTATGCTTGGTTTAAAGTCAATAAAGAGTAATGTCCCGTACCAGCGTAGTCTTAGTGCCTACTTAGGATTGGGTTTGCTATCTTTTTTTTTTTTTTTCATTTTAAGAAACATTAAATATTATGAGATGTTAAATGTACAAACAAGTATACAATGGACGCATGTTAGAAAACCTCGTTGCCTTCCTGAACAAGGCCCCAGAACAGGAAGAGGAAGGGTGGGGGTGGGGGGTGAAGCGCGCTCAACCATTGATTTCCTAACATGATAAGCGATGTTACAAATGTCTTCATTCTCCATCTGAATCCGGCTTTAAGCTAGACAGATAAAGACGTGGGTGCCCGGAAAGATGACCCAAAATCGGTTCAACCACATTACCACACTAAACACCAGCGGGAGATAGGACTTTTTGGATGTGGGCTGCCAAAGAAACAACAACGGAAAGATTTTGGAAATTCTATAAGGACCGGCATCATGCAAAACTTGTTCCATTCTAGTTACTTTTAGCTTGGATGTGTCTTGTTTATATTATGAATGGAGGAAAACTGATCTCAACAGTAAAATAAGTGTTTGAATTGAGTTATTTTCTCTATTAAAAACATTGATGGTGCGGCTACATCACTCGTTTCACAATGATTCGCAACTACATGCATCTAACAGTATGTCTATTTGTGTGTCACAATACTTCCAAATACATGACATACAGTGACCAAAGTGCTTTATTCACTCAACTTTTGGTATAAAATCATTTTACTTTTTTCAAAATTTTGAAGAGCATACTCTATTTGCCTCCTAGTTAATTTGGGCCGAGAGTGTTAGTCAGGGGGGGAGGGAGGGCGGGGGGTGGGGGGTGTGGGG
>ERZ1740055.415-NODE-415-length-11354-cov-7.807151_pt1 | contig 11354 bp, 7 predicted proteins | sample MGYA00581747_ERZ1740055 | MGnify/ENA primary metagenome ERZ1740055 (study PRJEB43018, sample SAMN04849739) | marine metagenome | isolation source: floating plastic debris | place: Pacific Ocean | collected 2008-08-28 | study: EMG produced TPA metagenomics assembly...
TTAAAATTTAGTATACAAGCTCAGTTTAAAATTTAGTATACAAGCTCAGTTTAAAATTTAGTATACAAGCTCAGTTTAAATTATCAGGATTCATTCTTTTTATTTTTATTAACGATCTTCTAATTTAATCTTCTTAAATCATAATATAGGTTGTACATTCTTTGAATGAAACAAATATGATTTAATTAAATAAAAATTTCTTTTAACTTTCCATAGAAAAAAATAATTCACAATTAGGTCTTTCATATTCCTCATAAAAATACGTCAGAATTTTTGTTTACAGTCAATTTTGGCTACTCACAGAAAAACAATATGTACGAGTTTTTGATTTTCAGTTCAACTTTTAAAGTGATTCAAATTGATTCGCTTTCCATGATCCGCTTTCCATGAGCATGGACAAAACGCCAAGACATGACTTTTCAAAGGAAGACGGAAGACGGACAACTTAAAACGTATAATTTATTCGGAAAGTAATATTATTAAGCTGAAATAGATAATTAAATTATTTAAGTATCTTTAAAAACCGTTTATTTACGTTTATTGACATCCCTTTATTGCTTTCGCCTTTGAGACGAGTGAATTGAGAAAAATTATCTATAAGCCTTAAGTGCTTAGCTTTTTATTATTCAAAGTCAGAGAAACTAGAAAACATTTCTGTCTTTGATGAAAGGTAAGTTTTTTCTGATCATCGCGGCATAAGTAGTACATGGTGCTCACGTTTAAACTTTATCATTTACAATTAGTGTTGAAAAAAAGTTCCACAACCACGTTCTTTCTTATTTTATGATATTTTTGTGCTCTCGTTCGATCACATAGTTTTATTTTAGTCATTTAGTTTGATTTCCTGAACAAAAATAAAATATTGTTTGCGGTATTTTACTCAAGTTTACGCATGAGGACTAGGAAAGTAACAAAATCAATTAAAACTGATTGTTTGGCAAAAAGGAACGCTTACAGTTCTTACAAGCAATGTCAGAATAATCTCTGATCTATTAGTTCTTTACCAAGTTACTGCTTTTTAAAACTATTGTACTGAAATGGTAAAAAGATTGTTTCAGAATATCTTAACTCACAGACGCAAATGGTCCTATATATATTCTCCTTCACTAAGACATTACAATAGCTCCAAATATTAGGCCACTTTCACAATATACATGACTTCAGTGCGTTGATTAATGAGTTGATTATCTCGTATATTGCTAAATCCTTTTCTGAGTCTTTGACTCCCCCTGGATGGAACATTAATCCACCACAGGTTAGCTCCCAGAATATATATTGGTACTCTACTCATCGACCTCGGAAAAATAGAACTGAGTTGATTTAGCTTTCGCGGAAACTGAAAAGGTCACACAAAAATTAAAATATCATCGGCAGAGCCGGGGATCGATTCCGACGCCATGTGACTAGAAGGCAGATAACATCTTACCTACAGAGCAGACAACACCGCCTCAAATAATTACTTTATATACGGACGTTTATTTTCAACTTTTCAGATGGGGAAGCTCTTCACTGTTACCATAGTCTTTGCTGTGATCACGTGTCTGTGTGTCAACACAAGAGCAAAACCTTACGAAGAGGACAAATTCTACTTTTGCTTAAGAAGGTGTGCATTTAGCATTGCCGAGTGTTACCGTCACCTAAATTGTTTTAACTGTTCCGGTGAAATTTCCGACTGCCCTCAACGCTGTTCAAGATGTGACCACGCAAACAGAGATTGTATGGAGCAATGCAATAATCGGTTTCCTGTTTAAACCGCCAACCTTTTTGAACACTTTACAAAATTAAAAATATTAAATATATGATATCCACTTCTTTACGTTAAGCTGCGTTAAAGTTAAAATGCAGTAAATAAACGATAATTAAAAGGTGTTTGTATGATAGTATTTTATTTTGCTCTATCTATCTATCTTAAATATGTTTTTCATTTCATTAGTAGTAAAACAAATTTATTTAAGGCTTCTGTTTTGATCATTCAAAACTGAGTGAAAAGAGCTGTATTAAAATGAAACAAATGGGTAAAGAGGGATCACTGAGTTGTGTACATTGGCAACAAAAATTCAGCAAAGAAATTTTGGTTTAGGGTAACTGTATGACCATAGTTTAGAACATTTCTGAAACACCAGAGGTAATCCGGATATTGTGACAAATAGAAGTCTGTTTTAACTATGAGCCACCCTGAATTGTGTTATGAACCATCTTCCTGTACCCAATTGCCAGTTAAGCAATTACGAAAGACAACCGAAAGAGAACGGCATTTGGTCTCTTGACTTCTGCGACACCTTTGCATGCATTACAATATAGATAGGACCCTATTCGAGCTCTGATTGGTCAAAACCGACGTTTTATTAGAGTATAAAACATAGAAGAAGTCTGGTTTATTGTGTTTTGATGCTTAGAATCTATATTATAAAGCAAATGAAGAAGCCTAACCCTTGTATTAGACTGTGCCGGATAAATCGCTCTGCGTATTTGAGAACACTCGAGAAATGTAGAAACACTCGTCTGCGGCTCTTGTTTTTTCTATTTCCCTCGTGTTCTAAAATACGTGTGTGGCGTTATCACAATCTAATACACGGCTTAGCGGGCATCTGGCTTTATTTGTTAAGTTCATAGCCGAAAAAAATAGTTCAAATATATAATATATGTTACTTACACAACCGTATAAACTAGTAAAAATTATTCAAGTAAGTCTTTGTTTTTTTTACAGTACATTTAATTTTCTTTTTTTTATGAGCTGAATAGCGGACAATTGATGTCAGACCACGAGAAATATTTTTTGGACACTGATACTTCATTCATTTTCAAAACCATATTTGGAGAGTATCTTGCACGTATTTCTCGGTACCTCATCGGTTTACAAATAATAAAAATATTTCGGTCCAAGCAAAATAATTTGAAATTCAAAATATTTGAAAACATTTCAACAAGTACAAAAGGGAGCTGCCAGCAGTACCTCGCGTGACTCAACTGTTCGACGTACTTGTGCGTTTCTCGACAGTTTACAAAATGATGGGGTAATATTTACATTTAGAACATATTTAGAACATTCTTAGAAATAATTTAGATATTTATTTATTTATTTAGAACATATTTAAATTCAGAATGCTCTTTAAATTTAGAATATTCGGCCAAGCTGATCCATTTTACACTGAGCATTTGAATTTTAAATTTTCCCTTCCAGTGAAGTATACCGAGAAATGCTGCAAGGATCTTTCCAAATAAATATGGTTTCGAAAGTGAATGACGTAGCAGTGTCTCAGGGAATTTTAGCAAGTTTGGCCGCATTTACATTAGTGAATCTTTGAACAACCTTTTTATACCAGAAACTAATCTGGTGCGATTTAAAGTTGACGTTTCAGAATACAACAAATTTAGCAGTTTTTTTGTAATATTATTTTCTATTTGTTTTGTATTCTTTACGGAAAACGGCATCTCAAAATCTTTACTTTTCCTTCCTTCCTTGTCTTTCAAGTTTTAAGTTCTATAACTGTCTTATAGCTTAAAAGATCACAATAAGTTGAAAAGAAAGTCACTAGATAGTAAAGTTTTTATTGGTTTGAAAATTACGTGAATCATTATAGGAGTTTAGAAATGGAATTTATAATCGTTCTCCTTAAACTTGTTAAAGCGGGAACGCAACGCGGTTCGATTTTTAAAGCGAGACATATGGTTCATTAAAAAATGAACATTTATAATAACGTCTGTTACTAAATGTTTACAAAACAGAGATTATACCAAGCCTATCTCGAGTTCGTGCCGTATAGCGGGATAAAGTTGGGCTTATTTTATAAGTGGAAAAACGTATAAGGAACAAATCCCCCGTACTTAACTCCACGGTTTGGCCGGAACCTATACGCATGCGCACAACCGGCTTCACACAAGTAACTACAGTGCAAGTAACTGGAGCAACCGTGGACGGCTGTTTCGTCCTGGTTAGGACTCATCAGCACGGTATATAGCTTTTCAGCCACGAGCTTGTCATACGACAAGTATCATTCGCCAGTACCTACTGAGTTTTAGTAAAAGTGCAATGCTTTGTGGGATGTGGCTATAAAGATGAACTCAAGTATAGATAGCACAAACGTGAAAGTAGCTAACTTGAAGCCACTATCAGTTGGGAACTATGGCAACGTTGGTAGCGGGCTTTACCCCTTTAAGCTACCAGTATAGTGGCTTCAAGTTAGCTACTAGCACGTTTGTGCTATCAATACTTGATTCCTACTGAGTTTTAGTTAAGAGAAACTTTCCTTTTTTTATATAAAGAATTCACAAACAAATCGTATACCTGCATCTCACAGGTTGTGCAATGGGTACAAAAATGATTGTTGCCTTCGTAAACTTATTCATAGTTTAAACCCAAATCTTTGAAAAAAACGAAGTAAACCACTAGGAACGTTTAATTTAAGATATAGCATCGTTCTGGTCTCGGCTACACTCTAAAGATAAAATCTTACAATGCATTATAAAAGCAAACAAATTCCTTCCGACAACAAAGTTCACGGCGGAAATCTCAGACTCCGAACTACAACCTTCAAAGACAACTTTTTATGCTGAAACAGTTTTATGTCGGTAGACATTCTATTGAGAAGTTTCCACACACTTCTAATCAGTCAAAAAGTTGCAATGCACGCACTTCATATCTTACATCCAGGTAACTCAGATGAAACAAAATTCCTAAAACAAATCGAAATTTCTAAAAACAACGCCTCTAGAACGAGGATACAGAAATCCAAATTGAGAAAACGACTTTTGCAGGAGTTAAACTTGAAAGTAAAAGTACAACATAAAAAAAACTCAAAACCAAACTGAAAAGGAATATTGATTTTCTTTAACAGAATTTGATCCAGCAATACCAAATATAAAATATAATACTGTCTATTTAATCGAAAACCAATCGAGCTTATATAAGATCTTCTTACAAAAACACAATTATATTGTACTAACAAGCACACTCCCTAAAAACATGCCTTGTTATGCAAAACTTTACTGAAACACTACATAACCGGAGACGGAAGGAAAATGAAAGTAATGGAGTAGACTACCAAAATATAAATGATACAACTGAGTGAATTTAACCGTGTATGTGCAAAAACTTTTTAAGCAATGAAAACAGTTGGGTTTTTTTAAAAATATATAGATTGTTTTAAATACAGAAAAAAATAGGAATTTGAAACAAGACTCAAAAAAGAGAAAAACAAAATATACGTTGCTCTCTGGTGCATAAACGATATACCATTGAGACAAAAAGTTTAGCACTTAGCATTCCGAGGCTTGTAAAAATGTTAAGAATATACAGAGCTAGTGTGAATGTTAAAATGTACTTGGGGCAAATGTAATCTTGATAACAACAGGTTTCGAATAACATTTGAGTGAGAAACTTCGATAACTTCCTTTTCAATTTGTGACCCATTTAGCTAAATACATATTTATAAAATTGTATGATTAACGCTTTTGAAATATCTGTGGTAATTTTTCTTCATTACCATGTTTTCAAACTTTTTTGTTGATATTCCGCTAAAGGAAGTATTTACTATTGTTTTTAACAAGTCGACATACGTTTTCCAAGTATTTTAGTCAACATTGTTTTACCCATAAGGCAACAAAAAAAAAATTTGATCTATTGATGGACGATTTTCACAATAAAAACAAATTGCAGAAACTAGTCACAAACTATGAAATATTTGATAAATTTTACCTGTTTAGTCAAAACAAGTTAACCGGCTCAAATCACAAGCTGTGTTAATTAGTTTGTTATCTAACACTTCTCAGTTTAGACAAACACCGAGTGTGTGACATCAAAACTATTTAAGGAATCACGGTAGTTTACTATGCGAAAATCCCCCATACTCTTCAGCTTCGTATAAGAACAAGTAAACCAGTGTTCATTGTTCACAGCTTTTTGGCGACTTGTAACTCAACTATCAAAATCCCTGCTTTGTTTCTAATTTATTATTGGTGTATAGCTGCTTGACTTAAATAAAATACAAATTTGAACAAATGTAAACCAAATCTTCTCTTACCACATCTGTATTGTTTTTATTGTAATATATTGCTCAGTTACTTTGAGGCTTCAGTGAAGTTTTGACCAAACAATAGGCCTTAGACTAAGTTAATTTGAGCTTCGCTGTTTTTCAAAGCTGTTTGGTTTGTTTTGAAAAATAGAGCTCATGTGTACGCGCTTCAACTTTTTTCAAGTGAATCTTAACTGTATTTTTTGCATATTTTGCTTTGACACGTCCTGTGCTGGCAGATGCACGCAAAACTAGTTCTATTAGTTCTCAACAGGGCATAAAATAAAGTGGGAAATTTTGTTTTTATGGGCCCAGTTGTTCAAAATCCAACTAGCGCTAACCCAGGGCTAAATTTTTAGCTCATGGTTTTGGTTCATACCTTACAGAGACGGATTTGATCTGTAAATTTAGGATTAACAAGTTTTTTCCTAGAAAAATGTGGGCCAGGTTCCTCAAAAACCCGATTAGTGTTAACCCAGGGTTAACTTTTTAATCCATGTTTCCGTTTCCTACCTTCTATAGTTTGCTTTGTGCTGGAATTTCGGAGTTCACATGTTTCTTTGATTGCTAAAACTGAACAGTACTTTGTAAGCATCACAAAGCTTTACTTATGAAAAAATTACTGTTTGAATCTGTCTTATTCCAGGACTAAGTTAATCAAAGTTTTGAGGAACCTGCCCAGAACATTATGTTATAAGAAACTGAATCTTTTTTTGAGGAAAAGCAATTGTTGCTGTAATTTTTGTTTAACCCAGGGTTAAAATAACTCACTTTTGAACAATTCAGCCCAGGGGCTTTCATTTTAGGAAATTTGGAAAAAATAACTTTACTTTTAGCAATTAGAATTTTACGGGTGTTCCTTATTCCCTTTGTCAAATCGAGAAAGCACAACCGGAAATGCGTAGGCGACATTACATTATATACATATATTCTTCAGGCAATACATAGAAAGGAAACGAAAGATAAAGTGTGTTTAATACAACGGCATACCTGTGGCTAGGAACCAAAGTGTTTGATTATCTAAAAATGGAAGAAAAATGCATTAACATTGAAAGAAATATAAACAAAAATTTCATTACTCATTTACTGTCATTTGCAGCAATGCTAATAGCGTTTTAAATGTTTTTGTTAAAAACTCATTTGTTGTCATTCATCTTTTACAATTCAAATTAAAGTTGGTGTTTAACCCGCGGATGTTGGCTCAGCTATTTACTTGATTGGTGAGTACCGCATCTCACCAAACAAAACATGCTTGCTTCGCGACAATTCGTACAATCTCCACATTTGTAGTCTCCATCCGGGCATTTGTCACAGAGCCGATGATAATAGCAGTCAGCTTCGCCATTTTTGCAAGCAGTGATACATTCAAGAATCTTGTCCTCCCTAATTGAATATCTTGCGTTTGTAACGTCACAGAAATACGCAAAGATAATCGTTACCATGGTGACAGCAAAGACTTTTCCCATCTGAGGTGAAAGAATTGATGAAAACCATACTCAGTGCTTGAACAGAATCAATAAATAATTGTAACTTAAATTCTACAAAACTAAACCGGTGTAATTCGCGTCATGGAAGACTTCTTCATTCAATGTCATCTTGAGTTCTTGCCTTATTCAGATTACTTTTCAAATGACACATTTGTTTCAAAAACATAGTTTTTATGGGATAGAGCATTAAAGCTCTGCGTTTTTGAAAAGTTTTCACCAAGTTGTTTTGCAAATAAACGCAGAATAAAAATGCACATTTAAGAACTTTTTATTTTTAAGCAAAAGAAGTCAGTCATGTCCAAACTATTCCTTGTTGGACCAATGTTGTTCAGTGTATGTATGCTCTGTTCACTTGAAAGCCCAGAGCTATTACAAATTGGAAAATAAGAAATGTCTAATGTACAGGCAACTTAGTGAAGATTCTCAAACTATAATTAAAGTTTACTGAGATTTAACAGCTTACCTTGATCAGAAAACCAAAACTGTGTTTAAACAAAACACTGAATTCTTTACGCTGCTCGGCAAAACGTTAGTCATCCAGTGATTCATTCAAACATCCTTATATACCAAAACAACACGTGTGTGCATAAAATTAAAAAATCCTACAACAACGCAAATTATTCTCGAAAATTCTTACGACCATGCAGCTGTCTGTTTCTCAATTAGTGATCAGTAAACTGTCACCTTTACATAAGAAGGCCAGACGCCACAGACTTACAGTAATTGATATTATTGATTGACTACGTGCTTCGAATATATACACAATTTTTTTGAAAAAGTTTTTTAGAACTCTTTACTAAAAATATTTTTTACAAGAACTTGAGGCTGAAACACCCAAACTCTAAGAACATATACTAAGGACATACACGAGGCCTTGAGAAAAGGCCTATAGGCGAAGACTAATAAAACTAAAGCTAAACACAAATGGAACTCATTCCAGTAGTCTAAACGAATTAGTCTTTAGCTGACATGGTAAACAATCTTTATTTAACAAAATGTTTTATGACGCTAGCTATGAATTCTTTTCCTATATTTTTATAATTTACAATTATACTTTGACGAGTAAGACGTGAGAAAATGGTTGTCTTAAGCCAGGAAAAGCTAAGGCACTTTTTATTACTTGATTAAAAGATCGTAACGAAATCGGTATGGTATTTGTTCTTGCATCTATATAAGGTTCTTTATTTTGCTGTTTTTGACAAAAGAAAACGATTTAGTTGTATTAAAACAGCAGGGACAAGAATGAGAACAACGATTGTTTATTAGCTGTCGGCAATGCTAGGAAATTAAGTAAAGTATAATTGGTTCTGTTGCAACAGTTCCTGTTTTTCCCAGACAGCGAATAAAGTAATTGAGATATAGCTATAAATTTTTGTTGACAGGGAGTAGTTTTTATGGAAAATCTATTAGAGAAATCTAGAAATAATAAAGAGCGCCACAGAAATATATTAGCCATACAGTGAAAAACTATTAAAAATTACTTTATTTTGTGGCAAATAGAGTTATCGTTTCCAAAAAAACATGGCAATAAAAAGTTTAAAAACATGAAACGAGTATTTGAATCTTGAGTATTGCTATAAATAACAAAACCTTTTTTGTATAGCAGCTCAATTATTTGTTTGTTTTTCAAAAATTAAAAAAGGCTGTATTAGTTGAGAACAAGTTTTTCGTCTTCTGAAGCCACTGGTTATTCCAGCTGCCCAGATTTTTTCGTGAAACATGTAGCCCAGACCCACGTTGCTGAGATCAGTGCATGGTAGGTTAGCGCACAAAATATAATTGTCATAACTGGAATCAGTAAGTTTCGTGAGAGCCTTAAATTTCTTTGCTTTTCGGAGTGATTCCTAACTCGTTTCTTAACATATCTGGAATTTTAATCTAAATCATTTAGTAAATAACCTAATAAAACGATTTTTAAACAAAAGTAAAGAATTGTATAAAAGACAACTACAAGTTTCAGCGGAAATTGCATCAACGCGCTCGCACCAAAATCTTTTAAAAGTGCTGCAAATTAATTCCCAACCTTAGCTGAGTTTCAGATAATTCTTAACTTCAGGGGATTTCGAGCTTCATAATATTTATAAAGGTATTGAGTGTACTTGATCCAATCTTTTCACATCTCAAGGTAAAATACTGAAACGGGCCTTCATTATTATTCTTACTTGGTAAGACTTCAATTTCATCCGTGATGTTCTGAACGCATTTGCTGTTTCATTGTTAACAGCAGCGTTCCGACTACTCCGACAAGATTGTTCACAAAATCTAGAAACCTTTCGTAATCCACTGTACCGTTATACAATCTAGAAACCTTTCGTAATCCACTGTACCGTTATGGTTTTTTCGAAGCGTATTTGCAAACTAATATTTAAAGATAAATAGTTTATATGAAGGGGGAATGTCAGACGAAATTACGATATTTTTCTTTTGTCAAGATTTTTTCGCGCAACCTGAAAATCTTCGATTTTTATTCTGATTTTATTGAATTTGTTTTTAATAATTTTTGATAATTGAGTTTTTAGTTGATTTTATTTTCATTTTCCCAAGTAGGCGGAAGGAATAGTAAAAAAATGAACAACGTTTAAACGAGGCGAGGACCAACGTCATGGTCAGTTTATCTTCAACAAGTTTATATAAAACACCCAAAAACATTTGGTAGCAAACTAAATAAAAACTAAAAATGTTAAAAATGCAGGATTATAGATATTAGAGATGCTTGGCAGAGATGCTTTCTTCAGTAAACATTTTGTGAAAAAAATTGTTATTCAAGGACGATAATTTGTTTTGATATGGTTACCTTGCACGGTCACATTTGCTAGTTTATAACTGGCAGCGGTCAATTCAGTTAAACCAAACGGAAAACACTTCACATTTATCATGAATTTAGCTTAATTATATATGACTATAGCAATGTGTTCGCCTACAAGAGAGTAAGGTTTCATTGCACGTCCATTATTGTGTACGTGATATGTTGGTAAGTAAACAACTCAGGGATGAAATGTTATCATTTCATTGCGGTTAGTAGTGTAAGGAGCATACGTTACCAGGATTAGTTCTTCAACGCAGCTTTACACTTCTTAGTGCGATGATCGTTAAATATTGTTTTAAATGCGATGATTGTTAATTCTTGTTTTCAGTTTTCCTTCTCTTCGCCGACGACGCACTTCAATGAATTTTATTATTAACTCTCCAGCCAAGGCAGTTTTAGTGGTAACAATTATCTCTTTATCAACAAACTGATAATGCAGGAATCTTTTGACAGGGACCACGGAGCTGGGGAGGCTAGAGTTTGCCCCCTCCTCCTACCTTTCTAATTATTTGCCGCATTAGTTGTCCTTAAAAAGACCTTATATTAAGAAATCGACTGAATCAATGTATGGAAAAGTTAAGCTTTTGATGTCTACACTGCATTTCACCTTACATAAATTATTAAAATTCACCATTTATCATTGCCAATTTTAAATGCACTTCTTGGGATTCTAGAAGCTCAAATTTCAAATTACACCCAAGGATCCCCTGCAACACAAGCGCTAAATGCTATAAATTTGTTTAAATAATGTCAACCGACCAGTTTTACTATTTCGCACTGCGGCAACGAATAAATGCGAAGCTACTAATATTGCATTGTGTAATCCTATATGTTGCATTATGTAATCTTATATATACTATTAATCCTAGTTAGTCATTGTTCATTATTAAAAGCTTGTGTACCGATATACACACGTATGGTAGTCGCTCCTGATAGTAGCTCTCGTGAGTCATATAATAGATATTGATATTGAAGCATGGTGGAAGAAGAAGCATAGCGTAAGGAAACAGAACATGGGAGACAAGAAAAAGAGCTTGCAAGGAAGATCGA
>ERZ1740055.416-NODE-416-length-11353-cov-7.527970_pt1 | contig 11353 bp, 3 predicted proteins | sample MGYA00581747_ERZ1740055 | MGnify/ENA primary metagenome ERZ1740055 (study PRJEB43018, sample SAMN04849739) | marine metagenome | isolation source: floating plastic debris | place: Pacific Ocean | collected 2008-08-28 | study: EMG produced TPA metagenomics assembly...
GAGTTAGATACTTGACAGGTTTTTAATTGGTGAGGTGTTCAATAAAGTTTGGTTGACATCGGGTTACCCTGCCTGGGAGTCCACCCTGTTTACCCATGATGCCATATACCTGTTTGTTGCAAAATGCATGGTACTTCAGTAATATTCTCCCACAGACACAACATCCAACAACAGTGAGAGGTAAGGCTCATATTTTGATCAAGTAAATGGAAAGACAAACATTGCAAGCACACACTCTTGACCTTGTCTTTCTATTAGAGGGTTAAATTACTCTTAAATTTCATCAGACATACAGGTTTATTTGTAATTTTTTTTCAAATCATTGTGTTTGAAAGATTGGAGTAAATAAGCTTGGGTCTCAAACAATTCTAGAGAAGAATTGTAAAGAAGAAGATTCTACAGAAGAATTCTAAACAAGAACTCTGAAAAAGACTTCTAAAGAAAAATTCTAAAAAAGAATACTTTAGTAGAATTTTGAAAGAATTGTCATTTTTTGAAATTCTTTACTTGCTAGAAAATTTTACCATAGTCCCCAGACCCTGAGGAAAATGACGCTATTTGACGCGTTTTGACTAAAAATTTGGCCCCATACGGGGTGGGGGTTTTGCTCACATTTGATTTCAGGTTATGTCAAATCCCCCACCCTCTCAACGAGTTTGCTGGAAAAAGCGCGCACGCGCTTGAAATCTTATACTCATACTCCGTTCTTAAGCCGGGGTCTCTATTGGAGGAGCCTATGCAACGCAATTTCGCGAATTACTCAAAACATTACGCGCACTCATAAATTGTTTCCAGCACGTCACGGACAAACTAATCATGTTGGAAATGGAGGTAAAGGTTTTGATGTTGAAAATTTATAGCATATAGGCCCAGCAAAATTTTGGGGGTCGTATAACAGAATGGTGAAATTGTTCTAGACAAGGAAGATCCTAAAGCATTAATTCTCATTACAATCACTACATGTACACTTACTTAATCCTCTTCGGGTGCGCATGAGTCCACAAACAGATACTACAGACTAACATTAATTTCTGCTGATAATACCCGCTTTTTTTTTTCTCCTCAGTTGGTACTTAAATTATTGTTTAGAAAACTGGCCAAATAATTGAGGCGGGAATTGAAACGACTTGAAAGTTCGTCGCAGACAAAGATATTCTGGTAAAAATTTTGGTAAAAATTGCATTGCGCAGTGTTTGGGAACTAAAATAGATGCCAAGTACTTTATCAAATAAATAAAATTTAAAATTAAAGACTCATTTTCTATCAAATTTAATTTAATATAATTTTTAAGAAACTGTAATAAAAGAGACCCGAGGGTTTATTTCAGTTGTAAAGAGATGATGGCCTTTGACGCTGTACAGTCACTACCTGCTAATCACCATGGTTGAGTTGCTGTGTGAGACGGCAAAACTTCTATTTGGTTATTTTTGGTAACTTTTATTTAGAACTTTGGTCGAGTAATGTTGATTAAACTTCAGTGTTTTTTAACTTTTAAGACAACTCATTTTATGCAGTTTGTACGGAGAGAAAATGAACGGACCTGATTACTCGATGAACCTAACTGGTCTCCAGCTCCAGTATAAATCTGAAACACCTTGCTAAATTGAAGTTGATAATTGTATTACGTTAAGATGCAGATTAAAAGTACTTAAAACGTTAAGTTTGTAAAGATCACTTTCATCCAAAGACAAAGTATGTAAGACGGAGTTTACTCACAAAACTTGAAGTTTCAAATTACTTTGGCAACCGTTTGATGACTGCATGAGTTGTTTGAATAACTGATAAAGGGTTATACTACCAGTACACACAGCGTAACGCCTTCTAAATATTTATAACTATTTGTTATGGTGTTTTTTGCCCGTCTGAAAGAGCAATTTACAATCATTATAAACAAACAAGCTTTAAATTGTAACTTTTGGCCTTTGTTTTAAATTTGGAATGTCATAGATGTGTTTCTCATTTCAGATCAGTTCTGAACTGTCAAAATGGCGTTTTGCAGGGTAAGTACACACTAGTACTTTGCTTATCATCGGCTGGTGTGGTTGTCATTCCTCTGGTGTAAAAATTAATTTCAATGCTTTTCCTCAATAGGATTTCAGAAGTATTTTGATTTTTTCAGGGAATACCAATTTTAAAGACTCCCTTTTAACGACATGATAGTCTTTGTTTGAAATATATTTAAATGTTAGCTTAATTAACATCGATTATTTCCAATCGTTCATTTCAAAAAGAAAAAATAAGCATTATTTGGAAGAATTATAATATTTCTTTGAGCTGACAAAACAAGCATTAATCGATTCTGCGCTCAGTAGGAAAAATGTAAAAAAGAGCAAAAGAAAAGTAAGCAGGAAATGACAAACCATGTTTTAAGGTCATCTAATTAATTAGGTAATTAACTCTTGTTTGCTGGCCTTAATTAGATTAAATGACGCAATAATTGTTGTCGCAGCGAGGTTAAGCGACCGAGTGGAGAAAGCAGTTCTAATTAATGAAAAGCCTACAGTATGTCATGTTCTAAACGAGGAAAAAACTAAGTTCTAGTTGGGACCGCCAAGTATCTATGGATTGATTGAATGGACAGAGGCGCCATATTGTCATTAGGAACCTTAAGCAATGAGGACGGCGACGCCGACGACGACGGCAAAGAACAATAGGAAATACAATAACTGCACGTTGGAATGCATCGAGTTCGGCACCTGCACGTAGTTGTTGCTAAATTACAACGTAAAAAGACCTTTTTTAGAGTTGACGAGAGTACGAGGATGTAACAGCAAAAACTTTCTCAGTATTTGTTTAGCTTAATGGAGACTGAAACATTCCATCGTTTTTTTATTCACAAAATTTAAAGCAAAAAAACAAAACTCTAATGACCTTCACAAAGAACAAAAGAGTAAGTCGGAAATGTGATTTTTCTGAGCCGTCGTTGTTCGCGTTGCCGTCCTCGTTGCTTAAGTATTGTTTACGAGCCGGGTGACCATCCATAGATGCTTTGCGGTCCCACTGACTCGAATCCAGTTCTCTCCTCGTTTAGAACATGACGAATTAGGATCCTAGGCACACAGGAACCCAGGGAAGTCTTTTGAGTCGCAATTTGTGCCCAGGATCCCTTGCGCATCACGTCGCTAACACCAATCAGGTAGAGTATGTTCGATTCGTTTTTTATCGTTGCGAATAAAGAGAGATTGATTAGTATTTTACCGTTGGCCAACAAATATCTTTGGTAAGTTTGACTAAATGAATCTACAATCGTAGACATTATTTCTGTTGTCTTCGCAAAAAATTAGCTTGCTAAACTAGCCTACCGATAGGGTATGATTGCTGTCGTCACTGTATAGTCTGAGAGTTATTGTTTTGAACTCTTGATTTCTTTTACACGATAAATTTAAATTCTGGGTATTTATTGAACCTAATTCCAAAGAAATGTTGCGGTAAAATACTAATCAATACTAAAACAATTTTACTTCAGTAGCAAATATTAACAATACCAAAACTCAATATATCAATATTTCCCTAAATCTTACAACTTGCTTTAGTGAACGCAACAATTTTGACCCAATATAATATAATGTTTTTATTCGTTCAATGTCTTAAAAAATATGTTTTTAATTAATTCAAAGAAATGCTTATATGCAGTGTACCCTTGGCATTACATTATTCCTGGTTGTCCTACAAAAACCTCTTACTATCCAATGTGGGGGTGAGTACACAAAAGTATACAGTTGTTTGTGTCATCACGTATAAATCGATGCTGAAATACCCACAAATATACATAACAAGTAATATCTACTAAATATCTCTTTTTGAAAACTAAAACTTGCTACCTTTTCACGAGAAGAATATTTGATTAAATATGGCAAAATATTTCTCGTGTTTGTAGTTTTCAATTTTAGTATTTAATAATTTATCTGCTGTTATCCAATTAATGAATATTGCATAATTAATTAGAGATACGAACATTATCATCCCATATTAAAAATCTTTCAGTAGATTGCTAACATTTTTTGGGAATGATCCTCTTCAACATATGAGAATAAACTCCGTTTGCAGAATAGAGCAATGTCGTATAACATACGTATAATGACGGATGATTTACATTTGGACTTCTGTGGTAAGTTTTTAGTGAATCGATTGTCGACAAGGAGCGAAGCAATGTTTTAGCTGATAAACTTTACACTGCTTATTTTTCACTCATCATTTTTTTGTTTTGAATTTCATGTTCGGTTCAAATCAACATTTTCAAATTGCTTGAATGTATTCACTTTCTGGTTTAAATGCTGTCAATCCAAACTAGTTGCCCAGTCTCCTCTCTTTCATCTTGTTACCATGCCTCCTGATATAATGATGGATAAATCTATATCTACTAGTTTGTTTTATTTTTAGATGTGAGCTGAATACCTTGTTCGATTGACTGAAGGGGACCTTTGTATAACTAATTGTTTCTCTTATTCTCTTTAATTAGAAAATGATGCGAAGGACAATCAATCAGCTAAAATCAGAACTTTACAACCGAGAAGTGTTAAAGTAGAAAATGCATTGTGGGTGCCGGGACAAGCAAAATTGAAAACACTTGGTTTGCCTTACATGAATTATAAAAGAACAGAACGTTCTATACTACCACAGGTTCAGCTCCCAAGCTTTGTTATAAGTGCTCCAAACACTTTTAAAAGAAGTAAGAGAAATGCAGAAATCAGTTCCAATGAAGCAGCTGATCAAACTGACATCAAATTGCCAAATTCTAATTTTACGAAGAAGGCTAACAACGCTGATCGTATGAAGAAAGTTTTCAACATTTCTATGAATCAACTATCTACAACTACATTGCGAATAGGCTCACACAATCAACACATCAACAAGAAAACAAATGTGGAGATAAAGGAAGAAGATATCAGCGCTGTTGACAACACAACCAACAATAACTCCAATCGCAAAGTTTCGGATGAAAGAAACGAGTTAACTTCGAAAGAGAAATTACTTTTACATGATTACAAAGTTCTTGGAGGAGATGAAGAAGAGGACAGCGCAAGATGGGCGATGGAGGAAGTTACTCATAAATTCAACACTAAAGCAAAGGTTATGAAAACAAGATCAGAGAAAAACGGTTGCATAAGTTGCCAAAAGACTTCTCCAGAACACGGCAAAAACCAAGCATTAGATTCTACTGGGTATGACAAGAAAATGGAAGAAATGGCGGAGACCGACCCTTTTCCTGCAGCTCTTAATACTGGAACAACAGCACTGGAAATACTTCAACACAATAAATCGAATGGAACCGTTATTCCAGCATCAATAGCATTTGTCATTCCTAAAACAACAAAACTGCAATTTCCTACTTCAGGAAATCCACAGGAACAAAACATTTTAAACCAAACTAATGAAACATCTAGGGATGTGACGACAGCAGAGTTGGAAACGAAAGAAAAATCAAATGGAACCAGTGAAAATTATCCTAAACTACTAGAAAACAAACCCAGTTGGAATAATATTTCATTAAATGTGCCATTAATGGCAGTTTTTAATAATCATAGAAACGATAGGAAGAAACTGACTTTGAAGGATTGGGCACGTACGCTACCAATGGAGTCCAACGATACAGCCAAGGTAACAATGAAGCCACTTCAAGAATTCGTCATACCATCAGGCAAGCTAAAAAATCAAACATTCAAAGCTTCGGGTTTGGGCATTTTCTATGGAACCGAAAAACCAACGGTGGATAAAAGCCTCCAATCTCAACCAACAGAAATGATTGCTCACGTAAAGACTGTCGCTACTCTAACAAAGAACCAACTAAGGCCGTTGCAACATGCACTTGTATTGAATAATTATTCAAACACAGCTAAAAAAAAACCAATACCAAATAGTTCCCAAACGGATGTCTACAGACCAAAGTTTTTATCATCACAACAGGCAGCAGTGCCTCAGCAACCTGAAATACAGAAACCCGCAGATGATATTGAAGTGATTGACGACTACTCGTTAAACCATAGACAGGGTAACCGTCAGCAAGCCTTAATGACAGAAACAGCACAGCTTTCCGATTCTTCTGTAAGCGAATTAGACAAAATGCTATTGCCAACAATAAGAACTACTCGATACTCTTCAAATCATTTATCATACACACCAAGAAACCCAGTTACAAAACACAGGGATGCTACCTTGAAAGCTACACCAACTATTCACAGTCCAAGCGTAATTAAACAGAACGGGAATGTTCCATATAATTCAGTCGACGACGAAGTTGTAGAGACAATTGGAAGAGAAACATTAAACCAAAATGTAAACAAAAAGATCCACGAAAATCAAAATCCTCTTACATCGTTAAAGAATTGGTGGGGAGCCAGTCCAAGCGTCAGTTCTAGATATTCAAAATTAGCGTTGCCAACCCAAAAATATTCTCTTACTTCAAGCCCATTATCCTTAAATTTTAAGAGACACAAAACCGCACTTCATGTCAAAAAATATAAAAACAACCGTAACAGAAGAACTCCGAAAATGATTCATACTTCGATCACATCTACAAAGGAAGAACAAGAATCAAGCTCTATTGCCCTTTTGAAAAACAGGAAAACATTTGAATTCAAACTCAGTTCAAGAAAAAATGAAGCAAAAGATATCAAAATGTTTAAAGATGGGAATTTACCACTAAGACAGTTTTCAAATGACATTAATAACAAAAATAGAAGGAACCTTTTCTTCGATCAAGCAAATGATACTCCATCATCAAGACCAAAATCTGTGATTTCTTTCAAAATGTCACATCATAAATATCCAAATTATTTGATAGAGGTTCATCCAGGCATTGCGCAGAGGCCATTAGACCATTTAGCCACCACTGGTAAAGACAAAAGGCTTGATATAAACGTTTTACACACATCTCTTGAACCAAATGTCGAAACCAAGAACAATGAGGATCAGAATGACCGAGATATAAGTATCAAAATTGGATCAAACGTGAATGAAGAAAACAATCCGGAAAAACATCAGAACAAAGAGGGCATTGGAAGAAACGGTTCTCTGAAAATAATTGATTCTCAACGCTTTGATAGCAAGATAAAATTTATAAAAAATGACGCAGAATTAGTGCAAGAAACCAAAAAGGTAAACGCGTTGAGTAGCAATACGAGTAGTAAAAATCACCATCACAGTTCAATGGTATCTGATGTGCGACTTTTGAACACGAAACAAGTAAACAGTACTCATAAAATTAATCAGAGGAACGAAGCATTCAGAAAACTTTTTCCTAAAAAGGATACAAAAGTTGACGAAAAATCGTCAAACGGTCAAGCAGATACAGTAGCTCACATATTAATTCATGATTTATCTGGGAAACCGGTTTTTAAAGGCAAAGTGAATTTTTTTGTTCCAAACATTAGTAGTAAAACGAACTCAGAAAAAAGCCCAGCAGGTTTTCAAAAGCTATCAAGAAACCATTCTCTTGACACGAATGTTACCCGAATCACTTCTTTTCCTGCAAGAGTAATAGAAAACACTTCGAAGGACGTCTTCTTTAAAAAAGAAAACAAGTCACGGTTTATCGGTGGAATCTCGACGGATCATTCGAAAAACGATAAATATTATCCTAAAGTTGATGTCTTAAAAAGTAAAAACAAACACAACATTACTAAAATACATTCAAATGAAAGTGAAATTACATTAGTACACCCAATCGATAAAGTGCAGCAAAAAGAGAAAGGTAAAAACGAAGTCAAAAATGAACAGATAGATTCAATAAAGACTTCTGGTTTTGGCTCAGGTAGAAATGAAAAAGAAAAACAAAGTCTTTCCTCTATTGTAAATTTACCAATGATTGATAATCGACCCAGCAAGGAAATTAAAATGAATGACCGCTTAATGGTGACGGAAAACACTAAAGGAAACGATTTCTTTTATTCAGGACGGGGAAAAGGTTTGAAAGACGAAAGGAAGAACGTTCATCATATGGGCGCTAAAACGAAGACTATAAAAGGTATTAAAAGTTTATCTATTTCACTTCAAAAGGGAAACGATTCCATACCGGTGATCCAGCAACTTGATGCTTCCTCACAGCAAGAGGATGGACAAAACCCCACGTTCCAAATTATGGCATCGACTGAAACTGAAAATAGTTATTCTTCAGTCAAAGGTGTCAACGATTCACCATCCCTCAGTCTGACAGTAACTACCGAGGACTCGGATAACGGAACCAACAATGGAAAAGAAAACATTTCTTTAAATCATTTTGATAATCAAGGTGAGCAAATGAAAGAAGGACATGCTATAAAATCAATAAAGAATATACACCTCGAAGACGGTTACTACTACCGAGTCAATGACAGACCACAACTTCAAGATCAAAGCCATAATACGCTACCAACGACAACAAACAACGTAACCGAGAACCTGCAACAAAACAAAAACAATTCGGTTTGGTTGAATGGAAAGTTTTTAGACAGTTTTCAGTCAAACTTGAATGGTAGTGACATAAAGTTTCAACTTCCAAAAGAACAAAAAATTAGCATTATGAATGAAAAACAAAAGCTTGGCATTCCGTTAGCTCTTGCACAGGAATATAATGAAGCTGGTAATGACCAAACACTGGCTGGACAAGATAGTTCACAGAACGACGTCACGTTATTGAGCAATGAACTCCCTGGAGACAAACCTGGAACCCAGCCTTCGAATGTTGTGACAATAGCAGACCCAACCGAGCATAAATTAACAAACTGTCGAGCAAATCCAGGTACTGGGGAGGGTGTGGGTCTAACAATACTGAACTGCGATAACAAGGAACCAAGTCATGATCAGAGCCAAGTAGTGGCGGTGGGAATGGATTCCAGTGTTCCTAGTACGAAGAGCTTTTTTCAGGGAGCTCCAGGTAAACTTTTCACCTAGCTTAAAGGGGCTATGTCACCTTATTTTAGCATTTTTTAAAAATCCCAAATATGTCTTATCCTCAATTGAATTCCAAAAAATAACGGTCCAGGTTTATTATTTAAGATTATATTATGACGTTTATTTTGTTTCCTGTCATTTGTTGCTACGGATGGCAATGATGGAAACGGATTGAAACTTGAAAACGTTGGGCTAAACTTTTCACGATTTGATGCTATCTCAACAAAAAATGCCGCTTTTTTAAAAACACTTTATTAAATATTCACCTTACATTTTGTCAGGAACATTTTGTAAGTAAAACGACTAAGTAATGATTTTAGCGAAAAATTAACCCAAAACAACAAAATTGTCGTAACATACCCTTTAATCATTTAAAAACAAAATATTTGAAAGTGTCTTGAATTGAATATGGAACTTTCAATACAGATAAATTTCTCAGTCCTCGATTCCCTTTTCTTTTTACTATGAATATTTATTTGTTTTGTAAAACTGAGATACCTTTATCATTTAGAATTTTTTGACACATTTGCAATGCAAGACAATCTGTAGATCTGAAGGCGTCAATGATTGCTTTACAATTGATGTATTAACGTGTTGTTTACAGTTATCTTTTAATAAAATAAATGTTGTAATTAAATTTTGTCTTAATTTGCTTTTCAAACAATCCCAAAAAGTGAATGTTCTTTAAAAGAAAATAAAAGCGTTTTTAAACCAGGTAAGTATTTATGGTTATAACCCACCCATTGACTTTTTTTTTGGACTAGCTCTCATTTGCTTAAATGTTCAGGTGATACAAAATTGCAGGACGGGTATCAAGTGATATACCCCTTCCGATTTGATATCCGTCTTCCGATTTTATCCGCCATTTGTAAACAAAACAAACATTTTGAAAATTTAACATTTTGATAGAAAATCAACAAACCGTTTTGCTAAAACCAGAGTTGTGCCTGAAAATAAAAAAACAAAACAAAACAAAAAACAAACAAACACAAACTATGCCGTCAAAGTCATTAAAGGTTTGGCTGAATTCACACAAATTTCGTTCGTAGCGGATTCGAGCGGAGGGTTCGCTTCTCGGCCAACTGTCCAATTTTCGTACAATCTATCAGCCGCGGATATCAAATCCTCCAATATACCAACCAACAGAAGGGGTTTATTTACCAAATATCTATAGATCTTACACTTTTTAGGAAACTATGAAATTATGATAAGCAAAGGTTGTAAATCACTTTATATAGTTTTACAAAAAAGAAATTGAACAATTAAAAATATTTTATTTATATCTAGAGTAATACTTGTTTTTTCTCAGAATTATCAGCAGCAAACAATCCAGCACTATCAATCACTACTGGTTTACAACGTCCTTTAATAAGGGGCGCCACCACCAAGAACGCAGCCGTCATTCAGGACATCAGTCAGAAAGTACTTAACTCAGAACTAAACGCAGAGGGAAATCTGATTACAAAGCTGGTAGCAGAGAGCACTCAGATTAAACCTGATCCACAACGTGGATACAACTTAGGAGAGAATAGCTATTTCACTGACAGTAACAGTCCTGTTAGTCTGCCTACAATGGCCGATAATACGTTAAGGAGTACAGGAATCAACGCGGGGGGTATTTTTAGTCCATCTTCATTTCAGTCCCCGTTCGTTCATCAGTTCCAAGGTCCAGCACGTCACGCAATGGGAAACAGTCGACAGTCTCTTCTTTTCTCAGCGTATCGTTCACCTGCCGTGATGCATCGGCTCAACCACGCAATTCACCGTACATTTGGAGGTGGTCTGCTGAATCCGTTTTCCTCTTTGACCTCGTCCCATCTTCCATCGGTCCCCCACGTTGCACACCCAATGTTTCCACACATGAGTGCCGGACGATGGTATCTCAACAGCCCCCCGATTTTAAATAAACGAGGTTTGCATGGGCAGAAGCGCTTTCGATCCAGAAACTCGTCTGATGGCTCCCCTGGTAAACGGAACCGTATTTCACGCTACACGCCAAAAGCTAGCTAAATTGTAGGAAGTTGTAGATTTGGACTACCCGGTAGCAAAAGGCGAAATGAGGGGGAGTGGGCCTATCTCGGAAGGGTATTTTGTTGTTGTCCAGCTGCTTTCCCTCTTAGCGCATGCGCATTTCTGAAGTAATTCATAAGTTAGAATTTCGCTGTCAAACAGTTAAAACTTTAAGGGCGTGGAAGAATTATAATGCGTCCTATGTAAAACTTTTATCAAATGATAAATTGTTTCGAATATTCACAATAAACGAAAAATTGCTGTGAGAAAACCGAACAATCAGCAGAACGTTTGATAAAATGTTGTTCGGATTGAGATAAAAAAGTAAAATTGTTGCAGATGATTAACAGTTTGCAATTGGGTTTCTTACCTAGACTCAAAATACTGCTTATGAGATTCTAGAATCAACTTCTGGATTCAAGCATTGGATAAAACTGCTCCTTGGGTACATAAAATAAGACATTTGGGGTACATA
>ERZ1740055.417-NODE-417-length-11352-cov-8.691954_pt1 | contig 11352 bp, 3 predicted proteins | sample MGYA00581747_ERZ1740055 | MGnify/ENA primary metagenome ERZ1740055 (study PRJEB43018, sample SAMN04849739) | marine metagenome | isolation source: floating plastic debris | place: Pacific Ocean | collected 2008-08-28 | study: EMG produced TPA metagenomics assembly...
ATAATAATTTATTATCTATCTTTGAATTATATTATTATTTAATTAATAAACAAATTATTTAGTAAAACACAACGATCTAAGAAATACACAACGATCTAAGAACTACACAACGATCTAAGAAATACACAAGGATCAAAGAAAACAACGATCTAACAAAGAACACAACGATCTAAGAACACAACGATCAAAGAAGAACACAGCGAGCTAAGAAAAACACAGCGAGCTAAGAAAAACATAGCGAACTAAGAAACACACAACGAACTAAGAAAACACTGCAGCTTGTTATGCTATGGTGCTCTTGTGGCAGTTAGAAAAACTACTGCTATCGTAAAGTAATTAAAATAAATCTGATGAGTAATCTTATACAGCAATACTAACATTATTTCATACAGTGAGAGCGGAATGTTCGGTAACCAGATAACAAAGTTTTAAAAACAAATAAAAACTAGCAGTTAAAACATATAGAGCTATCAAAATAATTTCAAATAAAGAAACGACATTTCTGAGTTTTACAAACATGTTTCAGCATATGCATATGCCATCTTCAGTGCAATGATACAACAGTGGTGGTATTTAAGTAGAATAGCATGGCTTGAAATCTACGACGGCCACGCGGCATGGAAGCCCTTGGCGTTTGCCGTAATGCCCCTAGCATTGTGCGCGATTTACGGCCACGAATGGCCTGATCTTTTTCCGTTTGGTGCTGCCGTGCCTTTAAGGTATTTTTCTATTAATATGCCCGAGGTGATAGTCAAATAAAGAACACAAACAAATCCTGGTGCCACCTGGTTTATGTTAGTGTTATGTAGTACCACCATATTGTATTCTCTAAAATACACTAATAATAACACTTTCACACGACAATTATTAACGATCTAGAATTTTTCCTTGTGCTCTTGCAAAAAAAAAATGGTATGACCTTGGTGTCCTATTTTTGACAAAAATCTTAAGGCCAAAATAGCCGTGCCCCTAACACTGGAGAGTTCAAGGCCTGGACTAGTAACAATGATTATGGAACTAATAACAATATAGTTACTAAAAACTTACAGAAATAGTTTGAGAATTATATGCTCAACTTGTTTGTTGAGAAATGGTAGTTTCTAGTGCAGGGTTTTCATTAACTTTTGAAGTACAAGGGCACCTTAGGTAGAATACCCAGGCACTTTTTTGTTAGCGTGGAGGCCTGAAGCTATATACTTTAGGGGGTTATATATTGTGTGTATGGGCAGGGTGGGGGGTGCTTTCTCACGAAATTTCTAAAAATAATTTGCAGTTTGTTTCAGTATCTTTTAGCTTCTTTGGAGAGTCTGTTTTCTTAATGAATTCAATTAAAACAAAAGTTGGTTGTCCACTTATATCTTTGCTCTCTGAAAGCGTCTTTCACCTCAAGTACACGGGTATGTTGATCAAAGTAAATGGGTACTGGTACCCGGGTCCCGGTTACTAATGAAAACCCTGACTGTTACGTCATCATCAAGGTTAACATTGTCATTTTTGTTACTCTTACTGGTTTACTCTTGTTACTATCAATTTTATCCTGATATCCGATTTTATTGTTTCCAGAAAAGTAATTAAAAGCGGACAGCAGATATTACAATCAACTTGATAAGAGGGTTCTACGCACGCCACCATCCAAGTGAGGACGAAGAATCAGAGCAACTCAACCTATTAGTAATTACCTGGTCTAAATTCTAGAAAAAGATCGTTGCTAAGTTTTAAACGTTTTAGCACATTTATAGTTGTTTTGTTAAATTCATAGCAAATATTAAACTGTATTTATATATGCTCGTATTGGATGACTGCAATTTTTAAACATTTGTATAAAGAATAAGGAGCGGGTGTCTAAAGATACTTTAGAAAAAACTCGACGTGGGACATCGACTGGCACAGAGCAAATCTGATTCGTTTTCAAAAGAAACAAATCTTTCTGGAAATCTAATTTTCTTGGCTTATTTTACCTCTGAGTAAAAGTCACTTTCACATTTATATTATGTCCAAGCTTCTATTGCATTGACTGTGTAGGAGTAAAATGAAATTTAAATTGACACTCAATTCCGAACTTTAACAAATAGACTACTATTGGCTTGCTTCGTTTGTTTCACCAAAGTTTTTAGTGTCACCCAGAAGGAATGCTGGTCAAAATGGAACATTTTGTTGGCATGTGCTATTCGTCACCATGCCCGTGACTTTTAATTTCTGTTTCTCGGCAAACATTTGAAATATTTTATACTGCAAACCAAACATTTAACCAGTTTCTTATTAATCTGGTATTCATTGTTTAACTGTAAAAATCCGAAAATTATTTCAATATTTAAAAGATTTCTGTTAATTGTTTTATAACCATAAATATTTATAGAACCTCAGTTGCTAATTAAATATTGTAAAATATCATTTATTTAGTGTGAAAATACAAACTATAGTGAGTATGTTCCTCGATTTTTAAAAAAAAAAAAAAAAAGAATTTTTAAATTTATTTATGCACAGTGGATCGATAAAAAAGAGTACTTTTATTTTTGTCGAAATGAGAAATGTTTTCTTTGTGGCTCTCCTCTCAGTTCCATCCTTCCCGTCAACTTCTTCATTCCATCCTCCGTTCCACCCCTCCCCTCTATCCCCCCATTCCACTCCTCCCTTCATTCCTTGGATCCACCCCTCTCCTCCATCCTTTCGTTTCATGTCTCCACTCAATCCCCCGTCTCTCGTCTAGTGTATAACACGGGACGAGTCACACGACACAACGATAGTTCGACTCATAGTCCTTCCCGTATTTATACTAGACGGATGATCCTTATCTAGTAGAAATCGGGCCGTTGAATCATGGAAGCCTGCTGATCAGAAAATCCTACCGGAAAATAGTTGCGAATTGAAGTTGTTTTTTCAAGTGTTTTAATTTGTGACAAAATTAAGTAGCATCAGTGCCCCTGTTTAACTGTTTTTATTTGTACTGGAAATGAATTTTTTAGATTTTTTTTTTTTCAAATATAAAGAAAAACATTTTAACATATTGGGGTTAAGGAAACCAGCTTAAATCTGTATAATCGTCAGGGAGAGAAATTACTTCTACCCGTTTATTAGGCAACCGTTTCCATATTTTGCTTTTAAAATCACTCGACCTCCAATACAACACTGATTGACTCTATTGTACATAAAGTTTCCACAACATTGCCAGTTCCCGCCATTCTTGGGGTAGGCGTATCCATTACAGCAGACCTATTGAGTAACATTATCAATATTAACCATTAAAATTAAAAGGAAAATATTAATTATTAAAAAAGCCTCTATCCATAAAAATGGATTTAAATCTATTCCTACGTACTCAGGGGAGGATATTATAATTATGCACTCGGTTTCTAAATTTCCTAGTTCGCTGAGTTGGTAAAAGGTCACTCAAGGCAATGTCTGAAGTGGTGATACTATGCCACAGTTTCATAGTACGTATAAACGCGGTATTTTTGCGCTTGTTCTTATTTGTTAGTTATTAGCTTTCTTTTTGTGATTTTCTACGCTTATCCGTGCTCTCACAACTTCCCGATTATTTTTAATGGTGTTCTCTTGAACGAAAATTGTTCGCTAGCAGTCTTCATGCAGTAATTTCTTTAATTTCATACAAGATTGTGTTTTTGATTCTTTTTTCGGGAAAAAGCAAAATATCTGAATGGACACGCGTTGGAAGGAAGCCATTCAAGTATTTATGAACTAAAAATAATCAAAACAAGATTTTTACTGTTAGTTTTAAAATATGCCCTTCATGATGCTACGTGGATATGATTTCTTTTTCTTGTGCCTTTCTAGAGTGGCAACCATCCCTTTGAGCAAAGTCGGCTCATATTTTTTCCCTTCTTTGGTGCGGACACTCAACACAAATTCACTCAAATATCCATTCAGCTTGTGTTGAGGAATGTCAGCGATCCCGCTTATCGCTTCTCTTTTTTTATTTGTAGAGAAGACAACAACAGAGCGAGGTCTCAATTAGTTTTCTTGACAGTGTTTTGATTTACTTGTGCTTTGACAAATAATTCAACTGAGCCCTCAAAAGCACACCTTGAACTCGAGGTCGCCATGTTGGTTTGTGAATGGGACTGTTTGCAACGGTGCCATTAGTGAAAAACTAGCGTTCTCGATTTTCCAATTGGCCAATGAGTTTTACATGTCAATAATACGCTTACTGTATTTTTTCATGCGGTAATCTCAGTATGTATAAAATAAAAAGCTTTTTTATCTTGTACTGCAGAAGCTGGAGGATTGCAAGTTCAGTAACCACTGTTGGGCTGACGTAAACTCACCTTAACAAGTGGATTATAGGGATTGGGGCCACAGCAATGTGTTCCAAGCCTCTGATTGCGGTCATGTAGAACGCCTGGTAATGGAAAGTAAAACTCTTAATGAGTTGTTCGTTCTTTTACACAAGATAGAGATGAACAATTGCTTCCGCTTAGCACGAAATTTGTCATCTGTTTTAAACTAATAGTCGTTAAAACATTTGAGGGGAAATTGGCTTTAGGTATCTGTATGGAATAACTGGGAAAAGAGCTGATAAAAGGAAGTTGTTATCTCTTTGACTTAGATGCGCAATAAACGGATGAAGGAATCAACTTTTGATTAAAGAAACAATTGTGTTTTTGAAATGCCGAAGTTTCAAACTTACTAATTTTTTAAAACAGCTTTAGGCAGCACTTGCTTTTATTATATATTTTTAATTGCTAACATGCCGTTGAATAACAACTTCATTAGATTAGTTATACTCTGTGTAGTTTATTTTGAAGAAAATAAAATGTTCAATTGTTTCATTTTTACTAAACTTAAACCAAACAACTGTTTACGCTTGTTTTGTTGAACTGTCCATGGCCACGAGCAAGTGATACAAAAGTAGAAATAAAAAGAAAACGGAATATAATAAAGATTCTGACAATGCCAAATCACCCTCTTAAATTGAAGAATACAGGTTCTAAATTAAAGTTTATTAAAAGAGGGATTTTATTAACATTCTACACGATACCTGCACAGCAAATATTTATCTTTGGATCATACTGTCTGAACCCACACCTCTTCAAATTCTCTGGACATCTTGGTTCATAGGGAAGAACTTTGCCTCGGCAGCACATTTCTCTGATAAAATCATATGTTTCATTTCCACATAAGCCCCTACGAATAGGCTCGCATGTCTGGTTGAGAGGTATGATCACATCGCGACAACATCTTGCCTTGTTGCCATCATAGAATTTTCTGCCACAGAAAAGCTTTTTTCCTATAGGCCGACATAGACCCTTTTGAACAACCCTCTTTTGGCAGCATTCTTCGGTTGTTACATTGAAAAATGTTTTACCGCAAAGTTGGATTACAGGGCCACAGCTATTTTTGAGAACTACTGCTCCTCTACAACATTCTTCATTTCTTGGATTAAACAAACTCTCGCCGCACAAGGGGCCGAATGGTCTGCAGGAGCCTCGAGGAACCACTGCACCCTGGCAACACTCTTGTTTGCTTGGATCGTAAGTCCGCTCGCCGCATAATTTTCTTGGGGGTCCACAACTCCCTTTTTGCACAACAAAGCCTCTGCAACACTCTTCAATTGCTGGTCTGAATGAAACCCCATTGCAGGTAGGTTTGCATTCACCGATTGATACTACTTTCTCTCGACAACATTCCTGTTTAGATTGGTCAAAGGATACATTTACGCACAGGGGTCCCACTGGTGGACATGTACCGATATCACGGACCACTTGATCTCTGCAACATTCTTGCGTTTGCGGGTTGTATGCAGTTCGATCACAGAGAGGAAAACATTTGTTCTTCAGTACCACTTGACCACGACAGCATTCGTAACTCTGGCCATCATAGTAGACTCTACCACACCTATCCCAACATCGATATCTGTTAGGAATGATTCTTTCTCTGCAACAGTTAAATTTACTGGGATTATAAGGCCTGCCATTACACACCGGCACCAGAGTTATTATACATTGACCTCGAAGCTTTATCGTACCCCCGCAGCACTCCTCCCTCAAAACATCATAAAATTTTTTACCACATTTAGCCCGACATCTACCTGTTGGAACCATTTTTCCTCTACAACAGTCATAATGTTGTGGATCATATCGCTTCGTTCCACACAGTGGTCTCAGCCTTTGGCAATCACTTTTTGGCGTGACTTTACCAAAACAGCACACGTGGCTCCTTGGGTTGTAAATATTCCTCCCACACTTGTACACCGCCGGTCCACATGGATATTTTCTACCAATTACTCTACCATAACAGCATTTATGTTTTCGTTCATTGTAGGTTTTCTTGCCACATTTCCTCAGGACTGGACAAGTTCCCCTACGTTTCTTTTTTCCATTGCAGCATTCATACCGTCGAGGATCGTAGGACTTTCCCTGACACATAAGATTATTTTGTTGCGTTTTAGTTGCTTTACGATTAATATTCTTGTCTTCCCTTGATTTGCTCGATTTTTTACCGAGTTGGCGATCATCGTCGTTGTCATTATCAAAATCATCGTCATCGTCATCGTCGTCGTCATGGCGACGGTGCTTATATCTACGAATTTTCTGTTTACACCTTGAGCCATCTCTGGTCAACCCTGAGCTTCCACAATTTCTGGATAATTTAGATGAGGCAGTTATTCCATGTTTGTGTGAGCGCTCAGCCACCGCAAAGCCTAGGATCAGTGCACAAAATATGTTAATAAGAAACTGAAAAGAAATAAATTGGATAGAATTAGGATTTTTAAATATTTTCTTTTAACTAAGGACTTTTTTATCTTTCTTTAAAAATAAATCTGATCTAAATAATAGTTCTGTAGCAAATATTATAATTATGTTAGCTAGTGAAAGAAACCTTCCACTGGAGCGCACACTATTACAGCTTGAAGGACCCGGTTTACTTTCTAACTAACGCAAAACTCAGTTATACAAAAATATTTGCAGCGAATCTGAAACTATAACCATATATAAAAGTTAATGATATCCATACTGCATTAATGGAGATTGACATGTCTCGCCATGTCTCATGTCTTCCTCAGAATAACGAAATCAAGTATTGCACAAACATATAAATGGAGAAGTGTAGCGTTAGAATATATTAGAAAAAATTTAAGATTACAATCGTTTAGCTTCTCCTTATTCGGATTGAAATTTAAATGAATTTTGAAGATGAGAGAGTTGTTTATATCCTTAATCCAGCTACATCGTGCTTCTTGAGTTCATAATCCGTACTGACGTACAGAAAGAGACAAAAATCGTGTCACTAACACCCTTTATTTCCATAACATATAACAAAGTTTTTTTTTCTTTCATCATCCGGTGTAAAAAGCACATACGTCTCATAAAGGACTACGAAGGCTTAAACCTTGTCAGTATCAAAGAACTGTATACTGGTACTGTGAATTTGGCAAATTTGTTGCCATGCTCAAATAGTTTTGTTTTATTTTCGAAACACTCGTATCTATGTAATAAAAAGAAAATTACACGTTGGTTTGATCATATGAAGTTTATCTTCTCGTGGAAAAAAGATTTCACGAGTGAGAACAGCGAACGAGTGAAATCTTTTTTCCACTCGAAAATAAATTTAATATTTCGCGCCACCGTGTAATATCCTCTATGTATATTCCCGCTGGACATACGTCTCGTATCTGCTCGCTCGATATGTCTCAACAGTCATATTTTTAAAATATTTCAAAACCTTATGAAGACTGGTAATGGCCAGTCGAAATATTGTATAAACAGCCCAAACTTTACTCACGTTTTAAGGTCAGTCATTGCAAGTCGTTTTGACAAAAATATTTTACTTTGAAATTATTTCCGACTGCCGGAGCACGATTGTCTGATCCACCTTAGGCAAGTGTATTGATTGCACACGGTTCTGCACTGGTTTTAAACCAATTTTATTTTATTGAATTTAATATTAGTTATTAGTTAATAAGTTAATGATCCTGTATATTTAAACTCAAATTTTGTTTTAACCGTCACTTTTGAAGATGTATGTCAGTAGAAGTATACGAAATCTTAAGTAATAAATAGGTTTCCAAGTATGCTTTTATTTATGTTTATCACCGCTGTTTGTGTGTTATTTCTTGTAAAACTGAGATGGCCAAAGAAAAAGAGTATTTCTTCAAAAACTACATTGCTTTTGCTAGAAGTCGTTTTTAAACTAATTTAGTTGCCAATAAAAATACAAGGGACTGGAAAACATAACTGTACTTTTAAATCGTCAAACTTTTTTGGAAGAGGATGGGTTTCTTGTAAAAAATGAAGATTTTTATCCTCTTAAAAGGCGAGTCATTCGGTATTGGAGAAAGCGTCCAAAATTGGGATTTCTCTCCCTCCCCTAGCACATATATAAAATTCCATCTCATCTCTTTAAAGTTTGAAAAACGTGAAGTTAAAGATGAAAATATTATAATATAACAGTACCAAAAGTTCATTTCTGTAAAAATCTAATGAAACTTCAGTTATCGTTTGATCGCTTCCATTTTGTTATGAGCCCTTGCACATCTTGTTCTGAACTCTTATTTCAGTGTAATTTAACAATCATTATTCTGCTGTTTAAAACTTGAAGTCGGATTTGAATTATAAACCACACAGGAGCAGTTGCCGTCTTAAATCGAAATCTAAACCCAGGGCGGACCGCGGAACGCGAGCTTCTGTAGAGGGTTAGCGGGTATGCTTCCCCGGAAAAATTTGAAATTTTTACAGTTTCTGAAATTGCCGGAAATGCCTCTTATTTTAATAATCACTAAAAAGAATCATCCCATTTGTGTCTCCATTTTGTCCGTTTTTCCAACTCAACAATGAATGGATCAAACAGTAAAAGTAACAAAACAATACCAAGCTAGCGCATTTTAGTCCAGGGAAGGTTGTGCTGCCTGGAACTCAGCTAGTATATAGAAGTTTATATACGTATTTGTTTCACATAACAAAAATCTTGCTCGGTAAATGTTCCAAAATTTTGTTTCCTGTTCTCATTTCTAGCTTTTTAAATATGCAAAGTAGCGGGAACATTGGCTAATATATATTTATATTTTTATTTCACATCTTCAAAAAGAGCTAGCATGCAGAAAGTAAACTACTTGACTTTAAACTTGAAACATCAGATAATTTAATGATTGAACAGCACGCTACAAATAAAATACCAATGAAAATATGAACTTGTTTTAAAACCAATAGATATATAAACAAAGGAATATATGAATATATACATACGGTGAAGAGCGCCACAAAACAAAGCCAACAACAAACAAATTTTTGCGAAATGCATCCTTTTTTACAGTTTGTCCAAGCCGATTGACACAAATGACTTTCTTGGAGTCTGTCAACGTGTTTATGAAGTTATCAGACTGAAAACTGAAATGTTGCTCCTGATACCATCAGCTGTCAACTGTACTGATCTGATATAATTAGCACACGTATAGATCTTCCTAATTTCAAAATTCTTCCCTGAATTTGAAGGTTTTAAGCGTTCTTCCGATAACTCTCTGGCTTATAGGCCAAGGGTACATGGAAATCAAGGTATTAAACGTTGCGTTAGGGCATAAGGATAAGGTGATTAAAGGTTTGTGCAGGAAAAACCTGTTAACTTTGATTCAGAGGGACAATAAACCTATTTTATCTTTTAATTTTCACCTTCTTTTTTACTTCAAAACTAAATAAACCTAATTCTCTAACCAAATTCACTGTTTGAACTAAGAAAACTTTTTAAAAAGGCATATTGAGGTAGGAAGTTATAATGCTTTTTAATCTTATTATAAATCCCGGAAGCAAAACGATATCAAGGAATTATTGCCCCAAAAAATACCATGAAAAAAGAAATTAAAACACTGGTTTTAAAGAAAATGGTCAGTAAACCTATTTCAGAACGCTTTCTTTTCCTTCCGGTTTATTTCCCAAGGGTACTGAAAATAATGAGATTTTATACTCAGAAAAGATTGACGGCTAACCCGGCTCAACCATGCGAGCACATCTCGCCATTTTATCTGTGTCTTGCACGTTTCTTTATAAATTCTGAAGATGTTTCAGAAAATGCTTTGTTTTCCTATCCCTTGTATTTCCATAAATTACTTCCGTTTAAATAAATATAGTTTACCAAAACGAATTTTAATGCTTTTATGGAACTACATGTTCGCTTGAAGCCGTTGTATATTCTTCTGTATGCAACATAGGGAATATGCAACGCCAACGGTACTATTCTACTTTGCTTTCCCGCCATGACGTGCGCGCGCGAGTTATTTTCCCACCATTTTGTATTTAGAAAAATACATTTTTGATACTGTTGAACATTTTTGTTTTCCGTTTGAGCTGATTACAAAAAGCAAAGCTTTTGGATTTACTTCATTTCTTACTTGTAATTGTAGTTCGTACTTACGAATTGAGTATTAAATTATTGCCGAGATAAAACGTATCGTCCAACGGTCTAGCATATTCTGTGGCATTGCTTTTTCACCTGACACATAAGAGAAAGAATAATCTATTTATTTTTATGTGAAAAGTTCTAGCTAGCAGTTGTTATACAAAAATTTCAAAAACATGCTGAATCATGTGATGTGTAAATGATACTGGTCAATCTTAGTTTAAATATATTCTTCTGTTTCAAAGCTAAATGCTGGAATCGCCTTAAAATGGGACAGCTTGTAGCCAAAAAAGTTTTCTTCCTTGCAAAAAATCGATAAAGGAAAAGAAAAATAGTTAACAGTAAATATAAACAACCAAAAAAGGTTTTAGGTTTAGAAGCAAACTTAAAACACAGTCAAACAGTTATGGGGCGACTGCAACATCAGTCTTTAAAGTCTTATCAGGATATTACAGTTATTGAGTTAAGTTTTTGAAGGAAGTTAAGAAGAAGATGTAACAAGACACTGACTAAGAGCACAAAAAGAACTGAGATTTTAAAAGCTCGACCGTCCTCCCATACATTGAAGGCACAACAAAAAATCTAAAAAGAGTTTTACAAAAATTAACATCGAAGTTGGGATGAAACCAGTTTCTACATTGAGAAATTAGTTGATGCGACCAAAAGATGTGATACCGCCATACAAAACAAAAATTGGAGTGACTTATTCAGTTCCATGTAAAGATTGTGAAACCAAATATATATCGCTGAAATTTGTCTTTTGCTAAGAACAAGAAAAAATGATTATCAAAGAAGCTTGAGAATGGTAAAAACAAAAAGTTAGGCAACGTAATACGATCCACAAAATCCTCCAACTCGTCTGCGAAACAGGTTGAAAATCGATGCTGCGCGTTTTTCCACCCGATTACAAAATTGTCTCGCATTAAAATATAGTTGTGGCAGTTGAGTGAATCTTGACTTCTGATTGGCAACCATTGCGAGACGAGTTGGGGGATTTTGTTCAGTGCT
>ERZ1740055.418-NODE-418-length-11352-cov-7.879437_pt1 | contig 11352 bp, 2 predicted proteins | sample MGYA00581747_ERZ1740055 | MGnify/ENA primary metagenome ERZ1740055 (study PRJEB43018, sample SAMN04849739) | marine metagenome | isolation source: floating plastic debris | place: Pacific Ocean | collected 2008-08-28 | study: EMG produced TPA metagenomics assembly...
TTCCACTCAATTCGGTACGAGATTCACTCATTCCAATACTGCATCCAGTCACCTTTTCGGAATTCCACTCAATCCGGTACGAGATTCACTCATTCCAGTACTAAATCTAGCCTTTAACTCAACTCAGTACAAGTTTGTATTACCTATACTTGAGTTCAGAACAAGATTCACTCACTCCAGTACTAGATCCAGTCAACTAGATCTAATCACTTTATTTGGAATTTCACTCAATCCAGTACAAGATTTATTCACCCCGGAGTTAATTCATTCACCCATGTGTGAAATTCTCTCTACCTTTACATGCAGATCTAACTATAAGGTATTTTGTAACTCTCACTCTCCTGCATTCCTATTGCTAACGCTACCTGTATCCCAAACATTCACTGAACATGTCTACCTAATGCTACCTGCATCTCTAACTGTACCTCTATCTGTATCCCGACTTCTAACTGTATTTGTAGCTTCTCCTACTTTTATCTTGTTTTAAACTCTACCTCTACCACTACCCCTACCTGTATCCCTACCGCTACCCCTACCTGTATCTCTGTCAGTACACACACCTGTATTCCTAACTCTATCTCTAACAGATCTGCAACTCAATCTGTACTCCTCTCGCTACCTCTACCTTATCTCAATCAGTACATACACCTGTATTCTTGATCCCCCCTCAACTTACAGCCTTCTTTGTATGTATAATTCTAGCTCTACCTGTAATTCTACCTCTATCTGCCACTACCCCTAACTGTATCTTACGTCTAACTCTTAAAGTATCTCTGTCGCTACCTTTTCCTTATTATGGGTTATCGCTATTTCTACATATATCTCTAACTACAGCTCTACCGGCTAGAACCTTACCACCACCTGTATAACTAAATTTATACCTCTTTACACACTACCGAAATATTTCATTTCATTCCTCTCTCTCATAAGAATGAGTGCAAGAGGAAAGTTGGGAGAAAAAATAATTAAGGTTTCTCCTCCCCACTCGAGGTACATATATGGTTCTTCTCCCCAATCTCCACTTCCACTCGTCCAACACGGCGCACGAATTTTCCAAATTTTTGTTCTAACAAGATCGCCAGCTAGGAAGGCAAGAGATAAACCAAATACAAAAAAACAAATTATTTAATTTCAAGAGTATACACTGTAAATGTTTTACACGTTGCTCCTTGTCAGGCATAGTTTAATGTCCTACAATGATGTCAAAACTTCTAATTGCGTTCTAAGTGTAAAAACAAATTATAAAAGCTATTCGATAAAATCTTTAAAATATTTTTTAAATGAACATGTGTATCTAATTTAGTTTAAATTCTTTCTAAACTTAAAAAATTTCCTTTCATGTTTAAGAGTAGCAACACTCCGAATTAAAATAAAAAAGATAAGCTACACACTTTAAAAGTATATATGGAAAAAGGTATGGGAAACTTCAAACTTCACTCTTTCAGCCGCACATTGGAAAATATTTTTTGGACATAAATGTGCGGTAGCTTGGGATTTCCTTAAAATATTGAGTCAAGTTACTTAAATATATTTACTGTATTACTACGCGCGTCACAAACAACCAGCTGTCCGTCACTCATGGCAGAAACGCATGCTGGGTAATCAAACTGTGCTTCTCCTTCTCCCCGAGCTCCGAACGAACCAATGTAAGTGCCATCCAGGTTTAGTACTTGCACTCTGCTGTTACTGGTGTCACAAACAACTAAATGGCCTGCTTTGTCTACAGCGAGTCCTGTGGGCCAGTCGAAAGCTCCAGGGGACGCCCCTCGTGTGCCGTATTTACATACAAAAGCACCACTCCTGTCAAACACTTTAACAACGTTTTCTGAGGCAGTCGAAACAAAGTAGTACCCGCCATGGGACACGCAATGACGAGCGTTCTGACAGTCAAATGCTAAAAGCCACTTTCCTTCATTAGAGAAGACTTGAATACGGTAGTTACCAGTATCGGTAACTATAATATTCCCATTAGCGTCTAAGGCTATTCCCTGTGGATTTTCTAGCTGACCATTGTCTTTCCCCCTTGAAGCGAATGAACTACGAAATTCTCCATCCTCGCTAAACATCTGTACACGGCCATTACCTTTATCGAGAACAATCAGATTGTTTTCTTTGTCTATAGCAACACCGCTTGGTTTGATAAAATCATAATCTCCGGACCCCTTCTTTCCAATGGTCCTCAAATAATCTCCCTCTTTGCTGAATACTTGTAATCGATGGTTTCCACAGTCTGCGACGATTATTTCATCTTTTGCAGTCACGGCAACACCACTAGGCCAATTTAGTTCCGCTTTGTTGGTACCTTTTTTCCCAAATTTAAGAACGGGGTGAAATTCTCTTGGTTTAACTATCACTGTAAACGGACTTTCCGGTATCTCTTGCTGGATATTTTCATATTCCACAGACATCAGTAGCACAGAGACTGTACAGCAGTGGTTGCCAGGCTGTTCTGGATAGTAAGACACATTGAAAGTTCCATCCACATTGTCTTGTATATTTGATGCCACTTCGGACCCTTGTGAATGCCTGATTTCAACACTTAGTCTTGTTGCTTGATCATAGATTAGGCTGCCATCCCTGCCGCAGAATGCAACACTGAAACTACTTCTTAAACCGACTTTTCCAGTGTTTGTTCCATCTCCTGTAACTATACATTTTCTCACACTCACGGTATAAGGACTAGTCGCTAATTCTTGGTCATCGACAGTTATAACGATTTTTTTTTCACCGGCTTCAAATGGAACAAATGACACTTTATAAGTGCCATTTTCATTGTTTTGTACACAACATTCACCGGTTCCTCGATTAGGTTGAAGGTGAACTTCTAGCTTTGTTACTGGATCATAAACGGATTTCGCAAATGAATCAAGAAATGAAACAACAAAACTCTTTTCGATCCCAACAGTTCCTTTAAGGATATTTTCACATGCAACAACACACTCTCTAACTGGAACTTTGTAGGGGCTTTCAACAGTGTTTTGCCCATTTAGTGATACTACAACGATATGTTCACCAGTTTGAATTGGTTGAAACTCAACGTCATATGTACCGTCCAGGTTATCTTGAATGTTTGGAAAGATTTCCTTTTGATTATAATGGATGCTCACTGCCACAGTCATGCTAGAGTCGTAGTGCAACTGTTTTGAGGTACCACGTATCGCAAGAGTAGTGATAGTAAATTTTGATTTCAGTCCTACCGTCCCTCTTTTGAGACCATCTCCCTCGGCAACACAGTCTAAAAGGGATCCAACACCACCCTTCTCTATAGCAACAGTTATGCCTTGGTTTGGTATGAACTGATGGTATCCTCTACTAGGTTTAGCTTCAGTTTCTACATCCATTCCTAGGATCTTCTCGTTAACACTAGCCAGCTCCTTCTCTTGGATTGATCTGTCAAATACAAACGCTTCTTTTGTCATCTTCCTTGCTTGTTCCACTGATGATTTCATATTTTCCATTTTTTCTTCGATTCTGCTGATTTGCATGGTGTCTTGTTCTTGGTGGATTTTCTCCGTTGTTTCAATGTCTTCCAACATGGTCTTCTCATGGTTTTTAATGTTATCAATCCAGTCTTTTACAAAAGCTTTCAAATCTTTCTTCACGTTGTTAATTTCCTCGCTTCTTATGAAACCGTTTTTCTTTATCCTTTGAATTAGCTCTTTATAGATCTCCATTTTCTCTTCAAGTTTCCCCGCCGAATGCTGCAATTTGCATGTAATATTTTCTGTGTTTGTGTCGTTTGCAGTCAAACCACAATTAATCATGTCTTTTCCTTCAGCGAACTCTTTATTGCCATTTTGCTGAGATTCTTTGTGGGCTTCATTCTTGTGGTAAGCAGCTGTTAACAAAATTCAGAAAATTTTAACTCAAAATTTATATCTAAATCTAAAGTAATTTGAATCTGTGGCAGCTCTACGATAGCAAAGCGGCAAGTTTGCTAACTGAGCATGAAGCCACTGCTGTTGGCAACAGGTCAATTCATCGAGTCCATCTTTGTCACTCAAAATGTACAACAGCAGCTGTGATTATGTTTGTATCATGGTTGCTAGCAACATCGTTTTGAAAAGACTTTTGAGATTATCAAAGCGTATTAGGTGATTCCGAAGCAGAACGAATGGAAGAAACCTTAGCACTTAAGTATGTATGCATATCAATATCGCGAGGTCACGCTCTCGATTCACGTTGAAACCTGAATCATTGCTTTTCTTTAGCATGTAATAAAATGGTGTTCTTAACTTGATTCATCTCAGTAGAAACTCATTCACGACAGATTCAAGCCCCTTCCTTCACAAAGAGCCAAACGCGAAGGCAATCATGAAAGCTACGGAGTCTACTTGGAACCAGCAGACATCCGACGCGCAAGCTTATTAAACGTTTTCCCGTCTAAATGCTTTTAAGTGCTAATGAAAGCGTAATGCTTATGGGATGTAGCTGGAACAGGAATGATAAAATTCAAGTATAGGTTGCACATCCGTGCTAGTAGCTAACTTGGAGTCAATAATATGGGCAATAATGCTGCTAGACTTCAGGTTTACTTTATTTACTGTAGTCTTAAACGTGGTGTATCGAGGCTAGAAAATCTGGGTCCTAGTAAGCGAAATCATGATTCAACCCCACCATCAAGCGAAATCAAGTTTTGGCGATTCTGTGGATTACACTTGGAAAATCATAGTTTATCGAAGCCAAACTTTGTTTGTTTGTGTCAAAAACTTCCAGATTCTTATAAAAGTGCATGTTCTGTTTTTCGCTAGCCTTCGTTTTTCTAATTTTGTTTAAATGGGCAGACCTCTCCTGTCTGTTTCGCCGAGGAAGCGATCAGTTGAAAATGTTCGGTTGGAGGAAAGGTAACAAAACGATATACCATATAAACATTGTCCACGCAAAACGGAGGAAGACAAATGCAGCAGGGACGTTTGCAAGCGACTCGGCGTTTGCGTCTTTTGGCAATAAAAAGGCGAAAAGGTGAGCATATATCAAATATATTTTGAATTTTTGTGTTCTCTTTGTTTTCAGTTGCTTCGAAGACTGTTGAACTTTAAGAGATTTCATTTATCTTTTTTTCTAGGTTGTATCACGTTGTCATTCCGAGGAGTTCTCAGACTCGAGAAAAGAAAAGCGCCAAACGTTAACGTTATACAAAGATATTTAATTTTGAACTTCAAAATTAGTATTTTTGTGCTTATATCAAAATAAAACTGTCAAATTTTTTTCCAGCACAAAAGTGTTACTGACAGTTGTTTTCTTTTGTGTCAACAAACAACTATGGTAATCAGTTTACCATAAATGTGATTCTGCTTTCATATTTAGTTTGTGTATTGTTCCTATTCCCATAACCGGACCAATGATGCATAGTTTCTGTCACGAATGGGAGTAGCCTTGATACCCCCTTTAAGGGTACTGCCTTTACCAACATGGCCTTGGTGCCCATATTAGTGGCTTCAGGTTTTTACTAGTGCGCATGTGCTGTCTAAACTTTGCTTTCAAGTCCAGGTGCTATTCTTTGCTTTTTATAATGTTAAGCTAATGAGAACCTCGGAGTCTGCCACCATTTCAGCGCAGCATGGCTTCCAAATGAACTTGTACTGACTTTGCTGAGTAATTTTGAGTCATTTTACAGAGGATCAAAAGATGGGTCAGCGGCAAAGCAGCTAACACAAATGTTCAAATTTCGGCAACGCCGAGGGTTGGGTTCTAGACCACTAAGCTTGAAGGCCGCAGATGTAACCACTTGCACCAATCATGCTTGTTAAGTAACCATTTACAGTAATACTAGTATAGTTAAGGTTGTGCTTGGGCGCCCTATGTTGTAAATCATATGTAGTGATGGTTGGAGCCCTGTGTGCGTCGATGTGTTTATTGATCTCGTAGTATCAAGCGTGTTAGCAACATTACAGTTAATTCTTTTTTAACTTTTGTAACCTCAAGAATTTCACGCGGATCTCAATCGAGCAATGCCAATATACAATTCGATAAAGGAAAATGGTTGAGGGCGTCTTCCAAAGCTAAATTCCGGCACACTGCTTTCAATTTCGGCATTTTACCACAGGCCGCCTGTGATTTTACCACAATATATAATTCTACTTTAGTTGTTTTCATAGCCTATTGAACTTTGTCTATTAATTAAAAAAACACAAACCTTGGTCGCAAGCTTCATTTTGCAAGGGCTGGTTGTTTCTATCCTCACCAATTTTTCTTTGTCGGGAAAGTGTTCGTGTTTTGGAAATCTGTGCAACCACTCCACTTGCCACTGATTTGAACGTCCTCTGCTCACTAACGCTTCTTGGTCTCACAGGAGTTTTGACTAATTTGTTCTGTGTTACCTTGGCAGCCGACTTGGACGTTTTAGCATCAATGGAACTTCTATTTCGAATGAATGTCTTTGGAGCTTCAGCTGTGCTTTTAGATCGAACGGGTGTCTTTGGAAGCTCACTAGTGCTTTTAGATCGAGTGGGTGTCTTTGAAACCTCACTAATGGTTTTGGCTCGTGTGGGAGTCCGTGGTTTGGAAACGCGTTCGATACGTGTTCCCTCCTCATCAACAGATTCAAGCATTACCGAATCAAGTGTAAGAGGTTGGTTATTGTTTTCTGACGTCTCGCTCCCACCTCCAGGTTCACTTCCATTGACTAGTGTCGTACAGTTTGGCACATTAGTTTTCGTGGCTTTCGATGTTGGTGTTGTTGCCGCCATTTCTGTGGTTGTTTCTGGAACAAGATAATACAAAGATCTTTTTTTAAAAACAAAAGACGTTTTTAAAAACACTTTTGTTTAAGAAATTGTTAAGTAAAAACTCTCTTTACATCATTCGATCAACGTAATATCTCAATGACAAAAAATTACTTAATTTAACGTCAATTGCTAAGGAAGTGGTTACCCATTCTTCCTAGCCAGAGGCTAAAGTTTAATCGTTCGACGGGTCAGATCTTGGCATGAAAGTCGAATTTACAGAGGAAGGAAAACCGGAGTACCCGGAGAAAAACCCTAGGCCTCGGAGTCAGATTGAGATCGACAAAATCTCTACCCACATGCGGAGCCTGGGAATCGATCCCAAGACGTAGACTGAGGCACGACGGATGACCTACGCCAACCTAACAAAACCAACAATGAATGCTTAACTTTTCTTTTGACTATCAGTTAATCTTGCGCACCAAATTCGACATTACTAATTAAGTTCCTCTTTATTTCGTGTTCAATTCGACTTATGGTTCAAAATTAATTACGCAAATTAATTGCTAGGTAATATTGAATTTATTTATAGAAACAACAAAGTCGTGTTTTAAAAATAATATTTTCAATACTTAAAAGTACTGAGGGAGAAGTTGAAAAGACAAAAATCAAATTTTCAAATAAATTCTTCAGCATGATAATAAATGCATAAATTGAATGTTTTCAATAATGAAGGCAGTTGTTGGACGAAAATACTTATAAACAACTCTAGCCTCTAGGAAGCTCCATCGAAAGCTTTTTAACCGGTGAACATAAAAATGTGGTTTTCGATTGTCTTTTTTCCGTGTAGAACTTATCATTGTCTATAAATAGAACACAAGCGAAGTTTTAAGTTATTTTGTGTTAATCGTGTGTTTTAAAAAACACATGATTAATTTTGACTTTGCAGTTTAAGATCACCAAACAAATTTTAGTTCATGTTTTGCAGCTGTCAAGACTATGTTGATTCAAAAATAAAACTTACTGGAATGTTTGCTAGACTAGATCACTAAAACTAAAAGGTGTTAAATATTCCATGACACCTCTTCTTTGTTTTAAAAACTTAATGGCAGCTTTGTCTTGCAGCAAAGATATTCGAACATCTAATTAACATTACAGTAAATTTTTAAGAACAAAAACATGCCAAACGTTTCAATTTTTTTAGATCAACAATTGAACAAAATCGTTACTAAAGATATGAGCTTTTACAATAATGGATGATTTTTAACGATCCCAATTTTATTGCTTCATCGTTTTTTTCCCAAAATGGTGGTTCTAAAAGTATTTTGAGACCAAAGCGGAAAGTTAATTTTTGGTGAAAATTTGCATATTATCGCCACCAGTTCGGTATGATTTGAAACACTACACAATTTTCATTGATCATCTGCGGTCAACCATAAATTCTTTCTTCGCGAAATCGTTTATCAAACATGTCCTTCAATAAAGGTTAAAATTTCTTTTAATATCGTGGCAACCAACCAAGTTATAAAAACTCATGTTTGAGAAATTAAAATACGTAATTACACTTACGGCTAACATTGCAAATGATCACCGCTAAAAGTAGAAAAAAGTTATTTTCCTGGTTGAGCGAATTCTCACTAAGCCTTCAGAGCAGCGAAAATCTTTAAAAAAGCTGAATTTTGATTGATAGGTATTTTAATTCAGCAGTTTGACTTCAGAGATTCTGTCCGAATCTTCAAATAATCTTTGAAGCTGAGAGTTTCGATCTATGTGTTATTAACCCACCAACTGTTTTGTAATATATTCGAGCTAGAATGAACAATTCAATATTTAGAATACAAAGGATCGAAACTTTAAATAAACGTTTTCAAACAGCGCTACCAATTGCTTCAGCGGAACTTAAAAGTTTTGAAGGGCTTTGAAAACTCCGCGAAAATATTGGCTTTTCGCATTCCAACAATGAGTACTGACGACAGTGGTACCTAAAAGACTTATTTGATTTCTTTTCAAAAACGACAGTTATAAGTTAAATGGAAATCAACACACAACATATCGCTTCGTATTTGGCTATTAAGGACTTTTAACTATATTATATCTTTTGAACTAATATTTACTCAAAAGATATTACTTGCGATCATATTTATGGAGAAAAACACTGAGTTTTCAAAATTAAAGTGACTGGAATCTTCGATTTTGACAACCGCGGCGGAAACGGACCACGGGACTAATTTGGTTATCAGAGATAACATACGAAGTTCACTGCTCATTCCAGTGCGAAACTAGCTAACCATTCTTCGGAAAAACTCGTTTAAGAAACAAATTTATATTTGATTTTAGTAGTAGATAGTTGGAAAATCAAAATGTTCGGTAAAGTAAACAAGAGTTGGCTAAACTTGGTCTGTTTGTTGCAATTAAACACAGCATACTTATCGGAGTGACCTCTTGACTTCGCCAAAACAACGTCTAGAATCGAATTTGCCACAATTTGCTTCAATGTGTTCAAAACATGGTTTCGACTATCAAATGAAAACCCAGTTCGAATAAAACCATTTCAATGAAACAACAAGTTTAAACAAAAATGAAACCTAAAAGGTTCTGCATTGAAAGGCAACCTAGTTTTTAGCACGTTCGGAAACAGTTTCCACGTCTACAATAGCCGCGCCAAGAACAGTTCTTATTTCAGCTGAAAATTTTAAAAGAAAAAAAAACAGATATCAGTGGAAGGAATTACTTACGCAGAACTCTTTTAGTAGAGTGGTTCTTTCAGTTGAATCAGTTTCAGTGCGACGTAGCAACAATTATTCTAGTTGTCTTGCCGTTTGTCATAAAGAGCAATCAGAATTAGTGGTTTCTATGTTCACAAACACGCTCGGGGCGCGAAAGACTGGGTCACGCAATCGAAATGAATACGCAGTGTACCAGCGGTCCTAACTGCAAGACATTTTGTCGTACTTGTGTGGATATGGCGCATGTTAGTGCAAAAAATTCTGTTATCAAATAAATGTCATCACAGGTGGCCAGTCAATTAAAACAGTTAAAAAACTACATAATTTGCACTTGATTTCCAAGAACTTAACGGTCAGTCAAGAGCGACCGTTAGAAGTACTTGGAAGTGAAGTGTTTTTGAGCCGTTTGAGTTGACCGTCTGTGATTTCATCACAAAATATATGAGGTGCATAACTGCCAACCTATAGCACTCAAAAAGAGTGAGATTCCAAAGTATGTTGTGAAAAAGAGTGAAATTAAGGGGAAAAAGAATGAGATTTTGGAATACTTGCTGTTTTATTACGTAACCTTGTGTATATTTGCCAATTCAAATTTACTATTGCTAGAATAAAGAAAATGAATGGTGAAAGAATAGATATCACCCAAAAGTACTACTGCATTTATTTCATGTATAAACATAATTGTGTCTTTATGCACAAGATCAGTGACAATCTTTGTTTGAACGTTCCTTGTTGTATTTCAGTGCTCCTTTTAAGCATTTTATTCACTTGGTCTTTGAGATTTTTCTATACTTTTGAGTCCGCTAAGGCTGTATTGGTACAGATTTTTGAGTTAATTTAAATATCATCAAGTCCCAGTTCTGGCGTGAAATTCTTTGGTCTTGGCGAAAGTGCGCGAGATTGAAGGGGAAAGCGTAAGTCTCACATCAAAAGCGCGAGAGTTGGCAGGTAAGGAAGTGTGCGCTCTCGTATTCACTGCAAACTCGTTCCCAGAGCTTTTTTCTATAATTCGGGTTGGCCCCAACCACACCAAAATCCAGTCGGCAAAAAGAATATCGAGCCTCTCTCTATGTATTATTCGGTCTACCTGTAAGGTAGGCCCAGTCTAGGTTCGGTTTTCTTTCAACCTGTCAATCAATCTATCAGTCTATCGACGCCGTCGCAAGTATGTAAGCCTGCACTGTTCGATGGTCTGCGGTGTTCCTCTGAAGCTAAACTAAAAATAAACGAGCAAAATATTTCAAAACTAAAAACTAAACACGTAAAAAAATGTGAGTAAACCGTATTAATATAATTCAATATTTTTTATTCAAAGATACGGAAAATAAAACAAATTTGAATTTGTTTACGCTACTCACTTCACTCAAATTTTATGGCTCTCAAAGCTGAGCAAATCGAAAATTTTGTTTCATTTTTTGGATTTAGAAACTTGTATCATAGTTTGTAGAAAACATAAAATAGAGGGTTATCATTAAATATAACAGCAATTTTATTTTAAACTACGATTCAAATTTCAGCGATATGTTTTCTATAATAATTTTTCAGTGTCCGTCAGAACACGTGTAGTTTCGAAAGTCGATAATTATAAGAGTTTTGCAAGTTCTTTCTGCTATAGTTTTTAAAAAATAGAAATGCTAAATTATGCCATTGTGACAAAACGTAGACATTTTAAATAATGGTTTGTCATTGTATTTTGTAAAAATAGGAACAATATTAGACACTAATTTATAATAAAAAGAAAAGCCTTCTTGACAAATAAGGACATTTAACATAGCATGCAATATTATTTGAAGTTTCACCTTGAAATTCTGAGATCAACTGTCTAAAATGCAATATAATCTTTAGAAAGCTTGAATATTGTAGCTGACGTTGATTTCTTCATAATATGTAATATTCTCTTTCTTGGGATCTTCTTGTCTTCAACGTCTTTCATTCTTGAGCTCAGGTTTCAAAGTTGTTTA
>ERZ1740055.419-NODE-419-length-11348-cov-9.583016_pt1 | contig 11348 bp, 4 predicted proteins | sample MGYA00581747_ERZ1740055 | MGnify/ENA primary metagenome ERZ1740055 (study PRJEB43018, sample SAMN04849739) | marine metagenome | isolation source: floating plastic debris | place: Pacific Ocean | collected 2008-08-28 | study: EMG produced TPA metagenomics assembly...
CACCTTTAAACTACCATAAAAAGTAGTGAACCTAAATGCTAACAACCAGTGGGCAACTACTTAGCCACATCCCACAAGCATTGCACTTTTACTACATCTTATGTAATTTTCTACTTGATCTTTTCTTTTTACAACTTGAAGTTTTAGTATATCTACATCTACATCTACATTTATTAAAGTCCATCAAAGGGAGGGCCCATCATCGATAGACTATAACAGAAATCTAAAATAACAAATGAAACGCTATGTACAATATATAAAAATATGAATACAACTAAAATAAATATGATATAAAATACTAATAAAATATTTATAATAAAAATAACAAAATAAGGAGAGGGAGAATCCCATTAAATATCTCTACTTATAGCCTCCTTAAAACTTCTAGAATTATCAATTTCTAACAAATGGTTTGGTAATAAGTTCCAATCCCTAATTGTTTTACAATAAAAAGAATTCCTATATGCTTCCGGTGTTGGGTTGCAGTTCAATAAATTTGTCTAGATGATTATGTCTGAATTGTCTTTTCTTTTTCTCGACGTACACTGGGAGTTCCATATCAACTTCACCATGGATAACTTATAGTCTGAGAGGACCGGATACGGGATAGAACTCAACGCGGGAGTACAAATATACACATTTCCAGTTTAAATTCGGGTTGAAATATAATTTGTTTCTCTTTGCAGCTTTGTAATTTGTCAGTTTATGAAGCACATAATCGATGAAAAGACAATAGCAAAGGTGAGAAAGAAAACAAGCGCCAAATATTCTGAAATATATTATGTGACCAGAACATGACCTTCGGCTTCGAAACAGAATTCCGGTCGTCAAAAGTTTTTTCAATTAACACTACCAAAATTAACTTTGTCTCAAAATATATTCTAGAGACAAAGTTTAGACTGCGTGACTTTTTGCTTTATAATTTGTCATCCCGTCCTTTCCGGTGAGCTACAAGTAAAACTCCATAAAAAGTTAGCCAAGGTTGAATTCGACAGATTGCATGATTTGATAACTTCCTTTGCTCTTCATAATTTCTGGATAAAGGCCAAATAGAGAATAAAACTTCTTTGGCCTTTTAGTCAAATGTTTTAGAAAGAAGATGGAGTTTTTGCACGTTTTTTTTCTTTTTCCAAACGATATTTTTCAATATTTGTCGAGGTTGCTCAACATTTTACCATATCTCTGATGATGCCGTAGAACGGCGAAAGCTCAGATTTTTAAAAAAGTTTTTAGATTTTATCCAACTTATTTTAAAGTTGTTATAGATCTTTTATACAGCTGTAGGCAGCAATTGCGTTTATTCGTTTTATATTTTACTAAAATGCTGTTAAGGGACAACTTCATTAGATTGATATGAAGTTCCTTCGAGTTATAGCATGATTTATAAGAGGAAGGAAAACGCTAGTTGAACACGTACATTCAATTCAAAATCAATTAAAACAAACAATAAAAGGAGAGTCAGTTATCAAGGCACGTTTCATGTTTGTATATTTTAGGATCGTTACGAAATCACAGCTTGCATATTTACATACCGGTACTGTAAATGCGTGAATTAAGTAGGATGTTTTTAAAACTGCCGGGAATTGACCTCAGGGATCAGCGGTATATCCCATAGCTAAACATTCTGCCAAGGTCAAACTGAACACGCACTTATTTCTGCTCTTGGGACTTAACAAAATATATTGGCAGACAAAAATATTGACAAATACGATGGCCATGTAGGGGCCAGAAAAATTTTATCAGAACTCTACCCGCAAAAACAGCTGCTCAGTACAACTTAAATTTTCAGGAACTACCAACGTTCTAAACGATATGCGCGGTTTTGTACGCAACGAATAAACACGTAAAACTTTTAGCGTTGTTTATAAAAAAATGTTTAGTAACAAACTGAGCTATGAAGTAACAACTGTGGAGCTACAAGAGAAGAGCAAATAACAGTTCTGACGACATCAACTAGGTGGTGGAGACTTTTCGGCAGGCAATTTTATGGTTTTTATTAATGCCACTTAATTAAAAGTGTATATTAACGATTGTTAGTAAGTATGCAACCAGGTAACCACATTGAAAAAAAAAATTGTAAAAACATACACAGTTACCTTAGTTTAAAAAAATGATTAAAAACTAAGTTTTAAAACTGTCCCCAAGTTTGGACCATCTATTGGTTTAGTTCAATGGTACTGTTAGTGATAAAAATGTTTATAAAATTAGAATTTTTAAAGACCAAGAAAATGCTCATTTAATTTCTTTGTTCTTTGAGTTTAAGAGTCAAGTTTAAATCTTCCTTTGGGAGATGCAAACCATCGTCCTAGTTCAAAGCCTTTTCTCCGTTAACGTTAATCTCCAAGCCTCACAGTAAATATCTTTAGAAAATGATTTTTTTAAAAAATGTCAAGGGTTTGTACTTGACGTGTGCTGAAGCAGGCAACCTGTTGTGCAGGAACTTTTCAGTCAAACGATTAGTCAAGTATTAAGAGTGTTTTTTCACCCATATTGTTCTATTATTTGGTAGCTTTCATGTTTATTAACGTAAGTTTTCAATATTAACTGTCTTTGCAAACAAAGTATTGTTGTTGTTGAAGATAAAGAGAAGAGAAGGCAAAAGGAAGATATGCCTTTAATACTAAAACAAATTATTCTGTATTAAATTAACTGTTAACGTTATAGCTGACTCTGTGGGTGCGCTGGGTCCCGTGTACGTGTTCTTATTGGCCTCATGTTTGGGATCACGTAATACTTGTGATATGTTGAGTAACCTAATGTGCTAAAAAGTTGTATATTTGGTATCAATACAGCAATTTAAGTTTTAACCTTAAAATCCTTTCACTCACTTTGAAGTTATTTTCTTTCAAAATTTCAAGCTTATTCGTTGTGTTTTTCATGATCACACGAACATATTAATAACAGCATATTAATAACAACATATCATAACAGCAACAACATCATCAAAACCACGAAAATGTTTAAAGCATTAAACTACTTTTTTGAAAGTCATGCAGTTTGGAGTGGAAGAGTCGGAACCAGTAGTTTCATTATATAGATACGAAAAACAAAATCAGAGCGTCTTTTGCCGTTTTCAGACTTTTTAGAAATTTAGACTTCTTTACACTCGTTCTCATTCAAGATATTAGCAGCAATTTCTCCTTTCAACATTTTTATGCAGTACGATTTCCTTAAAGTAAAACCACAAGTTTGCGTAACGACGAAGATGTTGCTTCTTTACGTACACGTTTCTATGATATGATCATGATTGAATAAGTCTCTAAACTGCTTATATTAGTTCTGTATAGAGAGAATGAAAACGAAGCAATAGACCATTTTCGCATTTGCAGTAGTTGCTTGCAGCGGACTCAATTTGTACAGTGTTAGCCTCAGTATGACGTTAAGTATTCCTAATTTCCAATGTAGTTTTACACTTCTTGCAACTGCATGTATTGTTGGAGTGTGACTTCTCGCTCTCTCTCTCTCTCTCTCTCGCAAGTATTTTTGAATGTTTAACAACACAACGAGGCTAACACTGTACAAATTGAGTCCAATTACTTATTACAATAAAACATTAATCTTCTGTTTTTTCTTTTCTTTTCTTTTCTTTTTTTTTTTGCTTAAACACGCTTTTCAGTATTATTTTGAGCTTAATAAAAACAGCAAGTTTTGGCTGTGCTTTCGATCACGAGTTAGGAGGGGCCTCCTTTCCGCTTGCATGTACACAGTGTCAACTGACTGAAATCACAGCTGTTGTGAATGTCGTTTACAAAACAAAGAAGTTTGATTTATTTACCATATGTTTAACAACGAGCTAACTGGTTAATGGCTCAAAGAGCATGTATGCTGTTTTACTATATATCTTAATCGGTTATGTGTAATAGCCACATATTATATTTAGTTATAAAGACTCAAACAAAATCAAGTTAGCTTTGTCAGACTGTTAAAAACAAATCTCTCTCTGGTTTTTCCTTTTTTGAAATTCAAATTAAATCTATGACTAAAGTACTTGAAATCCAAATTTCTAATGTGTATGCATTCATTTGAAATGTCGCTACGTCAAATCATTCTTCGTAATTGTATTCTTATTATAAAAAAATCATCGTTGATAACTAAATAAATAATAATAAACGAATAACATTTTTTATCCTTATTCAATTGTATTCTTATTCATAATAATTTATTAAACAATGTTAATTGTTTTTCATGAGACAGAAGCGAATGCCCTCGCTAACATTTATGGCAGCAGTGACCCCTATAGCCTCCCGCGGTGACAGTAACAGCAAAAAACAAAAACAAAGGTAGCACGTTGGAATGTACCAAGCTGACCATCTGCTTACGGTCGTTTTCAGGATACGCCACGAAAACCTAAGTTTTTATATTCTTCAGTACACAACGTATACGTAAACGCCACGTTACTAAAATATTCAATCTTTGTTGACAAGACTGGATTATTTGCGTTTATCTGCACGCAAATCTCGTTCAAAGTCAAGACAGAAAACGAGTTAGTCATCAAAAAGAGAGAAACAAAAATGTTGTCGTAGTATAAAAACCAACAACAACAGGTATGCGGTTCCTACGGAAGCTTCGAAGGGGCATCGATGTTTATGAAAATCAAAACTTTTTCTTGAAAATGGGAGTTTTTTTTTGTAACAAAGGAGTTTGCGTACGAGAATGGGACTTTGGTTTTGTGAAAATGGGAGCTTGATTGCATGTGGGAGTTTGTGTTTCGATTACGTGTATTGCTTTTTTTTGCCATTGGACGAACATTTGAGTGGTTTCCAGTCCCTTCGCATTCCCGGACCAGTTGAAAAAAAATAGATCTGCAAAAGGTTTCGCCTGCATGTGTAACGATGAAGACGTTGCTCTTTTACGTACACGTTTCTATGGCATGATCACGGGTGTTTAGAATATGATTCTAAACTGCTTAGTTCTGGATAGAGAGAATGAAGAGGTTATTTTTCTAAATATTAATTATATGCATTTTTTTAGTTTCATTTAATTCAACATGAAAGACTCTTCGAATACAATATTAGTGAATTACTTTGTTTTCACATTTCTCGCGAGTCGTGGCCCAAATCTGGATGTCTTCACCTGCAAGCTTTTTGATTTTAGTTAATATAATGCCAATGTTAGCCGCTTTGCCAAGGTACTTTTAGGCAATTCTGGAACGCAACCTCATATCATTCTTCAAAGTTTCATTCAACAACACAAACTCCAGTTTTTGAATAACAACATCAACTTTCGCAACAGAAAATCCCACTTTCGAAAAACAAACTCTGTTTTTAAAACACAATCTCCCATTGTTGAAAAACAAACTCCCATTCTTACAAAACAAACTCATTTTCGAGAAAAAAAACTTCCAGTTTACATAAACATCGATGTACGTTACAATAATGATCCAAATTAAAGATTTTAAAAAGTCATTCTAACTACAATGTAAGCTAGAAACCAAACTCGTTTTCCAAATTTGAGATTGCTTAGCCTTATTTTTTAAAAATGTTCTAATAAATTTATCACTAGCCTGCTTAAACGTCAAAAAAAGTATTTGAAATAAATCGATTAAAAACAAAGAAATAAAATGCTGAATAATTAAAGAAAAAGAAAAAAAAATAAATTTATCACGGTATGATTATCTTTGCATAGTAAAATATTTTTGTCAAAAAGACTTCAATGACTGACCTAACAACACGAGTAAAGTTAGGGCTGTTTATACAATATTTCGACTGGCCATTACCAGTCTTTATCAGGTTTTGCATAACTGCGAATAATTGCTTTTAATTGTTTTGAATCTTTGGTAACTTAATATATCATTATATGGCCCAATTTCAAGCTGGCTTTGTACACCAGTTTTGTAGTAATCTGCAAGAAGTTCTTTTCGTGAAAGTTTTGGCAAGATTATTTTGGGCCGTTTGTTCGCAGAAACTTGCAAAAAATTACTGTTTTGTTTTGATTGTAGTACACTTTCTTTAACTCTGTTAATGTACATGTTAGTTTGAACTTCATCGATTTTAAACTTAACTGAGGAAAGATCAGTATACATTTCTCGTGTAAGATTTGCATATTTGCTCTCTTCTTTGTCGTACTGTGCGTCAGTTGTCTGTGAGACCCCGAATTTTGTTCTCATTTTGTTTTGTTGTCGTTTTTCTTCTCTATACAAGCTCCAAACTTGTCTGCCAGTTCCGTGTGCTCGTCTCCCAAACCGAACAATCGTTTTAACTTGTACCTCATCAAAATCTGCTCAAAAGAATCCTGTTGATCGTGCTATTTGCTTTCCACTGGATTTGCTTTGAATTTTGTTGCTTTACAATCGTTTTCACCCCAGTTCTTTGTTTTTGAAATTGAACCATTGAATTTTGAACCCGGTTTTTAACCTGGAGTTTCTTACTTCATTGACATTAATTGATTTTTCGTGCTTTGTGGAACTAAAATTTGAGTTCGCAGCAAAGAAAAGTTGATAATACTATTAGCTGGTTTAAAACTTAATATGACTTTGTAATTCATAGATTTAGGATTTCCCAAAACGCCGGCTTCTGTATAAACCACGAGGTTTCCATTTTTAACCTTATGTTCAAATATACCCAAAGATACTCCTTTGCTTTCACACGTCAATTGCGTTCGTTTCCCATGCTCAATGGCAGATTTAATCCTTGCGCTTTTCAAAACTTGTTTGACATATTAAACAATTCACTTAATTTCTTTGTAGTTTATATTTTTTGTTTTAAATCAGTCAACATTCCCGATAGTGATTAATAACGGTTGCTTGGCTCAGGAAAGAAACACAAATGAGGTCGCCATATTGGTACTTACTTGATAGCTGCACAGCATGAAGCGAGCAGTTGACAAAACATATCGACAGCTCACATTCCATAGCTGATTAGTTAACATCAAACAATGACAACTAGATTCCGTTTTAGACCAGGTCAAAACACTGAGCTCCTGCATGAACGTTTTGATGGCAAACCAACCGCTGACTCAGATAGGAAGAGTTTAGCTAAGAAATAGGTTATGATTGGTCATGCCCTGCTATTACACGTTATTACTGTCATGTCTACTGCAACTTCCAAGTTCATTGATTTAATAATTACCATAACAAAGTCATTTGCGCTTCAGTAATTGTACAGACAAACAAGTCATCATCCATTCAGTAGAATTTCCTGTATTAGAAATTTGGTTTTTATCGACAATCATGTACAGTAATGCGGTCCAGGGGTTAAGTGACGTCAGATATCAACCCTTGTAACTTGACCCTTTGTGGAAACAAAATCCTGTATTTTAAAATCTGGCAGCGCAGCAAATAAGGTTCAGTCGAGTGGAGCCAGCGCTTTTGAATAGATAAGGATAAATATTGACAATAATTCCCACTATTACATAAATTGTACAAAAGAAAGCTTTCGCAGAAAGACGTAAACACTCCCAAGAGACCTTAACAAATTACTGGTAGTGGAACAGTTATATTTTAGTCAAATGGCAAGTGTTAGTTCTACGGGGTCTGCATTCCCAATGATCACTAACCGTGTGTACAAAGGTTCGATTGACGAAGATGAATTGGATGAAGAGCAGTTCCCATTACCTCCACCTCCTGCACCAAGCTCTTCTTCTATTCCTTCGCGGCATCGGTTTCCAAGTTCGCCTTCGTACGAGAATAGTCGAGAGGAGTTTATAGACCAACCGCTACATCAGTATGAAGATATGAACCGGTTAGCGGCACAGGTTAAACTTCACGGCCGGACACCAAGTCAGAGACCACGTAAGAAAAACAACGAGATTTACGAGAGAGTACCAAAGAGCGAAACAAATTCAAGCTTCAAAAAAAGTAGCCATTCATATTCAACTTCTGCCTCATCAGACAGTTGCGACAGCGGGAATGGCGAGAGCTCAAAAATGTTTTGGAGAATGGTTATTATTATTGCGATTCTCTTGGCACTCGCAGCTTTAATCGCCTCGCTTCTGGTAGCACTAGGAGTAGTTGCTCCGCATTGTGCTTGCGTAAAAGAAATTGGACCCGTGCAGGACAAAGTGGTAGCTTCTCCAACCCAGAGTGAAACGCTCTTGGAAACTGTAAAACAACTTCAAACAAACATTACTGACGTATACTTAATGTTGAAGGGAAGAGACGCAACTATCGCAAACCTTAAACGAAGCAACAATCAACAACAAAAACAAATCGAAAAACTTCAGGGGCGTCCGATTGTGATTGATAGCAAGCATGAATACAAATACAATTTCAGTACTTTACGTGGGCCGAGAGGACCAATCGGTCCGACAGGACCAAGAGGAGAAAAAGGCGAACAAGGTGCTGTTGGTGCAAGGGGGCCTAAAGGATCACAAGGGATGGGAAATCTCACTCAGTGTACGTACCATTTAATGGAGAGTACACCGTTCACGGCGGACGAACAAGGATCAGGTAGTGATGTTGTTTTGCTCGAGCCTCGAGGTCACAAAGTGTTTGGGGTTACTTGCTCAAGTAAAGGAACCAGCGAGTATAATTTGGAGTCTACAATCAACTCAGCGTTCGGTGACCGTCAGTATAAATGTATTTGCCGAGGGAAGTCCAGATATTTTCCACATGGAGGACCAAGTGACGGCACGGCGAGATGCTACTTGCACTATTGGATTTGTCCAGTCTTTTCTTGAGTTATGGCCACCAAGCAATGAACAAGGAATTTAAAAAATGAACATTCCAAGTAACAGAGAATGAAACAAATAACTTGAAAATTTCACATTTATCAAGTAAGTCAGTGTGACAGCCAGGGTTTCGAATTCGCTTTTGATTCAAGAAAATATTTTTAAAAGTTTATCTTCTTGGTCGGTACTAAACAATACTTTAAAAGCATTCGAAAATTAATTGATTTGCATTTTCTATTCTCGATTCCTTTTTACTAAGATTTTATAAAAATTGAAAAAAGCGCATTTTAATAATCAATTTATTTATTAACTTGTTATTTCATTGCTGAAGAAAAGACGGTGTTTGTGTTGGAGTTGAAAATTGATATGCCAAAAACTGCAATCTGTGCTATTCAACTACTTTCATCGCGACAGTTTTGTTTAATTTCCGAACAGCTCCCATATAGCCAAGGCCATCGGGTTTTAAAGATGCTTGACACATTTTGTATAAACTATTTCTACCCATTGAGACGGGGCCTGCGGTTTTGATTTGTATAGTACAGTGGCTAATCAATGGAACTCGTCCTTTTACACAGCCACCGCTTTCCTTGAACTCTCCTCGCCGCGTTTTAGAACATAATCCCTCTCCATTGACTGATTTGCGTTAAAGCGATTAAGTTTCATGTTATTTATCTTATAAATGAAGCCATGTCCAAATACTTCTTGACCAAGAAAAAAGTAAAATACAAGGGAAAACTGAAATTTAGAGAAACATTTGATAGTTCCAGCCGGCTTTTGTTTCGCCAAATTTCGCTTGAAGTCCCAAACAGTTCATTCCTCTCCCTTGTTAATCCACGGATATCGGTCTCGATTACTTAGCAGTTTATAGTTTCATGGTTTGTTTTGATTCAAGGTTAGGAGGGCGTGTAGCATTGTCTCTTGCTCTAGTTTATAAAAACTCATGTTTAAAATACATCTAGCTTTGTGACTTCGATTATAACTTTTGATGGCGAGTGAATGGACAGTGTCAAATTATCTTTTGTTCGCGTGCATGACAAATAAATTTTTATCTTTATGAGACGGCGTCATAGGCAAACAATTGAATTAGTTTTAAAAACTAAAGTTTTTACTGGATTATTTTTAGTCCTTGATAATTTTTGTGTTTGTATTAAAAATGAAGGAATAATGCGATTTTTTAAACAATTTGCGAAATTTACATGAAAATTTCTTAAAATCTTTTTTTTTTGTGTATAAGCATACGATAAATAGTGACTCCTATTTCTGCTTGGAAAACAAAGATTGATAGTTGATAAGGTGGAGTTAAGCGTCAATGTCAACTTACCAACGAAAATACATGTTTTGAAAGCCCTGCAAACTTTTCATGCATTGTTTTATGTTTTCATTTTGTTCTATGATTTTCCTTCTCTGTTTTTTTCTGTCGCACAAGCGCCGTCAGTGGATCAACAAATTAAATATTCACAACTTAAATGGAAACAAAGAGACCTATTAATACATATTTTCAGTTGTATTTTAAAAGCATATAAACTACGAGCCTTCTATAACTATTTCAAAGTGTGTTGGCTATTTTATACGTATATATTTCCGCTTTCGACTTAATTTCCTAGCTTTGAAAAGAAATTTTTTAAAAAGCTAAGTGCATATTTTTTACTGGTTGCAAAACTAAGTAAATAAAATTGGTTTGCAAACTGTAGGAGTAAAAACAATAAAAATTAAGAAGAAAAGTTTTCTTTCTATGCTGGCTCAACTTTGATAGGTGAGCGGCTTTGTTTGGTTTGCAACTTTATAAGTTTGATGAAATATTGTTTTAAAAATCGTTTTTGAAAGACGTAAATTGAGTTCATAAGATATACTTATCAGCTTTTCGTTTAACTTCCATGTTTCTTATTAATACTTTGTAGTCAATTGTAAAGAAACATGTTTTGTAAGCCTGATTTATTTTCATTTATCAGAACTCATCAGTGTAGTCTGTACGCAAGATGAGACTATTATCCAAGTTGAACAGAGCAGACAGGCTTTAGCTTCATTGTTCCTGCATAGAAAATAGTTCTGCAGATCGTGCGCAAAAACGAATCGAATTAATTCCTTGTTCATTTACACACCAATCTTTCGAAAAAATTTCCCAAATCATTTTGCGATTCTAATTGTTCCATTAATAAAACCATTTCATCAGTTTTCCTTCAACTCTCGATTGCTCGTGGAAACTGTTTAATTGCTGGCAAAGAAACATATCAAACTACATGTTCATTTAATCAGTTTAAGTTCTTGAAGTCAAAAATATGGATGTGCGGTCAATGTGAACATTTAAAGATGCTGATAGATGGTTGACTGTTATTAAACAGTTCCTTTGAAAGGAAGCAACGAAATTTGCAAGAACTTACTGGTCGAAGTACCGCGGTATTTCTGGCATCTCCGGCACAGTCATTGCACTCAGTTTTTTTGCTGATTACAATGTAAAAACTGTTTTTGTTTCAATTCGTGTCTGAAAATTTTACGAAACCCGGCGTCTCTTGTCCTGAAAAAATTATCGCTCAATTACTACAATTATAAGCAGCTTGGTATTTTTCTCTGAGTCATATCTAAATGGTCTAAATAGCAATTTTAACAATTATTATCAAAGTGCCAAAAACGATTTGAAATTTACATACATGTTCCGGGAGTAAAATTCCCATCGTCGGTGTGTTTTACAGTAGCGTTAGCTTAACTTTATACATGTTTTTTTTTTTATAAGAACTGAAACTTTA
>ERZ1740055.420-NODE-420-length-11346-cov-7.757063_pt1 | contig 11346 bp, 2 predicted proteins | sample MGYA00581747_ERZ1740055 | MGnify/ENA primary metagenome ERZ1740055 (study PRJEB43018, sample SAMN04849739) | marine metagenome | isolation source: floating plastic debris | place: Pacific Ocean | collected 2008-08-28 | study: EMG produced TPA metagenomics assembly...
GCGGACCATTGAAAACCGCGCGAAAATGCTAAAAGCTGATTGGTTCAAAAATGACCACTGGGGAGAGTGGGGATATAATTTTTCTCATCTTGCTACCATTTGGTATACAACTGTATTTTATATAATAAAACATCGTATTACATTAGTTTTGTAGGTCCGGTTCATTTCCTTTTGCCATGTACCTGATTATAAATTCAATACCTAAGAAACACCCGCTTCGTTTTTCATAAATGGGATGCTGCGTCGGTATTTCAATCAGGAACAATTTGATAAACTTCTACTTTTTACATCATGTTGAGAGGTTGATAGCTGACGTTTCAGACTGTAGTCCTTCGTCGCAGTGAATACGTAGGAGATAAATAGAGAAGTGGTTATATAGTGATGTAAAGATTGATACCGCAATGAGATAGGTATTAGGGAATAAAAAGATAGAAATATATGTGAGAAAAAAATGTTAAAACGACAAAAGCATCAAGAACTGCAGAAGGTTAACTAAAAACGAAGCGTTCATTTATCCCAAAATGTGAATAAGTTGCACTTGTTTGGTTTTGTCGTAAAACCAAATCGCATTTCTTTGGCTTTAATTAATGCAGATTTTAGTCAATGCCCGCTTTTTTTCTTTTAAGAAACACCGCAATCTTTGCGCTTTTTTTGTTAAAGGAGCACTGCCCTCCTATATAAAGCATTTCGATGAAAGACATGTCAACTCAATATTTAAGTTAGAAGATGCAAAGTTGGAGTTAATATTTCGGTTTTAATGTCAAACAATTTTTAAAATGAAAACGAAGAAGCAGTAGACTAATTTTATAGAAGCCTAATTCCAATGTTCAGTTAACAAGATTCAATTTTAAAAAATGGCATAATTCAATGAAATGCCAAATAACCAATGTAAACAAAACGAAAAAGTGACTTACAAACGTGTTACTGGATATACACGATTTTTTTTATAAGAGAACTTTATAAGAAAAATGAGGCTCAGATTGGCCGAAAATTAAGAACACTTTAAGTACAAGCCTAGGCTGAGACTGAAAAAGAGAAAAAATGTTTCTAGTAATTACTAATCTTGTAATTTACGTTCGCAATGTGCACTGTAAAAACACAGAAGCACTGCTTCCCATTTATTTATTTATCTATTTATTTACAGATGTACAGAGATCTCCCCAAAATACAGACGATCAGCATTGTTTTTCATTGCCTTGTCTTTTTGTTTTGATTTCTCATCATTTCAAAGTGGTCCCAGAAATAAGAACAAATTATTAACAAATTGAGGCTGAAGCAGGCAAAACATTAAAAACAATAAGCCACGGCAAAATTTACTGTTTTTTATAAAAATAGCATGTACTGGAGAAACAAAACCAATACCTTTCGACCGATGCCTTAATTCCATAGTAAAGAATAAAGATTCAATAAATAGTGCATAATTCAAAAGCAAAGTTAAAAGGTTGATCGAAATAATAAGCGAAGCAGTAAATTAACAAAGATAAACCAAAGTGACAAGATATTAGAACAACACTAATCCTTTAGAAGCTTCATTCCATTGTTCAGTTTAGGTTCTAAAATTTTTATTGATAATGATTGAGAAACAAAGTTAATTGAAGTCTGGATTAATCACCAATATAGAAGTGTTCAGTAATACAGTATTTCACAAGTGACCATTCATGAATAAGATACTCTTAGCGTTGTGTAAAAACTCTGGAAGGTACATCAGATTTACTGAAAAGGAACTTGTGCTCTTCGTAGTTGTTTAAGTGGTGATGTATGGCCGACTCACCACCATTTATGTGTTTATCAAGACGTTTAACTAAACTTTTATCCGTTCTTTTCACGTATGAATCGCCGCAAGCAGGTCGCGGCACTTAAAACGGTAGCCACAACGTGAGATTTCAACCTGTCAGGCCCGGGATCTTTAGTACCACGATAGTAGAAGATTTTTCCTCTTTTGTATTAGACGTTGAAGTTGACACTGAAGCGTTTTGTTAAAGGAAGTGTCAAGTTCAACGTCCTATACAAAACAAGAAAGATCTTCTACTATTGTGGTACTAAAGATCCCTATCCTCCTGTTCCGTTGATTTTGGTGTAAGAGTGTGAGGTAAGGGGAGCTGAGTGCCACCCCCCTGATCCGTCGATTTTAGAGTGAGAGTGTGGGGTAAGGGGAACTAAGCCCTGTCCCCCTGTCCGTCGTTTTTAGAATTTGGATTTAACTTGGAACAAATACAGTATTAAAAAGCTTTGTCGCAATAGAGCAAATTGTCGAAAGCAGTCCCTATCACCAATTTTCTTTTGTAGACGGCTGCTGTTGTAGATCCTTTCAACTCATGCCCAGTATTGGAGTACACCTCGCGCAGTTCATAACTAGGATACACTTCGCCAGTAGACTGGGGAGCACAAAGCTGTATATTGATCACCTGCGAGGGGCATGGGTAACTGAGGTTCTTTGTGTATTTAAAGAAGTCGAGACCAACTGGAAATCCGCTGATCCACAAGTTTGCATTGTCGTCGACGAATACATTATCAGCCAAAGAACCAACTGGAATAAACTAGTGCAAAAGGTTTATAATTCATTTTCAGTTACTGACTATCAAAATACTTCCTGCTCTAATAAAAAAAGGTCTGAATGTTTTCAATAAGAATGTCAAAGTCAAATACTTATCAAGAGATATCAAAATATAACTGAGCTTTAAAAGACACGTGCATGCATGCAATATACGATACAATACAATACAATATTTATTTGCATTTCATTCCTATACATTAATGATTTAAAATTTTATATTTCTTTGTGTCTTATTTTGTTAATATTCACAGTGTCAAAAATCAAAAAGAGCATACTATAAACATTTGTAATGTTTGGTTGACTTCAAGACTTAACTCTTTATCTTTCTGCGAATTTCTTTGCAAAGTCCTTATAAAATGTAGTTATTTAGAAAAAATGGAAGAACACAAACCATAAATTAAATTTTTTCAAAACTGCCTCTGTCATTGCTTCCATCAGCGTGCTAATAGATAAACAATAAGTTATTGATCTGAGTTTTTTATAACATGAACTAAGTTTTATTTTTAACAGAAAAAGGAGTTTAGTCTTGAAAGCACATATAAATTGTAACTTGCAATATATCGTTCAAATTGTCTCAGTAACGAACTCCAAAAGTGAGCGTTTACTGGGCATTATCAGCGAAAACGACCAAAAGCAAGTGGTCAGCTTTCCTAATGACATTCCAACGTACAGTCTTTTCATTCAGTGTCTAAGATTATTGTTCTTTATACCCCAATCAGGACCTCGCTGTTCAAAAACTTGCAATTGCAAACTCTTAAACTACACTTTGTTTAATAAGAACCAGTAAAATTTTGCTCAGGATTCAATGTTCTTATTTCTTTTAGCAATTTGAGGCTTAGAATGTTCTTATTTTGTTCTTATATGCTATAAACGCCAAACTACATAATTTTAATACATTTAGTGATCGAGTACAAAATCTGAAGGAGATACAAAAATATATGTTTATTTTACAGCACAATATTTGTTACAGCTGGAGTTTATTAGTATTAAAATAAGTAAGTGCGATTGCTTGCTGCGTTTCACAATGGTTATAAAAGTTTTTTTCCTAACATTTTCATTTCGGCCTCAGATTGTTCTTAATTTGTTCTTATTTTTCAGGCGATTTAAGCCTTACTGTTCTTATTAAGTTTGTTCTTATTGAAAAAAAAGTGTAATTGTATGGTACAATTTGTAAAGGTAATTTTAATAACTTGGAAGTGTTTACTAACCAACCTGAGAGAGCACAAGATCGTTATTCTCCTGTCTTCTGAATACTAGCACCCCCTGTTTGCCAACTGTTCCTACATAAACATATCTACAGAAATAATTGAAATGAAAATAAACACTTCATTAGACAGTTGTTGGTATCGATTTTGTCAGCGGTGAAAGTTGATAGTTTTACTGACAAAAATCAACGAAAACCTCGGCTAGAGAAAAGTCTTCAGAGTCATATTGAGGCCGAACTAAGGAAACAGTTCGGACAAAGTGACAAGATGTCTGACAACATATATCGATCTACAAAGTTGTGAAAAGATCTTAAACGAGTGTGAAAGACAAGCTTAAAAACTTTCAACTTTTGAACGGAAACTTTGTTTGTAAAAATTGTAAGAACGCAGCACACGAACTCGAATTCTGGTTAACTCAGGAATTTCAATTTTTTCAAAACACTGGCAACAAATAATCAAATTTATTTTATGGATAATGTTTTACCGGAAACTATAACACTCGTATTTTCCATATTTTCAATTGTGAAGATATGAAAAACTTATTTACCAAATGTTTCGGATATACGCGCGCGCGTCCTTAAAAAATTTCCCGCCAGTTTCTTGTCGCTTGTTTCAGTAACAATGTGGCGGCTCCTCGGGTTTTCTTAAATGTTTTACACGACGATATTTTGAAATTCTAAAAAAAAAAATGTTTGTCTGTAGTTTTATCCAATTTTAATATTATGCAAGTTTTAAAGCACGTTCTTGTAAGGAATATTGTTGCGCAATTTGGAATTAATTGCACGACTTGGGTTTTTCAGAAAGTTTCAAAATTGTACGAGGCCACAGGCCAAGTGCAATTTCAGCTTTTTGAAAAACTCACGAGTGCAATTGATTCCAAATTGCGCGCGAAGTCGTATGATTACCTATACAAACATAGCAATAGTTCTTCAGTAGCAACAAAAAGGTGTTGTTCTCTTCAAATAAATCCACTTCAAAATAAGGCTATTATAGCTTTATTATTTCTGTTTGTTCAACTAGTTGTGACTCTTAAACAAATATAGACAATTCGGCTTCAACGGACTTCGAATCGATAAAGTCCATCCAGCTTTCTGCGTTAACGGCTATTGAATTGTTGTTAATACAGGCTATGTCTAATGATTGTCTTCTTTCCTTAAGGTGAAAAGCTATTCACTTAGAAATCGAAGTATTATCCTCATTAACCTAAGTGCCAAGAATCACCGACACGTTAAACAAACGACGTCTAAACAAAGAGTAAAAACTACTAACTTTCCACTTCGATCCATGTTGATTCCGTTAGGAAACGGAATTCCTGATGCGACATAATTTCCCCGTGAGCTATTATAATACACTACGCTTCCACTGGCCAGCTGAAGCATCATCTCGACCGCTCGTAGTGGATTACGACCACTACGGAAGTAAAGGTCGTTTGTGACGTAAAAACTTTCTGGACCTTAATTGGTGAAGGAAAATGGAAAAGTCAACTGATATTAATATTTACAATAACTAATTCGGTTTCTCTCGACTATATGAATATTTCGACGAGGATGTGTTTTTAAACGGGCGAACTATTCATTCCCCAAGTCTTTAGTTTGTTATATTACTTTTTCTTTCACCTCGTAACGAGATGTCCTCGCCCGCTTCATGCCAGAAAGACATCTGGTAAAATCCATTTTCGAAGCATGCTAGATTTCTGGCACATTAATTAACTGCGCTTGCGTGGAGTTTTAAGAGAGAAAATGGCGGCGGACTTGAAAGTCAGCAAGTAAGGTGACTGTCATATTTTGTAATCAAAACTCAAAACACACGCGCTAATGCAACAACAAGGGCCTGGGAACTAGCAGTTTGGTGCAGCCAATCAAAAATCGTAAGCAGAGAAGAGAATCGTAGTTTTACTAGTGCGCAGTGTCCGCCGGAGAGTTGTCTCATTGAAACATTAAAACTTTTGATTTATAAATGTCGCTGTATTTAAGTCTGTTTGGATTTTGTTCTGTAAATATTGTAATATTTCCTAGAGGTTTACATATTAGCATGCAAATTAACAGTAAATCTCAGAAACTGATAACTAAAACTTTGAAACTAAACATGTATATGTTTCGGCAAGTCGCTTGCCACCATCAGTAATGTTTTGTTCTAGTTTCTCTGTCCATCCTTTTGGTTAAGGTTACCTTAACGGGTAAAGATTCAAATTAAGGTTTTGGGTGGTGATGGGTATAGAATTAATGTCAATTTCTCACCAGTAGCTGTAACGCTATTAGCGCTGAAAATCAACTCATCAGTGACAGTACGAATGTGCAGTAACACTTGGCTGTCTTGGTCCAACTGGAAGATTTTTTATTAACATCTGCTTGGGCCCTGTGGTTGATAACAAACAGCCTTACCCTACCGGTGTCAGGATCAACATTAACGCTAATGCCATGTGGATTGAAGCCAGTTTGATCAAAGAACTTGAAGGTGATCTCCTCTAGCTTTGGCTCTGTAGTTTTTAGTTCCATTGTAAATATTTTACCTTGTCTGTTGTCTAATTTAGGATCATGCGGTATTCCTGATTCCCATCTGAGGCCCTTTAAAATACGTGAACGTATAAATGAAGAAACAGCAATTACACTACAATTACAGACAAATGATTAACAGAATCATATATTATTTTCATAATAATTTTTTGAGTGCCTGGAATTATCAAATATTATTATCAATGTACAAGGCCAAATGGGAAACCGCCCTCTTCAAAACGTTCGCAAGCGCGGGCCGATAACGAATCAGGCGGGCGGTAATCACGTGACTTCTGCACTGGATATAATTTTTATGGTTTATTTACCGATACCGGTAACATTTAGCTCGTTTGTCTTTTCATAAAGTCCTTCTTGTTATTTTATATATTTTAATTCATTGTTAACTGTTTTGCCTCGCAATTTTCCATCGCTAATAAGATACCTAGTAAATGATGTAAACCAATGAGGTTTCAACGCTTCTGAAAGAAACAAACGGCAAAAGAGGGAGCAACAGGCTATAGCGAATAAATGAAGGAACGTGTATGCTTCTTTCGTATTTCCTTAGGTTGCGTATGAGGATCATACGGGACACGTCACATGGTGATACGGGAAAATAAAAAAATTGGGCTACTAGTACTAATTCTAGTTATTCGAGTTATTGAGTTATTGAGTAATAAACCTGATGATGGACGGTGGATTCCGTTCGAAATATTGATTAACTCAACACCTTCTTGTAATTCTTTTTGTAACTAAACTTATATTAGCCCGAAGAAATATTTTTAAGTTATTCGAATGCATTAGCGTTATGTGGTCTAACACACATTTTTTTATTAAGAAGAAACTTAATAAGAACAGTGAGGCTCAAATCACTTGAAAAGTAACAAATTAAGAACAATCCTAGAGTGAAATCAAAATGTTAGGAGAAATGGCTTTAATAACAACTATCAATTAAACATCATGCAATAACACTCACTTTTTAATACAAATAATTTCCAAATTTAACAAATATCATCATCATCATCATAACTTTATTCATACACGCTAGCCCCGTCAACTTAAGCTGATTTTCACAAGGGGCGTGTGGATAAAAATTACATTAAAAAAAATTAATATCATACCATACTACACTAGTTTATAATCTATAAAAATATTTCTATATTTCTAAATATTGTGTAGTGTGCTGCACAATATCAGCGTGTATTGTTGTTTCTCCTTCAAAATTTGTACTCCGGCGGTCACTACATGTATAATTGAAATTACAGTCATAATGTATGGAGTTTAGCTAAGAACCGAATAAGAACAAGTAAGTGGAGCCAAAAATTGCCGAAAAATTAAAATAAGAATATTAAACCTGCGGAAAATTTTACTGGTTCTTAATAAAAAGAAAGGTGTATGTGCAGACCGCCTTACGGCATTTTAAAGCACTCGGTTTTATTCAGCTTTAAGTTTAAGTGTGAAAGGAAATAATTATTCACATTAGTACTATTGGCAATAGTTTTTTATAATTGATGAACTTATTTATACTATTAGTATTAGCAAGTCCGACATGGCCATCAAACTATAGCGACTTTTTCAAACTTTGTACTTTAAAATTACAAAACTTGCGATTTCTATAATTAAATCGTCTTGTATTAATCTATGCACAGCGAATTTAAATATATATAATAAAATATTACCTTGTTGGAGCGGGATTTTTTCAAGCTGGCCTAATTTGCACAATATTGAAGCGTCCACTCTCATGACCTAGACCTTTTCTAAAAAAGCTAATATTTTCTCATGGCATTCGGTAAAAAATGAATGTTCCTAGTTTACATTCTTTCTTTCTTCCATCAATGTTGCAGAGAAAATGTTTCATTTGACACCTTGTTGTAGTGACTAGTGCGGGATCCCTTTTGGGCTTTATAAAGGTCTGCAGAACGTAAAAAAAAAATTTATAATATAAACTACTATATTTTTTTTAGGTCCCACAAAAGCGACATCCAAAGGGTCGTATTAACATATTTTCCTTTTTTTGATTCATTTCAAAGCTGGAAAAAAACAAAAATTACACGCTTTATAAGAACCGAATGAGGCTGAGATTGGCCGAAAATTAAGAACAATTTTAAAAGAACAAGCTCAGGCTAAGGCTGAAAAAAAGTAAAAATGTTTCTAGTTCAAACCTTACTGTATCTTGTATTTTACGTTTGCAATGTGCACAGTAAAAACACAAAAGCACAGTTTCCCATTTATTATTATATTTATTGTCCCAAATGATGCACGTATTCATGTAATTAAAAGTTTCTCGTTAATCTTAGATAAATATAGAGGTCTCCTCAAAATACAGATAATCAGCATTGTTTTTCAATGCCTTGTCTTTTTGTTCTGGTTTCTCACCATTTCAAACCGCTCACAAAAATAAGAACAAATTTTAAAGAACAAATTGAGGCTGAGGCAGCCAAAAAATTAAGAACAATGAACCTCGGCAAAATTTACTGGTTCTTATAAAAAATAAAGTGTGTAATGCAAAAACGTTTTGAACACAATAATCTGTACTCGTTAAATTGGCTGAAACACGTTTCTTTCACTTACGGCAGATATGCCACAAAAGTCGAAAATTGAAACCCGGAAATTAAAAATATTCATGATATGGTAAAATTGGTATCAGATTTAGTATCAGATGAAATCTTATTGTTATCGAAAAATACATTATGGTTTTAGCAAACAGGAAATACAAATTTAGTAAAAACCGACAAATATAAGCTAACGTTACAACTTCCACAAGTTTACCTCGTGTGATGTAAAAAAGGCCGTCACAGTGAGAAAGAGTGTCTAATTAAAAATTCAAGGTCTTTCCAACAAGGAAAAACGGCCTCAATTTGAAGACGTCACACAGTATAACTCTGGGTATCGCATGTCGTAATCTAAGATGAAGAGGATTTCTAGAAAGTCACGCGGCCTAACGACGTAATGTGAAAATTAAGCAAAAAGGTAATATATAGTATAGTAAAACTAGATTTCTTCTCCTAAAAAACTCTAAGTACACCTTAAGAGATAACGAGAACGACTGGAGCCCAACTTTAAAAACACTCCTTTGCCTTTTTGTGTGAAGTTCGTGATATGTTGAATTTCAGTTTTTCACTAGCCTGCCACCAGTAACCTCTTCGCTTCAACTTCCGTGACTGAATGATTTTGCAGGCTAGTTTTTCATAAAACAATAACTAATGAAAACTGAATGTCGACGAGCGGCTACCACTTTAACTGAGTAAGTATTAACTGAGCGATCATGTAATACTAGCAAGTTATCAAACGCGCGAGACTCATTGAATCGCAGTTTTAGTATATTTGTATTTTCCGCAGTCTTCAATTTTTGTAGAAATATTTATCAGATGGCTCTTTTAAAATGAAATGCCGTCCTTAAGTTTTAACTTTTCTAAAAAGTTCAAAATATTATATTTCCACTGCAGGCAATACGTTCTGTAAATTTTAGCGTCAATAAATTTTCGATAATCATTTATTGAAGGTGGAAAATATTACATGTGTACTTGAAAATGCAAATGTATTCTTCATGTTAACAATCTCTCGCACGTTCGTTTCGCTTACTCGTAAAAAATATTTTTAACAATAGAAAGTAAAACTGGTGTATCCACGTGCTATATATTGCATATTGTTTTCTTTAATTAAAATTTGCAATTATTCCGGCATATAAAGATTTCAGGTGGATATTTAATGTTTGATGCTCAAATATTTATTTTAATTCTAAGTCAGGCTGAACCTTCAAGTTCCGAAAAACAGCATACTTTTTGAGCAAAGGCAAATCTTCTTTTTTATTGTGCAGCAGTCGACTGTTGCTATACATTTTCTTCTTATTTCTACGGCATTTCGATCAGGTGATTTACATAAATCTTGTTAACAAAACATTACAAAACAAAGTCAAAGAGCAAAAAATTAAATAGGTTTCAAGAAATCAAGTAACCGATGAAACCAACGCTTATCGTTGGCTAAAAGAATTCTGGCAACCAATCACTGTGTCAATTGTTTTGGGCACCAAAAATGAACTTTACAAAATTCAGAGGGCGATGATAAAAAGTTGACAGCTTTGACTTTTTAGTTTTATCATTATTGACAAGACTTCTTTTGTTGTTAAAGATAAGGCCAACTTTTCAATTTTTTAGTCATCTGACCTTATAGGGGGTTAGTTGTTCAAAGCCACAAAGAAAACATAAAGGCGCTGTAGATTTATATAGTAAAAAAAATAATCAATTCAAATTAAAGCCTTTGTTTTTGTCCCAAATTATAATTTTTTAATGCATTATTGTTGTGATCCATAGATCCTAATCGTGCTTTTTCGCTTTAGGAAATTGAAAAAAATTATTGGTGTAAAACAGACACAATTTGACTAAAGAACCTGAGTTTCAAACCTCGATATTTCTCAGCTGAAAAATTAAAGTGACAAATTGATATGTCCTTGACTGTCAATTATATGAAAAGGTGACTGGTAAAATAATTAATATTATGAACTGAATCTTATTTGTGATAAAACGTCCCCGCCTGTGTAAACAGATGTGCCGCAAACGGAAGCACGGTTTTGATAGGAGCAAAAACCTTTATACATTATCTTAAGCTTTTATTGAGGTTTGGTAAAAACTCAAGGCCTAACATGGCAGGTGCATATCACCGCAGTAGAAAAAAAAACAGAAAAAAAACTCTTCTAAACCGCAAGAAAACGAACTTTTTAATCCACTGCAGCATCTTCACGTCAATTTTTGTTGTTCAGAAAAAATGAAATGCTATTATTCAATTAGCTGCAAGCCCACATTATCTAGGAACAATTTTTCTACCTAATATTTTCATAGCTCTAAATTTATCAAACAGCTAAATAAATCGATTGTCTGAGATGCATATACTCTCTTACGTTCTGAATCCCAAATTCAAAAGTAGTAGAGCTTAGATCTGTCCTGAATTCGTTCTGTTTACATAGCGGTTATTGAAAGCCGCATGACGTTATGATTAACGGTGAATCTGGTGCCAGTTCAAGAGATGAAAAAAAACGCTATCGCTACTGAAAAATTTATTACAACCTTTAAATATAACAAAATGTTAATTTTCTTACTCGATA
>ERZ1740055.421-NODE-421-length-11343-cov-7.882973_pt1 | contig 11343 bp, 2 predicted proteins | sample MGYA00581747_ERZ1740055 | MGnify/ENA primary metagenome ERZ1740055 (study PRJEB43018, sample SAMN04849739) | marine metagenome | isolation source: floating plastic debris | place: Pacific Ocean | collected 2008-08-28 | study: EMG produced TPA metagenomics assembly...
AATTTAGTAAGAACAATAATATCAAGACATGTTGATAACATCTAAGATAAAATTATGGTTATTTGTTCGCATAGCAACTCACCCAATGCAAAAAAAGTTTAGTTTTCTTCCCGGTTTTTCTTTGAAAAGCTTTTTTGTGTTTGCGCCAAATAAGTGACACTTTCATGTTTAACTCGACGGGAGAAGCAAAGGGAGCTGTTCAGGAAAGAGATGGCTGGAAAAGCGTTGTGGATGCCTTATGCGTCACTAGAGGCGAAGAGGATTAAGCGTAAGCGTAAGAAAGTGAAAACGTGATCTAATATTTCTAAATTGCAGTTTGATCTTTAGGCCATACTTACTACTTACTTCATTTAAGCATTCACGAGAGCGTGACTGGTGGCGTGAAAGTGATTAACTAAGGTGTTATTTGAGGAGACTGCGTGGCTCACTGTTCGAGGTGCTGGATTTTTATGTAAGTGTCCTGGGCTCGAACTCCACTCTGCACGACTACTGTATTTAGAAATGCCTTGTGCGATACCTGATTCAAATTTTACAATGTCTTTACTAAGGGAATAAAACAGCATCGTTTCTAGACAAACGCTGTAACGTAAGAGAACACGAGAAAAGTGTTGCGGGAAAACGAGATGAAGCCGAGTTTTCTCTCCGCTTTTCCAGTGCTCTACAAATCAAAGCATTTTCTGTTTTTGTTTAGCAACGCAAGCGATGCTGTTTTATTAGCTTTAGAAAAAAACCTTTCGTCCGTCTTTCAGAAAAATTTACTTGCATTGTGTGACGTCAACCTGTGATTTCTATTCAGATTTATAAAACAAATATAAGCCAATCAGAGCGTGCGTTTTTTTGAGCTTTTTTAAATAGCCTCTAACCAGTAGAGGTTTTTAATTGTGTCGTGTTAATGTTAGTGGACATATTGTAAACTATTCTGGGCGGTCTCAACAAACCCATGACCTCCGTAAAGTCGCCGGACGCTCTACCACTGACACGGTAACTCATAGGAAACCATATATAAGCGTTGCCTTCGTGCACCACGAAGTACGCACTCCTCTAAAGCTGTAATTTTGCTAGTTTTCGTTAAAACGGAGTTCCGTTGTAGAGTTGGAGTAAGGTTTATTGCTTCTCGTGTTTCTTTTGTTTTTGTTTTTTTATCCAATCCAAAAAACTTTCTAAACAACTACCTAGCGCCCTTTTTTTAGCTTTGTTGATGTGGAGGATCACACAAAAAGTGTCGCGTCTTTGGGCCATACAATTCTGTACATGTTTTACGAAATCGTATGTCATGGAATACTCACGTACCTCTTTAAAGCCGTTTTTGTTTTGCCTTAAGGCCATCATTGTTACCAGTGTTCGCAAGTTTTCATGCTCTCTTATCAACTTTTCTTCAAAAACGTCTCTTTCTTTATCGAGGTCCTCAAGAATACTAGTTTTAGCATGACGTACTTTTCCTCTCATCAAAGAGATATCAGTTTTTAAATTTTCTACCTGGGATTGTAGATCATAAGCCGTACAGTTGTACCTTTCCCTTTCTTTTGCAATTTCATTCCTTCGATATTCATCATCCAGCATGATATCCACTGCTGAACCAACTCCCAAATTTCTAAAAGGATTTGCCTGTGTGTTTGGGCGCACTGTACTGTTTACAAACTGTGCACGAAGCTCAGCGATGTATCCTTGCAAACGGAAAATTTCTTGTCGAAGAATGTAGAAGTTATTTTCAATGTTTTCTTTTACAGTTACAAAATTTCTGCTAAAGTGGTTTTCAGCAGAATAAGCTTTCATTTGTCTGAGGGACAACATTTCAAACTTCATTTCATCAATAATTTTCTCTTTTTCATATTTTTCTGCATTGAATTTGGTTTCCATTTTAACAAGCTGAAGCTCCAAAGCTCTTAACTCACAATTCGCATTGTGAACTTCCTCTTCATAAACCTCTCTTTCTTTTCTAAGTTTTTCTGCTGTCTCTTCTCGCAGTTTTATTTCAAAGTTGGTTTGGATTGCTTTCCATTTTTCGTTTATTTCTTTTATTTCCTTTTCGTGTTCCTCTTCAACTTGCGTTATGTCTCTTTTATAGTTTCTCTTTAAATCTCGCTTTTCTTGTTTTATGTTCTCGATCTCTTTTTGAAGTTCTACGATTGTTTTCTCCATAATTGTATTATGTGCTTTGTTTTGCACCTCTGCGTTTGTCTGCTCTTGGAGAAATTTTTCATTCAAGTTTAAAATAGCTTTTTTAAAGCTCTTTCTTTCTTCCTCGATTTGTTTTTCCAAGTCCCGAATCTTGTTCTTGTACTCCTGCATTCTAGTCAGGACTTCATTGTTTTCACTTGCTTTGCTTTCTTTAATGATTTTCAAAACTTTTCTTAAAAATTCGTTTTCAATTTTATCCTGCAGAACTTCTCTGCTTTTAATAATGTTCTCTTGTAGTTGCTTTTGCTCAATTTCTATTCTCAGCTTCATTTCTCGAACGGAACTTTCGTAATCCTTTTTGTTTTCGTTGAGCTTGGTTATCAAGTGTTCTTCCGCATTCTCTTTCATGCATTTCTTTTCGTTTGTAAATGAAACTAACAGTTCTTTTTGTTCTTGATCCTTCTTCTGCTCTAAAATTTTAAGATTTTCCCTCAGGCAGATGTTTTCTTCCTTAAGATATTCAATTCTTTCATTCTTTCCCAAAATTAGGAGATCGTAATTTTCTTTCTGTGTGTCTATGTGATTTCGATATTCGCTTTGTAACCGTTTCTGTTCTGATTCTAGATAACTGATAAAACGATCAACTTCGTTTTTACTAAGACCAGTTCTTGCATGAACCCTTTCTTCTAACCGAGCCGGGGATTCACAATCCATTGTTGTAGCTAAAGAGTTTTTATTTCCATTGCTCGAATCCCTACTATCGTTTTGCGTTCTCTGTTGATGCTTATCGAGACATCCATTTTCTAGTTTTCTAATCTGTTCTTTTAGTTTAGCGTTTTCTTCATTACTGCGTTCTAACTCTTTTTCGTATTTACTTATGGTCTTTTTCAGCATTTGTTCCCAGTCGTCTGCTACTCGTTTTAGACCTTCGGCATTACTTGCGATTTCTTCTTCTGCTAGTTTAAACTTTGTTCTTTCTCTTTCTAATTCTAGGTGAAACTCTTCCTCGAGCCGGTGTTTAGATTCAATCACCATTTTTTCAAGCTCTTCTTTTTCATGTATTAGTCCATCAATCTCTTTTTGCAAAGAAATTATTTTTCGGTGGAGGTCAGTGCGGCCAGTTATTTCATGCTCGTGATATTTGCTTTCATTTAAAAGTTTACATGTTGGCTCGCTGGTAAATGCAGGGGTAGGGTTGATGATATGAGAGTTCAATTCCGGTTTTTCAAAATAAAGACCCGTACTTTCTTCTATTACTTGAAGGTTTTCAAGTTGATTATTAGCTTTTTTACTTCCTTTTTCTTCGCAATGTTCAAGTTTTATTTGAAGTTCCTTTTGAAAGTAAATTTGTTCTGCATCTTGTGTTTTTGCCAATTCGTTTTCTAGAAAAGCAACTTTTTTGTGTAGTTCACTGTTTTCTATTTTAAGGTTGTTTACTTTCGCTACTAATTCCGACACTTCACTGTTTTCTACAGAAGTTCCAGTCGCGGAAATTTCATTCATAGTTGTCGTTGTGGTTTTGTCTTTTGTCAAATGTTTGGATGGCTGAGCAACATCGGAAGTTGGGCTACTTCTTAATGATTCGTTACTGCATTTTGTTAAGTTATCAAAAGTTTCTTCAGTGCCGGATTCTGTTGCCCTTTGATCTTCAGCAATTTCTTTCAAGTGAACATTAATAATATTCTGCTCTGTCGGGTTTGTAAGTTTCTCCAGTAACAATTGCACTTCTTCATGATGCTTTCCAATTAGTTTCATTCTCTCTTCATCAATATATTCCATGGTATGCTTTTGCTCTTGGGAGTGTTTTTTGCTTTCATTAGATAATTCTTCTTTCATTTTCATCAAGTCTTGCAGAAGATTTTGATTTTGTTTCACTAGGTCAACGTTTTCTTCAATTTTTATTTCTAGTTTTTCCTGCACTTTACTAAGTTCATTCTTATACTTTTTCGTTAAATGAATCTCTTCCAATTCAAGTTGTTCAGTTTTCGTCTTTGCAGTCTTCAGTTCTTGTTCTTGCTTCGCATTATGTTTAAGAAGTTTTTCAAGCTCTTCTTGAACTTTGGTTTTCTGAAGACGTTCATTTTGCAAATTACTTTCAGAAGAGTCTAATTTTTCTTGGAATGTTCTTTTTAAATCAAAAATTTCCATTTCATACTCATTGAGCATCTTTGATTTATCTTCGTCTCTTTCTTCTAATCTCTTTAAGGCTTTTTCAAAGCCCTTAGTTTTGTCTTCAAAGTCAATCTTAGCTTCTTCCAATTCCCTTGCTTTTTCGTTAAATTGTTTTTGCTTTTCACTGAGGAGGTTTTGCATGTTCAGTTTTTCTTGTTCAAGGAAAAGAAAGTCTTCCTTAAGAACATATTTGCCTATTGAAGCCAACATTTCGTCGATTACAGGATCTTTTTCTGGTTGATTTTCCTCTGAATCAAGCTGCAAATGATGTAATATTTCATCAAATTTTCTGTTTTCTGTCGCTAAAATAGCAATTTCATCAGCGTAGCTATTTACTGACAGGCTTGTTGAAGTTCTTCGAAATGGTTTTGCAGTGTTGGCCCCTGATTCTTGAGTCTCAGTTAGCACGGGTCCTGATAACGGCTTTTTCTTTTCATTTGCACAGTTTTCATCGGTTTTATTGTTCTTATCTGCTTGCTGCTGTTCATGATTTAATAGCTGTTGGTTCTTTTCAAGCGCTTTATTTTCCGTTTCTGCCTTTGGCGATTTATTTTGCAGTTCTTTTTCACGTAAAGGATTTTCTTTCGCTGGTAACACTCTAATTGTCTCCTTTTGTTCACTATTCGTATCTTTGAAATTCATGTCTTCTGATGCATCGCTAGCAGAGTCAGAAAACTCTCGTTGCTTGTCTCTCTCTGTGGCTGGATAAGAGTTTTGGAGCATTTGGTTTTGCTCACGAACAGGTTGTAAGTCCTCCTCTGTTTCCGATTCAGAAGATGCCATATCTTGTAAAATGTCTTGTAAATTGTCGAGTGGTACATACTGCCCTTTCCAATAGATTTTTCCTTTCGTATCCGAATGATCGCTTTTTTCATTCTCAGAAAACATTTTAACATCTGCAAGTTTTGCAGCATTCTTAGCCTTATCAGCGGTTCTTTCTGTGTTGTTATTATTATCGGTACAAGAATCATCATCATCTTTTTTTGTTGCTGACCGATTTTCTTGTTCGTCTTTCAATTTTTGTCTTGTTTCGGAATCAAATTGTGTAGCATCTACACTTTCAGTTTTGTTTTCTTTTTTGTCAAGTTGCTTGTCGTCTGTTGTTTGTTCATCAGGAAGTTCTATGTTTTGCCTTTCTTTGCTTTCATTATTTTTGCGTTTTTGTTGATTTTCTTGATTTTTTTCTGGTGTTTCTTGTGGTTGTATTTTTGTCGATTGTTGATCTTGTTTTTTCTCAGGTTGTTGAGGCTGTTGCTTTGCTTTTGTATTTTGTGGTTTTTGAAGTTCCAAGTGATCTTTTCGTTCATTTTTATTTCTTATTTCACTCAAATGATCATCTTCTAATTGTTCTTTTACCTTATCACATTCCAGTTCTTCATTTTCTTCGATTACTTGCAGGTTTTGTTGTTGTTTGGATCTTATGTCGTCATTCTCAAACTCTTCTATCTCGCCATTTTCGAAAGTCTGCTCTGGTACAACTATTTCACTGTCGTTATCTGTTTCGTTTAGTTCTTCAGACAAATCACAGTTTGTTTCCTCCATCTCCATCAAACTTGAAGTTGATTTTGTTGTATCATGCTTGTTTGAGGATCATAAATGTCTGTTAAAGAAACATCTACTTGCTTTTTCCACTCGAAACTGAAACATACAGAAAACAAGTAATTATAAGTTCAGTGTCTGCCTTTAAGTGCTCAATATAGACTGCAGTTCACCGTAAAGACGAAACTACAGTTATAGAGTTTAAACTAAATTTTACACGTTAGGTTTTACAAGCTGTATTGTTATATAACTGGAATATATTTCGACTGGAATGCACACTATCATTGGCTAAATCGATTTCAAATCAAATGTACCCCGGCTGGTCAACTGGTCGAAAATTGTTGATCAACCGGTGAATAATTGTGGTTTATTTTGTTTATGCTTTGTGTTTCCCTCGAGTCTAGATGTTCCCCTCGAAATTCGAGGGGAACAAAACAGATTTTTTCCTCGTGAGCAGTCATTAAGTGTGTTATTGTTGTCAAGTCCACATTTTGGACAATTGTATGTTCTGTTACAAAAATAGCCTGTTACCCGAAAGTCAAGGCAAACTTGATCACATAATTTATTCTGCATTATCTCCAATACAAAAACTAGTCAACTACTTCAAATTTGTTTAGATGTTTCAACGAACTCAACTGAGAAAACTCTACATTCGCCATGTGACACTATCCATCTCTGTTGTGCCCGAACAGCCTCGTTTTGAATCCAAGATGGCGGATGCGTGAAAAAGATCTGTTGACAAGTGTATCATTTGTTTGATTATCATAGATGAGCAACCCTTTTGTTGTGAATTTTTCATTCATAGTATAAAAACATCTATATGATGTCATTTTTTGGCCATTTGCATCAGAAACATTTTGTTTAGGAAGGGATTTACAGTCCGGTTCTCTTCATTAACGTCGTGATTTTCCTGATACTATTTTCCTGACAACTTATAGCTTGTAAACTTGATGAAGCATTTATTGATTAACAGCTAAAATTCTTTCGTCATGCGGAGCTATCGTTTCAAATGGCGGTAATCATGAAATTTAAAAACTTAACTAATCGTGAAACCGCTAACCGCTCACGCTAGTTTGTCGCAGAAGGCTTGTTAAATTTATATATATATGTTTTTCTAAATGTTTGTTCTGTTAATCTGAGTTAGGGCTTGTGAACAGATATGTTTAGGTAAAATATGGTTTGCCTCTAATTAATTTTAAAAATATTGGCCTGTATATTATATCTACATTCATTATTAAGTCTTAGGTATAGTTTTACTTGTTTGCAATGCAATTTAACATGATTCAAAAATCACAATTTTCATTGCAAATCTCATATTATGACTATTTTATACCTATTTCTATTTCTAGACGCAGTTAACTCTCTGTCCTTTCCAATTACACAAGCTTTATAAACAGTATGAAGCTTTGTAACTTTAGTATCATCAAAGTCATTACCTATTTTTTTTTTATTTCCATAAATGACAATATATCCAGCTTTGAAGAAGAGCCATAGACATAACATATCGATCGATGACATTACTTTGGGGCGCAGATACAATTTTTTTTTTATCTGCGAGTGTGAAAAAGACCTTTGACACTTTTGGCATTTTGTCTTTATATTTACTATATATATATATATATATATATATATAGCGGCTTGCTTCATCAGAATAACTTCCTCGGACTAATAGCATAAAGTCAGGATACACGCTGCGTTGTTATATCTGATATAATTAGTTTATCTTCTCGCAAGTAATAAATTAAAAACATGAAAGTGCTCGATTTCAAATATATACTGTGGACGAAGTTACACTAATAGAAGTTTTTCTATCTCAAACAATAATGAAATTACCGTAGATACGGAATAGTGTTGAGTTACGCATGTTTGAACTTTAATTTAAGTTTACTAAAACTTTATACAAATTATTGTTTACGGTAGTTTATACCTATATATACGTATAAACTAAACAGATCTTCTTTAAAATTTCTGACTGGTTTACATAACCTACACTACGAAAAAAGTTTGAGCGTGTGTGAATGAGCCGTTCTTGATTTTTAATCACTAGTTTTGACCGCAACTAAACATAAGACAATTCTCAGCCTTCCTACCGTTTTCGATATTCATTAGACCACAAAATTGTTTAAATAAATAAGGGTTTCTGTTCTCTGTAATCAACGCTTAAACGTATGCATTTCAAGAGAAGCTCATTTTTTTGTCTTTTTTTAATCAAACTCCTATGAAGATTAGGATAATAACACCCAAATTTATAAGATTTCAGATGGTTTAATTCATGTTTTGGCTTCGTATTGAAAAGTCTTTGTGAAGGTGTAGAGTCTTCAGCTGTGATTGTTGATGGTCGTAGCAGGTAGTTCATTTCAACAATTTTGTCGTCTGTATTTGTTTGAGTCGAAACACTTTGAAGTTTTAAGTGTGACACGGAAAGAATGTTTGCTAAAGTTAGCTACTGTATTTATTTCAGGACTAGAAGAACTTACGTGTTTCTGGACGGTAACATGGCTCCGTTTCTGCTTTTGCATCACTAGGATGTAAGCGTTCTAACTTTGTCTCTTGTTTTGCTGCAACTCAAATCAGGGGGAGGCGATAACGTTAAAAATATAAAAACAAAAATGGACTTTTCTTTGGGAGGGGGTAGGAGTATAAGTCAAAGCATTTTTGTTTTGTTAGTACAAACAAGACAGTCCAAAGTGATGACTAAAGGCAACCATAAACAGCTTTCTAAAATGTTCTAAATACAATTTAGAAAAAATGTTTTCATGCATACACATCTTCTCTGTTTCGCTCCGTTTTTGGTTATGTCAATTACGTTTTAACTTTGTCGGATGTGTTTATAATCTATTTTTATCACTGTCAACTTTTTTAATATTTTAAAAGCTAAAATTAGTTTTTTTACAAGTATGATGGAATCGTTCTAAATTCTTCAGGGAACTTTTAACCATTCCACGATTAATATACACAAATATACTAGCGCATCTGAGTTTTATTCAACGAGCCATTTCAGCAATATTTCCCACGACCACCTCAATAACTGATGGATTATTGACGGTGATAAATGTTTTGCCAAATACCAGTTTTTTATTACATGCTACAAAATTAACACTGCATTCCTCCTTTTCATTATGGCCTTGAATTTACAAGGTTTCTATCTCTTCATTATTGCCAAGTTAACAGTACATCTGAATCATTTATTTTATAATTATTTTTTCTTTCTTCATGTAGAAGCATTTTGTGCTATTCATACGATTAAGCGATAGCGTTACATTTTTTCCAGCTACCAGTTTTTGTGTTAAAATTTCATTACGGTGTCCTATTCTCCCAATGGCCTTTCATCTTTTACGTTTTTTACGTTATATGTTTTGTACTATTTGTAAAAGGTACATTATATTTTGCTATTTTGATGGAGTTATCCAATTCTTGGAATTTATTTCCTTTAATTTCATATTTATTTGGTATTGCTCTAAATGTTACCTTCGCAATTCACTTTATTGCATGTAAATTGTTGTAAAGGTGCATGAACTCAATAACCCACTTTAATAGCTGTGGTCCTCTACTTTCCTTTCTAGTTGTGCATATGAATCACGATACAAACTGCACTGCCGTTCCAAACCTGGAAATCAGCTGAAAACTGTTGTGTAAGAAAAAGAAAGTAATGGCCAGCAAAAGAGAGAACAACGGTTGAAGATTCTGAAGCAATGTGTAGAATGCAAAAACTGAAAGCATAGGATATCGTAGAAGCGGGTAAGTGCATGTCAAAGTTCGAACCTTAAAACCATCCAAGAAAGGAAACTGTCAGACCTAAGACACAGTTGTAAACAAAAATGCAGTTTAACTCAGATGGATATTTAAAGCCTTCAAAAGTCATTTCGAAACTTATATTTCTGATTTCTATTAGCAGGTACCTGCTTAACACAGCTTAGAGACATGCTGTGTTTGAAATGCTGCCAGAATAGTTATTTGAAGTTGTTTTGTTTTAATTAAAACTTTATGGCAAAATAATCCATGATGCAGTAATGGCAACCGTCACAGCCATACAACAAGAATTACGAATTAATTTAAAGCAATGCATTTTGGTGCACCCTAACGCACCGTTTTGATTCGTTGTGCTTCTAGAGGTCGGAATCAATACTTGTGAGCTTGACACGTACTAAAGTAGTTGCGCGTCATCACAATACTCTGGAATATTCTTTTCAAAACTTGTAAATTTGAGGTTTAGCGAAACAGCAAAATACATCGGCTCCAAGGAAACGTGGAAAAGTAAAAACCATAAATTAATTTTTAATTTAAGCAATCATTCTCCTTTTTGTTTATTTAATTACAATAACAATTTTCACCTTTGTTTTTTTCTTTAACGCGTCAATTACTCCCCGCTACTTTATTATCTATTTATTACTTTATTTAATAACTTCGATCGAATAAATTACAGAGCGGAAAAAGCGTTGTACCTGTTGGATGTGGCCGGAAAAATAATATTACAAGCATGGATAAGACACATGTGTTAATACTTAGTATTTACAACCTTAAAAACCGGCACTGAGTCCTCGCTGGTTTTGGGCATTGCCCCTTGAATCTACCATAAATAATGGCGAGTTTGAATCTTTGCAACCATGTACAGTTGTTTGTGTCATATTGGGCTTCTACAGTAGGAAAGAGCTAACAGATCGGATACCCCTTACAAGGTAATAAATGAAAGAAAGCCATGAATGAGTTGTGGATTTATTAAACTCTGTTACGAAAACAAGGGCGGGCGTGGATGGTGCAGTTGGTTAGAACTCTGCCTTTTAGCCACAAGGTCCCCGGTTTTATAATTGGCACTGCCGAGATTCGAATATTTGTGCGATTTCTTTCCCGCCTATACTAACTCAGCTTTCCATCCTTTTCGGTAGATAAATGAGTACCAGCGTTAACTGTGATTTAACCTTTGATGGATTAGTGTCCTGTCCAGGAGAGTCCACAACTCTCAACTCTCACGCCGCTTAATAGTGCAGAAACCGGAGATGAACGCCGGTCTACTTGGCTCGTAAAGGATTTAGCTAGCTAACTGAAACAAACATATGAAAACATTTGAGACTAACAGTGTTTTGGTTGAATGTTTGAACAGATTAGTTGTGCTTCTGATGTTATGCTAATAGCTGTGTTTAAGCGTACTTTTATTTCGTACTTTTGCTGATTAGAATGTCCGTAGGTTTTCTCATCGGTTCGCTGAAAATTAATTATACTCTGACCACCAACAATAGCCGTTTCTTCGAGAGAAAATTATGATATCTCCCTGTATAAACTCTAGATTCTCACAACCTTTTTCATTTGTCACTTTTCCTTTCGGAGAAGACAGTGGATAAGAATTTTGGAATTGGTGCACATATAGCAAACATATTCAAGCAATCAACGTCAACTTTTTCGGCGGTTTAAAATGTCGACATTACACTAATATCCCAACATCCCAACTGCCCAGATACTATTAATCCCACCCAATGGTTTGATGACCGCCGTAAGATTAATATCCGTTTACCATTTTGC
>ERZ1740055.422-NODE-422-length-11335-cov-6.863387_pt1 | contig 11335 bp, 3 predicted proteins | sample MGYA00581747_ERZ1740055 | MGnify/ENA primary metagenome ERZ1740055 (study PRJEB43018, sample SAMN04849739) | marine metagenome | isolation source: floating plastic debris | place: Pacific Ocean | collected 2008-08-28 | study: EMG produced TPA metagenomics assembly...
GGGCTATTTACTCGTAGTCCATTCGTCCTCGAGGTCTAATTGTTTTATATATATATATATATATGTCTTTATCTATACCTATATCTGTACGGTTACCTGTACCCATATGTATATCTATATCTATATGATTGCGCATAAAGCAAACCCAGAAGAAAACAAAAATCCATATTCTTGGTCATGAAAAACCACTTTAATTGAAGGTAAAAATACTTGAATTGTATCAGGACTTGCACCTTCAGTAGAGGAATTCTCCGACTGTCTCTTAATTCTCTACTAATATTAATCATTAGTATGGATGAAGTCCCGTCTTAGCCAGCTAATTATATTAAATTTAACGATCAATTTTATGTTAATTACCTTTTTTCTTTTTTCTTTTCGTTTTAGATAATGACTTGTTACATTTGTAAATTTTCTGTATTTTTTTCAAATCAAGTTTACTAAAGTGTTCCATCTGGCCGAGCTGCCTACGAGGGTCCTGAAGAGACTGGATCGTATTGTCGCCGTTGTAGCTGTAGTCTTTGTTTTTGTAGTGCATTATAGAGTCGTAATCATACTCATCACCCTGGGTGTCAACCACATCGTGGCTATAGCTCTCAAAGTTTCGCTCCTTTCCTGAAAGTCAATTTTTAAATAGTTGTATTAAAACATTTGATTTTACTAAACATTAGAGGCGCCAAAAATAAACAAGTTTATTTATAACGATACGCGACTACCGAGGTGAAGCCCTCCGTGGTTACGACTCCGAAAACGAAACTTATCGGACTGTGAAACTCCTTCTGTGTGCGATACAGACACTGAAGCTGAATTTGATCTTTGTAACTTCTCAACCATTTCCGAAAAGGGGATATTGAAACTGAAGGAAATCACTGGCCATAAGAAGTTCTTCTTCTAGAGTACAATTTACTAATGTTGTAAATTCATTAGCTCCTATAATCCTTCATATGTACATACTTGGATGCAATACTGACCTGATTCAATGTTCCACCAGAGAACCATAATATGTTGATCTCTATCCGGTCTGGTATGTTCGTGAAAGAATCCAATTGCGTGCATCATCTCGTGAATTATGATTCCTTTGTACTCACACCCATCCCCCACAGATAATTTCTGATGTCCCCCCTGACGGCCAATGGCAGAGAAACAGCTGAAAAAACCGGAACAAATATGTTTTAGTTAGAAGAATCAAACTTATTAAAGTTAACTGGTAAAATACAAAGATGCGTTAGTTTTAAAGATTCTTGTAAAAGTACTTAAGAAGTCAAAGCCTGTCAATAAGGAGAAAAAATACACGCAGAGGTCCTCGTCTATTTGAATAACTTGTGTGAACAACCGACTAAGAATCGTGAGCAGGTTATGAATTTCCTTTTTTGTGTACTGTGAATCATGATCTCAAAGTATGGCGGAATATGACATATTTCATAAAAGCTAGTTTGCCTGCTCAGCAAACATTTTAACACAACGTATTTTTCTTTCCTATTTCCTCAATGGTATGGAAGATCGCTTGAGAAAAAACCTCAATGCCAGAAATGAAAAATAAATGAATAAATAAATAAATAAAGGAAATAGATAAATAAATAAATAAATAAATATCTAATGATAACTCCCCTAAAAGGGTTTTTCAGTATCATATTAAATTCCTCCCCCCCTCTCTCTCTCTTTCTCTCTCCCAGTTAAGCATCCCAACTGGTAGAAGGCAAACCAGTTGGTTATTTACACAGCTTGGTGAATTTGCCCCTAGTATCACTGAGGACAAATCCATTCAGTAGTCCGAATCGGGGATTTGAACCCGGGTGGAATTTCCCCCCTATTTTTATATTGATTGGGGTTTTACCACTGAGTGATAACATTTAGTGTGAGCTTGATTTTATGATGAGAGTGTGTGTGCATGTGTATTTAACTGATATGAAACCAGAGGATAAAAACGCACAATGCTTGAATATTAAAAAATGTGAGAAAAAGCGCTTTTTTTTTTTTTTGAGTAATTAATGCAGTTAAATTTTTTTTACCGATTTAAGGAACGTTTTCAGAATAATTTAAAATCATTCTATAGCGTTTATGGAAAAAAAAAGTTATAAAAGTTTATTTTGGAATTGTTTTTGTTAACAAAAATGCCCTATTCAACTGACAACTGGCTGGGGAGGGATGGAAGTGTATCTAGATAACTTACTGCAGTAATTCTACAATGCCACGTACAAACTTTCTCTAAAGTACTCGCTCGATGTCAAGCACAGCTATACGTAATGTCACGCACAACTGTCAATACTGGCGGTAGTCAAGTAATGTCATGTTCAAAAATTCACTGTGTACTGTAACTAAAATAATGTCGCGTTCAAACTGTCACTACAAAACTCACTTGGCGTCGCTTAAAAACTGTCAGTTGTCAGCAGTACTCACCCTATGTTGCGCACAAATTCCACGTAATCTTTTTCGTTTACTCTTGGCGTAAATCGGATACAGGTTTGACGTTCAAACTCTCGTATTGCTTTAAGAACAGCTTTACGAGCTTCCCGATCTGTAAAACAATTTTTAAGTTGTGGAATATTTAATGAGCGGGCTGTACCTATAATTCCCTTTTACTCCAGTCAGTGATTTCAAATAATCAACTTAAACAAGTTACGTCACTGTTCCATTTAATAATGTCATTTCTCAATAAAAGTTGATAAACTGAAAAACAAATTAGCTTTTTATCTATGATAGTTAATTAGATTTTTGTAAACTACTGATAAACTCCACAACTATTACCTCATCAAAAAAATTTGAAATAAATATTAAACAAATTTCTCTTGTCTACCAAACATTTCACACAACTCGAGGAAGTTGGTATTCATTCAAATGTGAATAGTACCCTGTTGTTTTATTTGGTCTAATAAGAAACATGGATATGTTAGGACTGAAAGCTGATCAGAGTTATAATAGATGAGGTCACATCTATTTACAAATGTCACGAAGCATTAGGATCCGCTGAGGAGCAGATGGAAAAAACAAGAAATGGAGAATCCTTTAAATAAACATTTCTATTTCTTTATATATAGCAAGTTACGAACCTTAAACGAAAGAGGAAACTGATCGGCATATTGGCATAAATAAAACTTTGTAATATCGTTTGAGAATATTGAACTTTCAAACAAAGCTGAATTTCAGCGTTTAAAAAAAGGTAAATGCTACCATATATGGTGTTGTGTCATCGTCATTATTTTATAACTTATTGAACACTGTATAGATTTTAAAACCCTAAAAAACTTACAAAATATTAATTTGCTTTCAACTAATTTAGACGGAACTAAAACCAGGTTAACTATGTGTTAATCAAGATTGATTTGAGAATTAGAGCGTTTCTTAATTCTTTTCATTCAGTAAAGTTCAGGAAAAGTTTCTGTTTTGCGTAGCGTCGGTCTTATGTGCATCATACACGGTATAGACCGACTAGACGAAATGGCAGCAATATCATTGCAAATTGCAAAAACTAATGAGACTTTGGATATGGAAATAGTTCTTTGTAGTACGTGATGGCTTTGCTGATTGCAAATATATCAAGAAATGCCTTCTTCAACAAAACTTATTTGTCAGGCCAAAGAACTAAAACATGCCAAGATTGCGCTAAATACTAGTTAGCAGGTTTCGTGTGCTCACATCGACAACATAGTAAAATGATCAGCTATCAAGACAGATTGCATAATATTTGTGGTTCCCGCAACTGACAAAATCCATGTTGGAAGGATTGAAGATTAGGCCGACTAGACAGTTGCAATATGTTTTAAGTTATGGTTTTAAGTGAAATAATTAACGTTAATATTGTCATACTAGTACAGTTGAACACCCACTGACATTCCGTCAGAAAAAAAAAAGTTTCAGATTTTGTATCCAATTTATCTGATAAGCCGCTGCTTAATAAATGACTTACACTGCCCCCAAAGAATGGCCGTTTTTGCGACAAAATAACACCTTTTCCGAAGACGTATTTTCCCGTTCATTGAGTTGCGGAGGAACTGCGTAGTTTGCTCTCTTCAGTTTTTTTTGTTTGAAAAGTTTGAATACATTAAAAAAACTTGTTTGATCAACAAAACAAATTCTTAATACCATTGGTTCTGTAACGTGCTAATCCATCGATGACGTTTAAAAAACTTATATAAAAAGTCCTGCAGTCAATTCACCCTATAAATTTTCTTTTTTATTTCGGCAACTTAGCAGCACAACAGAGCAATATTGCTCGAGCACTCTCAAACCAAGTGGTTGTCTCATAAGTTATATACACAGCCGGTCAACTCTTGCGAAATCATAATTCAATGGTTAGCTATTTTAAAAATTCACTTACGGAGATTGGGAGCCATTGTGTATGGCACCCGGCCTTTTTTCCAGAGTTTGATTTTGTCTTTGACAGCTGATCGCCTTTTTCTTGTACCGCTTGTTTCTGTAATAAGCTCCTTAAGGTTTTGTGTCACCACAATATCGCCTTCGGTCAAAACTGCAAAGGAAGACGAGAAACAATATCACTATTAGCCAAGAGCCCATAATCAGTCTTAGTAAAATAAAATTCTTTTAACAGCTTTCGTGATCAAGCGTTGAGAGTTATCAATGACAAATCATTGAAATACGATAGCTCCAAATTGTATTGCTATCAACTTGCTAATTTCAATTGGCTATAAAAAAGAGGAACTAACTAAAAATGTTAAAATGATAAAATAAAACTCAACACTGAATTTTCTAACTCTTACAAACTCGTGTTTACTATAAAATTACACTGTTTGTGCTGCACTATTAGGTAGAAACTTGTAATAAGATCATCGGTCAATCTTCTTTGACTTTTGACTAAAAAGTTACTGTAATCTCGTCATTGGAGTTTCTAATTTTTGAAGCCAGTGTTCACTAGATAAGACTAAAAATGTTGAAATGACATTTGAAAGAACATGAAGATTGTTTTAAACGCTTGTCAAGTATTTTTCAAAAGGTTGATTGATTAACAAAAAGCAGCCATTCATTTTTCCACTTGCCATCAATTGAGTCACGTGGACATGATGACGCAAACAAAACTTCAAGTAACCAACTTTGCTTAAATGAAGCTCTGTTGCGGCTCTGGTTCCTTTTTGTGTTCCTCGTTCTTACTGAAAATATTTAATTTGGACCGAATCGTGAACAAAACAAATAAAACAAATATATAATTCTCGAATTTTCCGAAAATACGAAAAGTTACGCTATGAGATATTTTGGGGTGTGTTATAACAGTGAAGTGGACAATATTGACACTAAGTGACCTCATGCAAATAATTTATACAGAAAATAGAATTTATGTTTTATACTCCTCAAAAAGAGTTTTTGCTATGATTCAAGTGATGAATTACCAGAATATTATGTATCTCGTTGCAGTCTAGAATAGTCAGCGTCAACTTGCACAATGTTATAAAATTTTATAAACAAAAACAAAAACTGGCGTCACGTTGTGTCAATTTGCATTGTAAATACTTGTTGTATTATTTGCCAAAGCTTTCTAGTCACAAAAGCAAATAATATTTCTTCGACAAATGGCGCCCTAAAACATTGAACTAAAGAGGCACAGAACACCAAATTTTAATTTGTTAATTGATTCTGAAAAAGGAATCACTTTTTTGTAAGTTAAAGCACATTTAAGCTTTCCCCTTTCCAGTAACAGGGAACATACTTCAGTTGGAAAGAACTTCAAGGTGAAGTTTGACTTTGTCTGTAACATAGTTAAGACAAAAAACTAAAATCAAGATCAAAAGCAAACTATATTTTTTGAGAACAGATATAGTCATTTAGTACAACCACACAACGTTAATTGTCTGACAGATCCAACAATAAACTGATCGTGATATAACTTACAAGACTCCAGGGCGGGTTTGGGTGCCGCCAGGACCAGAATTAAATTGTTCACCAACACGCTAACCAAAATAGTGGCTCCTGACAATAAACTGACCATGTTCAATTCCCCAGCAGGTTGGCTTGGATAAGAGACGAGTAACGGAAAACGTCCAGAAGCCTTTATAAATAGTAGGGTCACTGGTGGGTTGCGTGCCAACAATAACCCAGGAAACGGTGTCACAAGACAGACAAGCGCTCTTCAAGCTTTGATGATTACTTCTTAATTTGCATTTCCGCTGTTTTGTGACCTCTCTGTTTAGGTCGATAAAGCGTTGTTCCGGTTCAAACACACAATACAAAGCTAGCTGAGGATAAAAGGAAATAATGGCTTCAGGGAAGACTTACAGCTACCTCATGATACCTTACTTGGTAATTTGGAGTTCATCACAGCAAATAAATAAGTATGAAATATAAAATGAAATAAAACATAAAAGAGCCCATAGTATTTTCAATGGTGTGTTTAGGTAAGGTTAAAGAAAGAATAACACAGGAATCACAAGCGAAACCTCTTGCGAATAAACGACGCCAAGATGGAAAGAAATGAAGAGCGATAAGGTTCCACATTAAAGTTTCAATACAAAGAAAACAATAGCAAAAAAAAAGACAAATAACTTATCTCAATTCAGTATCAGGTACCAATACAGAGAACTCTTATTGTGGACTTTTTTATTTATTTGTTGTTGAAAGCAATTAAAAAAAAAAGTATTTGGCTTTAAACCTGTAACAGGAAATCAAAGACCTGAATGGTTGTTACTGTTTATTCAGTGTTGGAAATATTCCCACGAGATTAAATGAAACTTGATTAAATGTTGAACCTGTAGTTCTCCAGCGCGATTGGTTTAACAATAAAAACTTTATTCTTTAAGTTTAAAGCTGGATTATTAAACCACATGTTAAAAGTAGGAAGCGATTTGCTTTTGGAACAGTATTTGTTTTTTTGCTGTTTTTTTTAAATTTTTTATCATTAACTGATCAAAAGGGGGGAGGATGCTGGTGGCCCTTTTACTCCAACTAATAAAACAACTTTACCGTGATTGATTGATTCCATAAAGTAAATTGTGATATGTAGGTTGTATTTTATAATTTTCCAGTTTTTTCTGGATCTACGACTTCTCATACTAACATGGTAACACGAACAATTGAATTGCTCGGCCAAACTTTTCGGGGAAAAACTCACTTAGCAGAATAAAGCAAAAAATAAAAGACAACAAGAGTGCATTAAATTATTTTAAAGGGCACGATTACCTGCATTGAGAGTTTTAGTTCAGCTGGCCCTGGGCAGCGCTGAATTTTTCATTTAATTACATGACAAAACTCAGCCCGGGCCGACATTCAAACTGTTCGCGTGAATTTCTCTAAATCACTACAACTTGTAATTTCCTCTGTTCGGATTACAACGGGGACTCAGCGAAGCAGCAGTTTCAGCCGCCCCTGGCTGAAATTTCAGCTGCGATTACATGGAAAATTTCAGCCCGTTTTACCGGGTTAGAAATTCCATTCCGGTAGGCGCAAACCGGGCTGGAAACTTTGGCCTGGGTTGGAATTTAGCCTGGGCTAAAATCTCATCCCGGGCTGAATGAACAGTCCATGTAATTGAGCTCTTAGATATTTTTGGCTTTACTCAAAAGTAAAATTGATACTAATTTTGATAACTCAAACTGAGCTGAACTGCTGGAATTTAAGACGACGCTTACCTAAATAAATGTACTTATTCCTTATAAGTGTGTGCACTACAAAACAGCCAATGCCAGGATCCATTTGCGAAAATTAGGAAAATAGGTTTCGGTGGTTATGAAACAGCACCAAAATAACAACAATATCAACAATATCAAAACTTTATGTGATATCAGCTTCAAGCTTATTCTATTCAGGTGCTATTAAAAGAAAATCAGAAAAGAATGGAAAAGAAGAAAATCAAGTGGAAAAATATTAGAGACATTATAGAGCACGATAAATCTATAAAACACAGGGATTTTGTTTGTGTCAACCTCTGGAAACGTCTTTAAATCTAGTAGACTTAAACAATAAAAAACTGAAAAAGTAATATCACTTGGGTCTTGGTATTGTATTTTATGAGAATGAAAATAGACAGAACTGAATGTCTTCAGTGCTAATAGATAACTATATTTCACTCCAAAGGTGTAAAATAAATATCAGGCAGAAAATTATAAAAAACTATTTTAAAAAACCCAGTAAATTTGGCTTTGCACAAAAGTGTACCTATAGATGCAAAAAAAAAAACTAGAAAGACTTGAGAGTGGAGCATTTCTAGATTTTTGGTGCTTTTTCTTTGCATGCGTTTTAAGATTTTGTAGTCGGCCAGTAGTATAAGCAAAAGATATTTGAGCTGATGTTGAATCTATTGTTGATTTGTAGTTCATGTGTTTGGTTCCCGCAATGTTTCTACATTACTACAGGCGACAGCATTAGCATCATTATTTCCACTTTTTAGTCATTAATTCTCTCAACAACTCTACTGATAGAAGTCATCTATATAAAGCAGCAACAATTAACACTTATTATTAGGGGCTGCACGTACTTAGTATATGTATTCACCTTTTACTGCTGTCTGTCAATATATTTTTCTAGCTGAATTCCACAAGAGTAAACTTTAAGCGAGTAGGTGCTACTTCTATTTTACGTAACTCGTTATTTGTTTCTCCTGGGCTGGTTTGTTCAATGGTGGGTTAAATTTAACCCTAGGTTAAACTACGTTTGTTATAAAATATTGTTCAGATTTCCCTAGGAAAATATTTGTTAATCCATTGCTGTAACGTTGGAAACGAAACCACGGATTAAAGTTAACGCTAATCGGCTTTTGAACAACTTGGTCCAGTTGAGCAGCCAGCTACCAGTTATCTTACGCCAGATAATACAGCCAAGCTATTGAGTTTTGACCCTTCTTCCTAGTGTGTTTAGCTTGCTGTCCACTAATCCAGCCTCGCCGCTACCTTTAGCAAAGGTTGAATAGAACATAAAGCAACTAAAATGCTTTGGTATTGTTGTTGAACCTAGCAGTCACCGCACAACGCGTGAGCGGCCGACAGGACGTCAGTGCCTTCAGCTTTAATGCGTCATTTAATTCCGCATCTCTTGAGTTTCTAAAAAGTAAAAAAGATAAGCTACTAACAAGTTAAAACGTTAAATTGATATTGCTCTTGCGTTTTTTTTTCTGTTTTTAAATCCTTTTATTACGACTGTGTGCGTGAGCGTTAGAGGGACTAGATATCTGAACAGACATAACTAAAATGCTGCTGAAAAAATAGCAGAACAGGTACTGTTCATCACCAGGATATCTAAATTATATGCAATCGCGTTTTTTTTTGTATAGAGTGTTCTTGGAAAAAGATCTGTCATTAGTTGTTAATTGTCTAAAGCTGTATGAAAAAAGACGTCTCAATTTTTTTATAAAAGCTCAGGAACAGCATAGTTCTTTTACGGCTGCGATGACTCCAAAAGGCGTGCTCGCTTTCATTCCCACAGCCACAGGAACGGTTAACCACGGAGCTAGTGGGCGAGGCTAGGGTCACCCAACAATTTCTCAGTTTAATATTATCCTACTAGTTCAAACAGTATGTCAAACAAATGAATTCATATGGATCATGAATACGTATTATAATCGTATATTTTGATTTCTTTTTGTCTCACTAACTGCGTCTTATACTATGTTTGTTCGTACATAAGCTTAGCTTTATAAAATGATCACAGATGAGACCAAATCGACAATTGATCTTCGACACCTTTTAATTTTGCTTTAAACCCGGCTTTTTGTGTCCAGTATCCAATAACAAATAGGCAGCTTGACCAACTATTCTTAGAGCCAAAATAAGCCCCGTTGGAAAGGCCAAATGATATCTGTTACATATATCGGCATTTAGATTGTTACTGAAATGCTGATGAATTACTGATTTTAAAAACCATTACCAGCCTTTCATCGTCATTATATGGCTGAATTGCAGTTCACGACTTGCCTGCGGCTGCTTCCAGCAATAATTGAAAAAGATTCACTGCTGAGTCATTTGAAATGTTAGAAGTAGACAACAAAGACAATTTTGTGGTATTTAAAATATTTTGTTTTTTTTTGCCGACTCAATGATACTTTATAAGAGATACAAAACTGACAACAATAGAAATGTTTCCGTATAGTATAAATTGATTTAATCCTGCCTTGAATTTCCTTTTTGTTTATTTATATTTTTGTGTTTATTGTTTAGTTTTCTCCTGCCTTAATATTTAAGACCTTTTGTGCTGCTGTTTACAGTCAGTTGATCTTTGGTGTTTCTATAGGAACTGATTTCTCTTATCGTGCAGTGGTTGCGTGCTCCTTACTCGCTAATTTATACTTACTCAGAACAAATTCACTTAATTTTTTCTGCAATATTAAATTAAAATCAAAGGAGATGAAACACATTGCTGTTGCAGTATCAAAGAGGATTAATTAAAGTCAAAACGCTTTTCATATAAACAAATATGTCTTACACAGTACCGCAACACACAAACCAATACCCCGCCGATACTGTCTTTAATAATGACATGGTGATTTATTCTACGCATTCGTCGTTTTCTAAAAACAAAAGCGCAGAATTATATTAACTACAGTGTCGGGGTATTCTAAAGTTGCTCCCAAACCTGGTGTGATGCTTATGATATAGTATTAACCTAGTGTACTGCACATCTTCACATAGCAGTGAGGAAACATCAACCAATCAATCAATGGAAGCGATGAACCTTGTAGGTTCCCAGCGGGAAAACATACTTAGTTTGAATGAATGATTTTCTAAATTTAATGTAAGGAATTTATAATTTCTAATTTCTTCAATGCTGGATATTTTCTAACGACCAAGATATCCTTTGCCCCGCTGCCATCTGAACAAGTAACACAAGATGTCGCCATTCTATATCAGTAACCCGACCTGCTATGCACAAACATCATTAAAATATCATTGTGCATGTCAATATTATCTTATGATAATTGCTATAAGCATTTGCTTGGCCACATTCTAGCTACTCTTTATATTTCACTTACGACTATGATTAGGCATTTCAACTGGAGGTGATTTTAAAAGTGACGTGCAGATCTTCGTAAAACGCTGAAATAGTTACGGCGCATATTTCTTACCAAATGCAATTTCTGCGTATGGCATGTATTATCAAATGCGTCTACTTTCTGGTAATTGAAACAGCAAGGAATCTAATTTGGTTAATTTGTTTCACACGAGTGAATAGTGTGTTGAATTGCTGCCAGATTGCAAAGTAACTGGTGCAAAGTCCACCTTCAAGCTGTTAGTTCACTGCCTTGGCTGATGAACAAAAATGTAAATCTCATAGATTTGATATTTTATCAATAATAATAATAATAATAATAATAATAATCATCATCATCATACAGGAACTAAGCGATGAGGGAACAGAAATGATAGAAGAAATAAATAGGATAATTGAAAACGATCTTGACATGGAA
>ERZ1740055.423-NODE-423-length-11332-cov-7.099051_pt1 | contig 11332 bp, 3 predicted proteins | sample MGYA00581747_ERZ1740055 | MGnify/ENA primary metagenome ERZ1740055 (study PRJEB43018, sample SAMN04849739) | marine metagenome | isolation source: floating plastic debris | place: Pacific Ocean | collected 2008-08-28 | study: EMG produced TPA metagenomics assembly...
CACCCTTCTTCACTAAAAATGATTTTCTCAAAGTTTTGCTGTTTTCGATAATTCTTGTTTAACATACTAAAGAAGACTTTCAAATCTATTAAAAATATTGGTATCAAGAATATATGGTTTTTGTCTAGAACAAATGAGAATTGACGAAATTGAAGGTTGTCATCCGTTTCTCGAAAAACTGGGTAAGACATCATTGGAAAAAGGTTTACTGAATGAATTTGTTGAAAAGAATATAATTTTTTTAGAAGTTTTTGAACGATATTTTTACCAGCTGTGTGGTCATTAAAAGCAGAAGTCATCTTTGACTATGCAATGGGCATGGCTCTCGCCGCCGGTCTCAGTAGGTTAAATAAAGGAAGCCCAATTTTTTTTCCTTTTTTTTTCCATGTATGACATAAAACCAACACTTTTCATTTTCCAAGCATCCAGTTTATGAGAATCACGAGGCTCAGATTTCGGAAATTTTAAGAATTTTTTAAAAATCGTACTGAGGCCGAGGGTCAGTCACTCGACTCGCACAAAAAATTCTTCTACATTTTTGGTTTTGATGACTATAGTGCTTCCCCTTTTTCTTTAAAGCTAGTTTCTGTGGAAACCTTAAGCTTAAATGTGGTTTGATCATCAATCAAAGGTGTTTTTAAAAAGAATACTAGATTTTTCTCTTCCGTTCTTCTGCCTGCAGAACATATTTTTTTCGCGTTGTAAGAATACTCCAGGTCCCTCGATTTAGTGAAGTATGAAATCAAACTATATGTTACATGCCTCCTCTGGTTTCACTACTTCAACCAAATGAGGACCTGTTTTTAAGAATGATATATGAGGCTTAAATTTTAAAAATTTTAAGAAGCGCTACGCTCCTGGAGAAAAGTACGATTCTTATGAAAAAAAGTGTGCAAATGAAAAAAGTAAAATTTTGCTGCAAACTTAACATCCATATATAGAGGCGCCTCAAGATATTCGTATATTTTTTAAAGTGTTTTTTCAAGACTAGTTTGACAGCTAAACGCAGCTTATATTTATCGCCATATTAGTTGCTTGAAAGTTTCTAGTGAACATGCATGCATCTATATATTCTCTGCTCGATTGCACAGTTGTGCAGAAGTTGCAAGCACAAAGTTGCAATAATGAAAGTGACCTCAGGCCTTTGTAACGATAATAGATGTACACTACAGACGTGTTGAGGTGCACGAGTGCGTAATATCGGAAGTAGTTTGTAAATGGTTACTGGTCGTTAGACTTCATTTAACTATTCTACTATAGATTAACTACGGCTTGAAGTAGTTTACGAAGGTTGTATAAACTGAGTTTGAGTTCCTATTGTTAGCATTACAATGTTTACATGATTTTATAATATGAATTAATATTTTATCTTCATTGTTATATAAGATGTATAGAAGTATGACAACTATCCGTAATATGATTTCACATCATATTTTGCACATACTATACAATCTTATACCATTTCCTCATACCAGAAAAGAAAAATAATCGGTATTGCTTAGTAGTTTGTCGGTAGTACCTGATGGCAAAGAACGGATGTAATTCCAAAATTAATGGAAGAATGGATTTAGTGAAGAATCCAGAAAATTTTGTAAAGTTTAAGCCATGGAAATTTATTACTTAACAGCAGTTTTGATGTATATATAGTTTTAAAGAAGAATTTGAAAGTGTGCATGCATGATTTTATTGGCCTTGTTAGTGTGTTTATGATATTTTCATCATTATTTAATTTTCAGCCTCTACTCAGTGCAATTATAATTCACATTCTTTTAGTTTTACAACAATCTCTTTGATGGCATGAAAAAATAAAGAACTCACACGAAATACTCATTTCTAGCAGATCATGCCGAGATTGGACAATGTGTGTACAAATATTGGATTTAGAGGGGCGTTAGTTGAAGAACTTTCAAAAGGAAAGTTGGCCTCAAACTATTTCCTGGCGCATGGCAGGATGATATCTACATTCCATAACGATAAAAAGTCTCCAACCATAAGCCAGAATAATGGCTATCAAGTGACTGAATGACTATGACGTTAGATGCCCATGGAACAGTGACCCTTACTCTAGAAAGATTTTTGCAGCCCTCAAAGATAAAAGTTATAGTAGCTGTATCGAATATAATTATCAAATAAGATATTACTAAAAAAATATCAAACAAAAAAATTTGGAGCACAGTTGGTTTAGTATTAGGTGGTACTTCTTCACATGTGAAGACAAAGTCTTAGAAAAAGACTGCAATAGTGTTTTAAAATAAATCGATAATCCTTATTTATAATTCATCACACATCATGCTGTTTTCAGTCGCCAATGGCACGATATCGTGGTTGAAGCGAACTCGTTTCATGCTATTTTGTCTTGTGTTTCCGTCTTGTGAAAAAAAACCTCCAATAAACTCGCCATGATACTTCCTAGATAAAGCAAACAACTGCTCGATTACAAATGTGAAATATCTTATCCTATCAAATTTGAAAATCTTATCACATCCAAGCGTTTGAAATCACGTCATATCATACCATAGATATAGAGTTTCGTAGCGGCATTCATTTTTTTAAAAAGCTAAAAATTAACCATATAATTGTGAGGGTATTTGAGCATAGTTTCTTCACAAATTTTAAAATAAATCATAGTTCTGTGTAAATCACAGAATAATTCTGAGGCCTGAGTAGTCTCACTTCGTTCGCCATTGAGATTCACAACATACAACTGCATGACCCATTCCAAGGTCAATGAAACACTGGGTTAAGCTACATAAAAGTCAAAATAGAAGGCATAGAACACAAAGACTTGTTGGACCATTAGAGTATTTTTAGAACTGACCATAAAACTATAGTGTATTCAATTGATATATCTCTTGCAACGACGTATTTGGAATAATAGCTTTAATAATAATGATGATAATAACAGTAACAATCTTACGAAAACTTTTAATTCAAGTTGGCATAGGAATGTTTTATTGCTTTTTTGCATCAATCCTTTTTTATCGAAAGTATTTATTTGCCAGCTCTATCGCAGCATTCGGTTTAAAATGTATCTTTATCCTCAGCTAACTTTTCTAGCATAAAACTACTATTAACGCTTGTTTTAAAAGAAAAACAAAAAAAAATAGTGACCTCTTGAAAACAGGTCAAACTCAAATTCTGATAACATTTAAAATGCAAAACAATGTTAAACTCCTTCCTCAACTGATTAAAAAGTACTTATGTTACAGGACTTACGTTTATATAGTCTAATATTCTGTCTAAATGAGACAGAACTTTTTACAGTTCCTCGAAAATGTGTCTTTTTTAAAACTGGTTAATGACGTGTAAGCGATGCACGTAAATTTATTCTGTGTAAATATTTTGGAAACATCTTCTCAAGAGCTAGACGTTTCTTTCACGAACTGGCGACGTGTAGTCTGGAACATTTGTGATTAGAAGAGATTTTAGTAAATAAATCTCTGTTTTTTTCAGAATTTTGACTGCTATTCAGAGAAGATGCTTCCATTTATGGAAACCGATAAATCACAGTTGTTTCATCATCTGCATTTCTAGTCACTTCTTTGCCGGCTAAAATCTACCTTGCTTTGTCTTCTTCAAAAAAGTGCGGTAATTCGATTTGAAGCGATAAACTTCATCGAGTCCGGTTGTATTGAAAGTACCGAAAGACTAAAGAAAAGACTCTTCAACTGGGTTTCGCAATTTATCTTCCTTCTCCGGTAACCGTCTCATAACAAAGTATTACTATTAGCCAGGCATTTCAACACCAAAGGAGTGTAACTTTCATTTTCTCTCTTTTTTTTATGTGCGGTTTTTTTTTAAGTTTTGACTTTTGAAATTACCTGGTTTGGCCATGACTTAATTTACGTAATTTTACCAAAAAATAATAGGAAATTTTTGTAACATTTTTAATGACTTTTACCGTAAGAACAAGGTAATAATCAACAATTTAAGTTCAGAAAATGAGCACTTGGTTTTGTTTGGCAAAAATTAGTTCATGACTCTGAACATGTTTATCATACACTGATACAGCCATGCATAAATACTAGCATGTTATACATTGTTATCTGCTCAGTTCGGGGCAGGGCAACATGTTTTATTGCGTTATATGACTACCCAAATCAACATGTTATACAGCCTGTCTGGCTCAGCTTTTGAAATAAAAATAACAATTTTAAATAAAAATGGCTTTTCACATTTTGTTTTGACAGCAATTTTTTTGTGCAACAAACTGTTTTTTTTCTTGACGTTTACAAATTGAGTAAACGTAATCTATAATATAACATATCGTGCAATGGAAAAGCTAGACAGTTTGTCAGACAACCAAGCAAAATCAAAGTATCTTGAAGTACCTTGTGCACCTGAGAAATTGTACGATTTCACAAGGTTACAACATTTCTAGCCAAATATCCTAACACTGTTTGTGTTTTACAGTCGCCGATAAACAAACTGGATATAATAATCTGGCATGTAGCTATTTTCGAAACTTTAAAAATCATTTTAAAATGATCGCACTTTCATTTCAAAATCAGTCACTATAACATTGTTTTTAGAAAGCTCTTTGTCCTCTCTCGAACACAGTGGACTTCATCTTCCATTCAAAGTGCTCCAAAATTAAATATTTACAATTATTATTCATTAGGTGCTGCTTCCTTTAAAATTTTTAAGATTTGTAATGCATGTACAACGTCCGCGCTTCAAAAAGTGCTTATGGTTCAAGAGAAAACATTTTTCAAAGCTACCTGCATACACTACTCAAATAATTTTATACTTCTCATGAAAATTTAGCGACCAATGGGTTTTCTTAATTTTAATACGAGCTGATCGCAAATCAGGGGTAATTATTTTTCAGTTAGAACTTTAACGCCTTTGAGCGTAATAGAATTTCTTTCAAGCAGGCAGAGACTGCAAAAACATAAACAAAACATTTTTTATGTCACGTCCACCATTCTTTTATTATCAATAGCAGGCACTTTCTGCAGAAATTATACCTCGGAAAGATTTCCCCGTGTCAGCAATCACATTTTTTGCGGTTCGTTTTTTGAGTGGGGAGACAAGAGATTTATTATCCCTCCCATCCGTTTGTCAGTCAAGATAGTTTTATTTGAAATTTGTAATGAAAAGTTGGTAATGCCCCGCATGGTCAAACGAAGATATCAATTTTAAATTAAAAAAAAAACTCTCCTTTGTCCTGTGCTTGACGTTGCCTCGGTGTGATCTGTCTTCAGATAACTCTTGCTCTCCTGAATCTCTCCTGTACTTGTCGCATATTCTCAGCGAGAATTCCCAACGGGAAACCTTAAACTTGGTAATCCGATATTCACTAAAATACACCTGAAAAATAACCCAAAAATTCATTTCAGTAGCAGTCTTTGTGGCACCTCTTGCTGATAAGATGTTTGGCAGCTGTCCTGATGGCTTCTCTCTGATTGGCCTTTAGCGGTCTATAATTAGAGTTACCAGCCTCCGACACGTGACACGGTGTCCTGTCACACATGTCCATTCCTATATTAACCGAAACACCAGGACTTTGGCTAAAATATTGCCTTGCAACTTTCCTTGCTGTTCAATTGGTGGTCAAGGTGGTACTGTTAACACTGAATACTGTCATACAGTTTTTGCGAATGACAATCAAAATATGGTCACTACATCTGAGCAAGAATCGAATCACACAAATATCAAAAGCAAGCGAACGCCTCCACTTCCGAGCACAATACAAATTACTAGTCCGCTTAAATTTGCGGCTACGACAAGCGCAAACAACTCTCTTGGAATGAACTATACAAACTGGCTTGGATCGCTGGCCAGCGATGCCACGAAAAAGGAAGAAAAACTTAATGACTGTGAGAGGATCAAACGGCCGATGAATGCTTTCATGGTTTGGGCACAAGTCGAGCGGCGAAGACTCGCGGACGCAAACCCAGAGCTCCATAATGCTGAATTGAGTAAAATTTTAGGTCAATCTTGGCGTGCGCTGACAATTACTCAGAAAAGACCATATATCGAGGAGGCTGAGAGGCTCCGCATACAACACATGCAGGATTATCCAGACTACAAATACAGGCCTAGACGCCGCAAACATCCAAAAAGGGTTTGCAAGCGCGTTTCGTCGACAAGTTCGGCCAATTCATTACTTCTAGGTTCAACTTCTCGTTCAGCGAAACAAGAAACGACAGCTAAGTTTCCAAGCAAGTCAGCGCGATTCTCTCCGGCTCCTGTTATAAGTCCCGTTCCAAGTCCTTTGTCTCCTTCACCGCCTGAACAGTCAAATTTCAACCAATCTTTGCTTTTCCCGATCGTGCGACCCGTTCCTGAGATTAACTTGCCAACCCCCGAGCCAAGTCCAAACATTCTGGAGTTGCAGAATGTTTTTAACTTCCCTAAAACGCCAGAAGAACTTCAAAATATTTTGATGAGTGCGTTGCCAAAGTTGCAGCACGACAATGAACTGCAGTCAGATTTCGCAAGCAGCTGCGTTGCCGGTCATCCTCGCGTCTCCTCTGGTGCGCAGTTCGTTCAGATGCCGAATAATCAAGCACAGTCGAATATTGTTGAAACCCAGAAAGAATCACAGCCAGCTGAATTATCCCAACGCAATGACGCTGAAAGTCAAAACACGAGTAATCTGCCACTATCAGACGAACAAGACACCCCACAACCGGTCTCCTTTGCACAGTTGACAGAACTGTACTATTTGGAAGAATTGGATCGAAACGAATTCGATCAGTATTTGGATGGCAGCGAAGCAAGTTTTCTCGAAGCAGTGTAAAAATGTTATAAAATGAACACATGAATTGAACTCTATCGATGTAAAATACTTTAACGTGGTTGAATATTTTCTATTTTGTTTTGCACATTTTAGGTACAATATTTTACAGTACTTACGTAGAATGTATTATATTATGATGTCCAGTTGAGCCTTGCAAGATACAATATTTTGATGTGCATTTACCTCGTTGAGAAAATAACATTGTTGGTAAGATGTTAGGCAGGCTCTTTCATTGCAAAACTTTCTTGTAAGTTGACTTGTTTTAACTGAAGCTAATTTATTTTTATAGCGCTTTTTATAGGGATGTTATTGGGACAAGGTTTCTAAAAGAGTTAGTGTTTCAAAGAAATGATTATCACAGTTAGGAATGTGTTGATACGTGATATTTTTTAATGTAAATTTCAAAGTATTTTTGTCCGTTTTGGTCCACTGATAAGCTGCTGAAAACAAGATTGTCGGCAAATGTCGGATTTTTAAGATGGCGTTTCAGTTCCGACAATCAAAACTGTGTAAATTGTGATTCTAAAAAAGTTTTAAAAAGGTATATTTTTTTTGCAACAGCAGATTATTGGGTTGTGGTCAAAAGTTTTGAACCTTGTAAATAAAGTTAGTTTTACTTGCAGATGTGTTTTCGTCTTTTGAAGTTTGGGGAAAGGTAAAACTTGCCGGTGAATATTGGGGTTTACAAACAGTGATATGTTCAGTGTTAAGCCTAAAGAGCTTGGAGTAAAGATTGTAGTTACTGCTGAAAGAAATAAGCCAGTTCGTGCACATTCGCTCGTTCTATACTTAGGCTTGTCAACAAATATTACATTGACAGGTCAAGTTCTTTTCAAAGTTTGTATTTCAAAATGCTGAAAACTGTTTCGATAGGGATTGATCAAACTAGAGTTTGCACTCTGTGTAGTTTATATTGATATGTAAAATTACTAACGTACTTGACTTCAGTGTGGTAGTCGTCTGTTTTTAAAAAACTTATTGGAATCTAGACCGGTTTCTGTAAAAAAAAGTTGACACGTGGCTTTATTAATCAAATTGCAGCTTTTTGATCAAGAACATTTGACGCATGTTAATTACTGCCTTAATTTTTGACTCGTTCACTAGCTACATGAGTTCACTGGGAAAGGAGCCGTTTAGACTTTCAGTCTTGGAACAATTCTTAAAACTAACAAACGGGGAAACACCATCCATTGGAAATGTCATGTCAAGTGTTAGCCATCCGCTAAATATTATTAAGTGCTATCTTATGCTTATCTTCACCGGAAACAAAACTTGTTCGAACATTAGAAAGAACAAAGAGCCTTGATTTGTGATAATTATTCATGGTTGTGAAGTGTCTGACAGACGTCACTCAATCATCTGATTCGTCTTAGCACATGTTACAAATTTTCGACTGCCAAATTAGCTCCGCGTGTCTTGAGTGGGAGATGACCCTTTTAATCTGATACGCAAACCGGAACGAGCGTTCAGTTCTAATTCTTGAAATCTCATCTTTTTGGACAGGAGACAAACTTATTTGCGTATTCGACCGTTTGGCGACTTCCGTCAATACTTGTTTCGTGTTAATAGATTTCTCCAGGCTCATGTTCGAAAGCGGAAGCTTGTTGATTTCATTTACAATCGTTTAGGAGGCGATCGGAGGAAATTGACAACAGAACGCTGGTGGTTGTGGCAAGTAAATAACGCCAAGCCGGCGAGATAGTTGCCAGACACATATTTAGTTGTGGTTTTAGATTTTGTGATATAAAAAAGCGAAATAGCGTATCAAATAAGTGTTACGTGGTTTAAAAACCAAAAAAATGAGATCAGTTTCTTTAAATAACTTCAGATTAGAATATATTGACGTAACCATGATTGTACATACCTCAGAACCAAAACTAAGAAAAACGTTTTTTTAAATTGTTTTAAAACTCCTACATTAGTTCATGCGTCATATGATGTAGTCAACCCATGCTTTACCAGTACACTTGAGATAGCGCCAAAACTAATGATTTATCCAAAAAAAAGAAATTCAAAACAAACTTTAGAGAGCAAACACTGACCTCGTTTTTTGGGAGACTGGGGAAGCCCAGAGTATTAAGTACACATGCGCATATTGCTGTTTTGTTTTTTTTTTCAAAAGTTATTGACTGGCTGTCATAACAGCTTTCTACACTCTTATGAGATTTTGATATAAGCAAGAGCTATTAACTGGCTGGACACGGTTCCATTGCCGAGCTCCCATTGCCTGCTCGTAAACATTTTATGCTATAGTCGCCGAGGACTGGAAATGTGTTACCAAGTTGTTCACACGCTTTTTTTTATAAGAACCAACTTTATAAGAACACCCAGACTGACATTTGCTCAAAAATTAAGAACATGCTAAGAACAATCAGCAAGACTGAAATTTTCATCAAACAAATTTAAGAATTTTATTTAATTCTTGCACACAAATTGAGATGTAGCATGTACATTTAAGTTCATAATAACAATCCTAACCGCTTTTTTCATTTTATAAAAGCAGCCGAAAATGGTAACAAAACCTTGAATGCTCCTACGCGTTGCATAATGTACGATACTGTATGATAAAACGTTTTGTTTGGAATCTATTCAGTTTTGTAACAATATTATGGTATAACTACTCTGTTATGGCAAATTTAGTGCTGTTTGGAAATATCAGGAAATAGGAACAACTTAAGAACAATTTGAGGTTGAAATCGCCAAAAAGTTAAGAACCGTCCAACCTCAGCCGAAAGTTATACTTTCTTCAGTTTAAAAAAAAGTGTGTTTTTCCACCATTTCATTTCTAAGGGTCTCTGTCAATTGGTATTTGGGCTTTTTGTTACTTTGCCAAACAGAAGTATGCATGCTACATCTGATATTACATTACTCGGGATGTTCTAAATTTTACTTTTAAAAATCAGGTTTTTTATCTGACTTGAACTGATTGATACTAAATTAGTAAATATGGTCTGCGACCTTCTTAAAAGTTTCATTTGATATATTTCTTCTTACAACTATCAATTCCGTCTTGACAGAACGAGTATGTAGCAAGTACAAAATTGCATGATTCTGGAATTAAAAAAAAAGTCATTCAGCATAAAAAGGTAGTTATGGTCATATCAAACACCTGGTGATTTGCTGGAATAAGATCATGCAGTCCCTTGGGGTGACAAACAGTGATTGTATTTTTTAAAAACATCAAAATAACTCATCTGGTGACGAAATCCCGGATTATCTTCACCCCAAACTCATTATCAGGCCATGTGCCACAAAACGCTAATCTCCTGGGGTGCACCTAACGCCCATCTGAAATACTAGAATAAACTTTTATTCCATCAAAAAAACATTTACTCTACAATAAATTACACTGGAAGGTTAAAGTTATGGGATTGATGATATTGGTTAAATTAACAGTCTTCCGTTTCTGCGGTTTTCCAGTGGTTTCCACGATCAGTACCCGTGCTTTCTTTGCCTATCGGCTCGACTGTTCTATGATTCTGCGGTACGTACAAACTACAATATTCCCGATTCTCGGCTTTTCAGGCAAAGGTTTGTTTATGGCGGTTTAGAGCTCACCGAGCAAGAGTTCTTTGTTTTAGCATTCTATTTTGTCGATTTTTCTTATTAAACTTTGTTATGTGATTTTTTGGTTGAAATTTGTTGTTATCCTTTACGGTTTTATATGCTGATATCATACCACTTCTGATGGCAGTTATTTTCATCATCTAGATATTCAACAGACGTAATGGTTTCATATCGGGAAGGGTGGTGGTGGGGGTTCATTTGAAGGGATGTTCTAAGTTATAACAGAATCTTTTTAGTTTTATTAATACTTGACAATCATTGGCATAATCATCAAGATAGCTAATAGTAATTACAAGTTCCAACCGACGTGGAGAGTGTAGGCTGCTTGCTTTTACTTTCATAGAATGCGTACTGATTTGTAAAAGCTTTTCCATATGTCGGTTTAGGTTACAGGTTATTTCCACCGCAAACAAACTTGTCTCATGCGACTTAGGGTACTGCAGATTTTAATGAGACATTCAGTTCAGGTTGGAAAAATGAAAAATTAGCATAAGGAAATTAATTTTTGTTGATAGTTTTTTATTACTATTAATCTATTAATATTGCTATGACTTTTAGTGTTACTGTTCTGTTACTGTTTTTCTTACTGTTACTGTTGCTATTGCTCTTACTATTACTCAGCTATTAGTTCTACTCTTTGCTTGGTTTGTACCTTCATCCTTAATTTTTCTTGGTAATATCTCACTTTGCTTTACTATTTATTACATATCCCATTTTATTTCGCCTTGTAATACTGACCATGGATGATGTCACAGTCTCATCATGTTTTGTTTTCATTAAAAAATAAACCTCAAATACATCGTGTGGTTCACAAAAATGATATCTAATTTGGTGCTGCTACGAAGCCTTACTATTATTATTATTATTATTATTATTATTATTATTATTATTATTATCATAATTTTATTTTTTATGGACAGTTTGAGAAAGATTTTGTGATATTTGATACTTTGTATTTTAAGATGTTGTATTTTTAATAACCGTTGTATATACATTTTTATTGGAATAGTTTGAAAT
>ERZ1740055.424-NODE-424-length-11328-cov-7.325911_pt1 | contig 11328 bp, 4 predicted proteins | sample MGYA00581747_ERZ1740055 | MGnify/ENA primary metagenome ERZ1740055 (study PRJEB43018, sample SAMN04849739) | marine metagenome | isolation source: floating plastic debris | place: Pacific Ocean | collected 2008-08-28 | study: EMG produced TPA metagenomics assembly...
AATTGCTAAAAATTTCAAAATTTTCTGGTCACTTCAAGTACGCACGTGCGTATAAGCTATGTGCCTGTGCTGTTCACCGGCACTTACTGACAATTCTGGGCATCGTATCAAATTATTTACTCCAATTTATATCAAAAAGTGTTGAATATTACAAATGTGAAACTATTTCAAGGAGTGATTCTTATGTGAGCCCCAGATTTTATACAATAATTAATATCTACTGCTGCAAACTATTTCCTAAAAATATATAAATTAAGACTGAACTATTTTAATTAAAAGCTCCTTTCGACTATTCTGAAACATCATTAAAGTAAAGTTGGAATAATATTTGATTTTACCCTTGCATCTCCCTCTATGCATCATTCGCACTTTGTAGCCAATACATCGCCGCTTGTGCAGTACACATCTACTAGAGTATGTTTTGCCGTCTGTACCACAAACTGGGCTTGAACTATTCTTTGAACAGGTAGCTCGGCATGATGGTCTCTGGGGTACATGAACAACATGAAATTTATATTTACAGCTCAACTATCTATCTAGAAAATAGACTAACAACTGAATGGAAATACAAAATCCTTTCATTTCTACCATGTTTAGCAAAATTGGATCAATGCAACTCTTTCTTTTTTGATTTTTTTGTACTTAATACTAAAATATGAAAATGGTGGAAATATGTTTTGTTAACAGTTAGTTCCTTTGTTTTCTAATAAACAAAAGCAAAACATTATCAGGATTTAAACATTTATTGCACTATTAAGTTAATGACCAGCTAAATTTCGGCAGTTTTGTTCAGTCATTCACTCAAGAGCACATTACCCCTTTTTAAATGTCAAAACCAGCAGCTGTGTTCAAAATAAAAACATAAAAATGCTATTTTAAAATATATTAAAATTATATTAAAGGCAAAATAAGATATTATTTTCAAAAAGTACCTTAAAGCTTTGGGTTTAAAAAATCCATCACCTACCTTGTTTCCCTAGTCTTATATGTACTTTTAAAATGTTCAAGAGAAATATAACCAGTTTTGTACTTTGGTTGCTGAGAGCAAATCTAGTTCAACCATACATTAAAATCTGTTCATCTCGATAACTGAACAGCAGTGTTTTCATTGAGCAATTTATATGTATTTAATTATAGAACTTTGACATATCTCCAGTAGAGAGGCAAAGAAGATAGAAGGAAAACATTTAATGTCAGAAAATTGGAAAACATTTAATGTCATAAAATTGGAGACTAAGGGCCTCTTTACATGGAGTGAGTTTTCCTAGCAAGGAGTGATAATAAGCAAAAATATCATTTTGCCTGGCTGAGACAAGCTCAATGTTACAGTCACATGTGTCAACAACACATCATTTGATCTTGTCAAATCTCGTCCCACCTGGCTGAGATATCTCGGCTACAAGCCTTTACATGTAAAAAGTTTGCCTGACTTGCCGGATGCCCCAGCTTGCTGAGATGGGAAACTCGGCAAACTGTGATTGCTGGTCAACATATAAACAAAAAGGCAAAATACAATAGAGCCAGTTAACTCGACATGGCAAGATATCCCAGCTTGCTGGGACAACTCACTCCATGTAAAGAGGTCCTAAAAGGTTTTATTACTGCAATACACTTATATCAACTTTCAATGTTAAAAACTTATAAACAATTACACAACAAACAGCAACAAAATTCATTAAGAATTTTTTTTTTATTTCAGTACTGAAGTTGAAACATTTTCAGCAGCTTTTCATAGTTCCATGATAAGAAACACAGGTTTCACAGAGTTAAACTATTTACGTTTTTACATGATTTGATAAAGTGAATTCAGGCAATGAAATCCAATCTTTTTCAGCGAGGATACATGAACCACTTAATTTTTTAAAGGGGAGTTAAAGTAAGTAACAAAAATCATGTCACTATCCCAAGTAAAGCTAAAAATATTTTGGATGATGAATGCTTATCACCTGTTAGTTAGGAAAAATATATATTAACAAGGATTGAAAAATCTCTCTCTCCTTTAAAGATCATATGGTTCTCCCCTTGCCAGACATATTTTGAACTCACCCAAATAAAGTGTTTATTTTACTTAGTCTGAAATAGGAATTCAAGTTGTATGCTATTCTATAAATATCTGAGTGAATGTCAATGTCACATTCAATCTGACAACAGACTACAGTCTGAAACATCAGTTTGTTAACTAAATTCTTTTCACTACAGTGTATAAGTTATAAATTTGTGAAACTCTTTCCAAACTTGTATTATTTGTAGTATGTTGGTGATATTTATGTATTCTTGCTATATTTTAAGTACAATAATCTGCCACAAGGAGCAGAATGAATAGAATAGATTATATATAATCTGGAACAATTATGAATGATTATGCCAGTGTATTTAACTTTCTTATTCCAGAATAACATCAAATAAATACAGTTAAATGGTTCTCTCACTATAGATGCCAAGCAACTCTTTTGATGCCAATTTTTCATTATGAAAAAGAGAAGTTCTTTAATGTTCTATGAAGAGCTAGCAAAAGGTCAAACAACTCTTCTAGCTTGAAATTTCTTTGAGAAAATACAAGAAATTCAAAATGTTGGTGATCTAATGAATTATTACAAATATGGCCTCAATAAGATATGGTTGCTAATGACTAAATTAAACAGCACTAAAAAGACAGTTAAGTTAAACTAACTTAAATTAATAAAGTTGTCCATACAACACGATACCCAGATAATTTTCAAACAAAAAATCAAACAATATTCTTAACTTAAACAAAATGATATGAAAATTATAAATTCATCAATGATTCAAAATTCCTAGAAGATTAATAATTTTATCAGTCACCAAAACTCCTAAAATTACAAGTTTAAAAAACTAAACAACTATTAAAATAATGATATGGATTAATATTATTTGAGTCTCCAAGACTATATGTTTTTAAAACTATGTTTTCTTATCTTTAGTGATGTAACTATCTAGTATATATATTTTATTTTATTTTTCTGGTATATTATCAATAGACTAATGTGCAAGCCATACCTATTTCTTATATTACAAGTCTAACATCAAACCTTAAGTACTAAAGTAAGGGCACAAGGCAAACAGCTACACAAAAGCATTCTTAAAATTATCAAAATCTACACGGCAAAACGAAAAGCGACAATTGACAAAAACGATTTGAAAACTAACAATAACCAAGCTAATGAATAGTATTAAAAATTCAGTTAAGTTGTATTAAAATGAATCTTAGAATCTGAAATTTAAGGAGTATGATCGAATGAATCCAGTAACGCGTTATTTTTTGCCATTCAAGAAAAAAATACATTTGATTTATCTTATCTTTCGAGTGTCACTTTGCATGAAAGTATGACTTTTAATTTCCCAGTCGGAAATACTTTCGCTTCAGTAATCTGCTTCAAACAAAAAAACCGATGTACGTGACTGTCGCATGTTTGTTGATTTGGTTAATCAAACTAAAAACTATTTTATGATCACTTAGTAGAGAGTTTTGTAATTTTCTTCAATCAAAGGTTTTTAACCAGAGTTAACTAGAACTAAAACCAGCGAACACATTTTTACGAGCACACTTCAAATTAAAGCCAATCATAATATTTTGTTGGGTGCGACGCTCTTTTTGAATTGCGTAATTACAAGATTATGTAATTGACAACACTAGTACTGAAAAGAAATGGAGCATGAAACAAACAGTTGTTGACGTGCTTTGCCAGCACGCTGCTATTTTGAAACCACTGCTTTTGTTCTTAAAAACACAAGAGCTGTTAAGCTTTGATGGTGTCTGTTATTTAGCTACGCAGCACTCGCATAGAAGCATTTTGAAGAAAACTTTGCTTTAGAAAACAAATTGAATCGTGCCTGTTCTGGCGGGAAGGCGATACGTTCGATTGCGTCACACCTCTAACTGATGAAAAACTTCTAAATGTTTTGCACGACATACATATTACAATAAGTTAAAGTTCTAGAACAACCTAAGCTAAACAAGATGGACTCAGAAAAAGGATACGCCATTTACATGGAGAATGAACGATAAACACATTTTGCTGTTATGAACAGCTAGCTAAAATCTATTTGGCATCTTCACTTAATTAATGCCCTCCGTGTGCGCCCGTCTCGACAATTATACAATTATTTTACCGAGTTCTTCAACTGCAACTCAAGATTTTCAATTGTTCTTTGTAGCCTGCCATTCTCTTTTCTTAATGACTCGTTTTCATTTTTAAGTTTTTGGTTTTCGTCAATTAAATACTCGGCACGAATCTGAGTTTCAAGTTCACGAACTCTTCGAGCGTCTCTCGAACGTTTTGCCGAGGCGTTATTTCGTTGTCGTTTTTCCCAATAGCGGTCATCTTTAACGACCTTGTTCCTTTCACTGTTTCTCTTTCCCCTACTTGGATGAACTTTACCCAAAATCTCATCCAAAGAATGTGAACTATCACCGCGAGTTTTAACCACTGTTATCGAGCGACTGTCTTCTCGCTCTTCTTGGTCGGACGAAAGGTTGTCTGGCGGCACATGACCCTTAATGTGACTAAATCCATTTTCTGATGAAGATGGAGCAATTCCTTGCCTCGCGTTCGAGAATGACTGCAGGGAGACTACTTTGAGTATTTCATTAATTGATCTTTCACCGCACATCGAAATTCTCTGGCAATGATATTCTCCATTTGGATAACAAGAACGTTCGGGTGAACTTTCTTTGTGGTTCATATAATCTGATTCATTCGACCCACTTCCATCAACTTCAGAACTTTCACTTCGTAAACGTTTTCTAGCTTTCCGTATCACACGAAAGCCTGTTTCTTCCATTACTCGAAGCTCACGAGACCAACGGAAATAAAGCGAAGGTTTTTTATACAAAGATTTATCTTTCAGACGCTTCTTCGCCCATCAAAAACCACTGTGCCCACGGATTTGTTCAAGCTTTCAAATGAACTTACACCTTTGACATGAATTGTGATTATGTCACCTAGAATAGCACATGCGCATAAGAAATGTCGAACAGTCTTTTTTTTAATGAAACACAATCTTTTCTTGAAATTCTGACTCTCTCGCTGAATCGATACCGCAAAACTACGTTTAAAAAAGCCTTTCCTTTTTTTAAACGCTTGCAAACTAAATTCAACTTGTGCTAGTGTGAAGGAGTGGTTTCCTGTAGTGTATTTCATTTTGATATGGATGGCTTAACACAATGCCCAGTTCTTATTTTTATAAAACTATTGTTGTCATTGGCCGAGAAAAACAAAGAAAAGAAAAAAAAGTGAGGAGCGAAAACAGTCACGCAACAACAAAAATCTTTTACCTCGAGTTCTATTTTAAGTAATGACCGAAACATTGTACAACTATAACGGTTACAAAAGTACAAAAATATTTTAGCACCTTATACGCAACACGCAACATTTCATAAACATTTAAAAAATATTTTTTGGTTCACCACTTAAAAATCAAGAAGTGATTTATATCCTTGTTATTCTATACCCAGCTTAAAATGGTTTGCATGAGTATGCCAAAGCCGAAGTCTCGGAGTGTTAAAAATAAGGAGTGTTGAAAATATGGGGTGTTGAAAATACAGAGGATCAAAAATCTTCTACTGTTCTTAAAACTAAAGAAAAACTGAAAAAATTTAAAAACAATTACTTATCTCCATATAAAATGTTTTTTTTTATCATCTAATCTTAATGTGCTTAGACAAATAATTTGACAATACAGAAAACTATAGTATAGATATTGTTTTTAAAAAATACCACCAATCAGAGTCACGGTTAAGCCTATTTAATTCACGAAACTAGCAAACAAAACGGATACCCTCGTTTCCAACAATGCTTCTTTTAAAACCAAAATACCATGTGTTGTCTGTCGTAAAGGTTTTGTTGCGTAGCAAAACGATTTTGAATAGCAGAACAAAATTATTTACCTTTCAAAAGCCTTTATTTCGCTTTGAGATATGTCGGTGAAGTAAAAACCGCGATGTATAATAATAATAAGAGAAACAAGAAAGAGATATTTTATTTGGGAAAAAGTTTTTGAGTCAATTTATTTACGTTGAAGTTCCAGATTAGGAACTCTCATTTTTTACCAGGAGGGGATGACTGCAAAATTTATGCGGGATCAATTTTTTTTTACTGCTTTTAAGGGCAGATCACATTTTTCTTCTGCATAATTAGAAAAATTGAATAGAAAATAAGAAAATAAAAGGAAACAAATTCAACAAAATTCATTCTGCTCTCTTTTGTATCAAGAATGAAATTTTTTGCGCTCATTTTTCTCAATTACTCATAGTATTGACAGCGAGCTAAATGCGACAGAGATTATTGATAGTTAGAGACATTTTAAAAAGAGATTTATCCAGCTCGCAGTTAACTCGCTGCAGATCATGAAGGACATCTTTGCGGCAAGAGAAAGGTTGCCCACTCAAGGCTTGAAAATTAAGGAGACCAGCATCAAGCGACAACACTAGAATGAAGGTTATTATCAATCTACTTCACAAATGAATTAAAGGAAAAGTCAAAACACAAAATAGAGGCACACGAACTGTCAAAATCTGCCTTAGCAAAATTGAGGCAGAAACAACAACAAAAGGCTGCTAAACGTTTAGTTAAAACCTTGACGCATTTTCGTCTGATGCAATACAGTGCATTTTGAAAGTATTTGCTGATAAATCGGTTCATATTACGGTCTCTGCTCAATTAGTATCTCATCAGATGACAGCACAGCCGAGGATGAAGTTTTTGAAATACAGCAAATTAATTACAAAGCTTCAGATTATTCATCCGCTGACGACTCGGAATCGCCTTTTGACTTCATTGAGATCGTACGTCGATCGTCAGACAGAGAATGATTGTAATGAAACGCAAACGGTAACCTGGCATAAATCAAAGCAGTCAGTAATTTTTGTTTGAAGAAGGTGGGCTGTGGGGATCAAATCTTTTCCTTCTCATCTCAGAAGAGGAATCAGAAAAAAAAAATCGGGAGTAATAATTCGGAAATTTGCAGTCCTCCCCCCCTCTCGGTAAAAAATATTAAGTCCCTAACTAAGTTTGTTTCATGAAACTTTCACATATATATGGCTTAACACTGGAGAAAACGTTTTCTGTACTACGTAAGAATATAACATTTTTTTAGGAAAGGGATTTCGCGTCAAATTTGTATGTGCATGGGGTCGCATATCATCTAGAAGTACAAAGTATAAACGTATTTACAAGAGTCCAGGCCTGGGAGTCCTTAGTTTGAGACTGTTAATGTTATTTGTAATTGTAAAATTATCAATTATCAAGAAACATGTTCCTTTTAGGCAATTTTCCAAAGTAAATAAGCTAACAATATAACTTAGACGAAATGCATTGCACCACAAAACCGCAATCTTGCAATTGAAGCTAATTGCACAAAGAATTGCAAGTTGGTAAACCGAGTATATCACGTACACTTTGACTAAACGATACAAAAATACAACTAAAGATGTTCTAGCATTTGACTTATAGTAGTTACTAGAGAATTGAAAAGGTATCACACAAATGCCTTTTCTTTTTCTTCTCGGTTTTTTTTTTTTGCCTTTTCGAAAATTTGTAGTTGAAAATTCTAAATATTCATATCATATGACATAATTTTATTTATAGTTTTAAAAGAGGCTTAAGGAGTGTGGTGGTGGTATATGTAACTCGAAACTTTGTCACGTAATACATGGTGAGCTGTACGCAGTCTGTGACTTGCTTACCCTTCGGAAGAAGAATATATGGTTTCAGTTTCAATGATACGGAGGTTAAAATGGACGTTCTTGCAACGTCTGTACCAATGAACGAATGGGCCTGATGATATGAACGTATTAACTTATTTATGGTACAAGTAGAGTAAGTCACCATTGCAGTTATTTGGGTTTCTCTTAACGTTACATCAGACCCTTTTATTCGTGCTCTAAATACCACTAATGGTAAATGATGTCATCATCATCATTATCATCATCATCATTATCATCATCAGCTTCATCATCATCATCGGCTTCATCATCATCATCGTTATCATCATCATCATAATCCTCTTGGCTCATTTTAAACAATAAGGCGAGGCACAGATTGATTTCTACACTTTGATCTGTCCGTAGCTACATATTTCCCAGCCCTTCAGCTTGAGAACCCTATTTTTTATATATTTTCTGATGCTCTCTTCTCTGGCAAGTGTCTCTCGGTCTAACGACTGTCTTTCTCTTTCCCTCTAGGATACGTGTTAATGCTATTTTCTCGTTGTTGTTGTCTTTGTTAGAATGTTGCCAGTGTATATTTATCGCCTTGCCTTCATTTTGTTCTCTGTGGGTTGTGTGTTTCTTCTTTCTCATAGCTTGTCATATGATATTTTGTTTTAACGGAATATGTTTTAATGAGAGTTTCCTTAGCCATCTGTTTTGCATAGATTGTTTTGCATTTCTTGAAATCTGCTCTTGTCAGTAAAAAAAACAGAGATGAAGTTGCTGTTAAACTCTGCTTTAGATGCTGGATTCCAAACTTGGTTTAACATCAGACACTGAGTCTGTAGTGCTTTTTGTCATCTTGCACCTATGAAATTTTTCTCTTCAGCAGAGAAACAATATTTTTAGGATAGTCAACTTTGGGTAACTCGATTTTCTTCACACTCTATATACATAATAGCAAGAGTTTGTTTCTGGGAAACGTTACACCAAGATGGGCAAAAAATGATCGTGGAGCCATAGCACCTTTAATTAAGATCACTCGAGAACAGTTTAGCGTTTCATAGGCGGATCCAACTTTTTATCCGCTCAGTTTTTCCCTCCTTTCTTTGCCGGATAGAAAAGTCTTGTAAATTGGATCAAAAATCAAGATCGCGCATTCACCACCATTCATAACACAGAAAAAACGAGAGTGCTCTAGAAGTTTTTTTCCCGCAATGGACAAGAAACCTACAGTTGCTATGGATTCCCATCCCGCTTCCCACCAATATAACAATCAGGTGTAACAATCTGTCTGGAATCTGTGGTTGTCACTGTCTAAGATTTAAGAGCACATCTCAATCTACTAGAAGCGCGTCTTGTGTTAATTTGGAACTTTGTATTACATAAAATGAATATTCAAGGTAAGAGCAGAAAGTTGCACTGTTCTCTCGAATCTCGAGTACTAATTAGAATGATTGATATTGTTAAACTTGGGGATTCATTCAAAGCCATGTGAGTTGAATTCATGCAGAGCCAGCGCACTTGAAAAGGCGCCATCGATTCGAACTAACATAATTGCACATTCGAGTGTGTCAGACTTCAGTTCCAATACGTAATTACATATTAATATTTTTTTGTATTTAGGCCCCATACAAAATTTGATTCGTATGCCGGCCTAGATAATTCTTGGGCCCCTCTCCCCCCCCTCCCTCCCTTTTTTTTAATTTCCTGGATGCTCCCCTGTTCGCCGCTAAACTCTTTCAAAAATGGCATTAATTAATACCAGCATTTACATTCCACGTCTCAAGAGTTTCCGCCGGCCCTGATTTTTTCACCGTTGTGTGCAATACCGTCAAGTACCGTTCAACATACTCTTCAATGTAAATTTCGGGGGGCGTCACCGCAACTGCCATTGGTAGCTAGAGTCAAAACTTCTGTCTTTATCTCCCTCGTGTTGACAAAACGATATAAGCATTTGTTGCTTTCTCCTTATCATTATTTTTAAAACAAGTAGAAGACAATCACAAACTATAGGGGAAATGGGACTAAGGCCAACGAAAAATCAGCACTGTGTTCTGAATTCAAAGAATTAAGCTTGAGGTAGTGATCAATGCCCGACAATTAAGTCCACATTAAACTCGTTCCTAAGCAAACGCTTCGTATCATTCACGCGAGTTAAAAATAAGCCGTAGCAAGATTTGTTGTTTTGTTTTATTGTTTTTGTAAAAATGCGTGCTAGTCGAACGAGTAAAAAGATATAGGGATCCGTGCAACGCTTCTAAACTTTCAATTTTGACATCTCAATGCTGAAATTGTTTTTAACCATTGCTAAGGCTCCAAGTCTAAACGTCAGCTTCTTACAGTTACACCACTTAAGGAGATGATTAAAAAGCAATTTCCGCATTGAGTTGTCGAATTAAGTTACATGTTGTTTCTACTCGCTGATGCACTTTGACCAGTTGCTTTTTGTTTACGTGAAACTATTTGCAACAGTAACCTTTTGAAACCAAGTTGGCGTAGCAATTATATCACACATTGAAACATCAAATTGACAACACTTATTCATTTAGTAAAACAATTTTAACAGACTTGTGCTCCACTTACTTGTATTAGGAAACACAAAACTGTGATAATATAGAATTGTCGTCTCTCAATACCATTCATGCTGTGTTAGTTGACTATAAAAAGTTGACATTAAAAGCCATTATATCAGGCATCAGTTGTTTCAGTTCTACAGTACACATATGTAGCCTTGCAATGAATAATTATTATATCAAGTCTTTGTTTTACCGAGCTGCGCGTCATATCTAATAGTAATACGTCCGTTTAACTGCTAATCTATTTAGTTAAAGCTAATTAATTTGAATAAAATTTGGTTGAAGGACAAAACTTAGTTAGATTTTCAAATAATAGCACTTCGGTTTTCCTGCCACGTGCAAAGACACTTGATAAGACTTCAGACAGAATCATGGCGCATTTCAATCTTTAAAATTAAATTAAACTCAGTTGTAAATAAAAACTTGAGTGGAATCTTTCTTAATTTTTTTTTAAATAGTTCGCGGGTTCAATACAATAGTCCACAATCGTGTCAAAAATGTGGTTTGGAGGCAGGCAATTGTACCACCACAAAACACACACTGAAAAGGTGGCGAAAAAACTAAATTTGAAAGAGTATACACGGCTTGTGCTTGTGGGATGTTGCTCTAATGATAAACGAAATCATACCACTGTTTTTCAGCAACAAAAACAGCTGGAAACAAAAAAGCTTCTAAAATTTCATTTGTCAAGACAAGCATTTACTCTAGATTAGTATTTTAGTTTCTATTAATCTTCTCTTTCATCATTGAAGTAGGAGAAATGCGATTTTTCTAACACAAAAAAATTTGGGGGGCTTTGAAAACATCCATGGATTTGAAATTTTAAAAATCCGGAATTTGCACAAGGAGAAAGATTTTGTAAGTATGGACCAAAAAGTCTGTAGTAGGAAATAACAAAAATCGCCTTAAAAGAATTTCCTTTATATAGAAGAATTTTTAAAATTAATACCAAAGTTACGAATTCCGGTCGGCATGATAAATAGCTGAAACTAAGGTTGAAAGCTTCTGAAACGAATTCAAAATACGAAATAGATATCTGAACAGACATAGCTATAATGCCGCTGAAAAAAATAGCAAAAC
>ERZ1740055.425-NODE-425-length-11323-cov-7.799077_pt1 | contig 11323 bp, 5 predicted proteins | sample MGYA00581747_ERZ1740055 | MGnify/ENA primary metagenome ERZ1740055 (study PRJEB43018, sample SAMN04849739) | marine metagenome | isolation source: floating plastic debris | place: Pacific Ocean | collected 2008-08-28 | study: EMG produced TPA metagenomics assembly...
TTTGCCACAAGTGTTAACAAACAAAAAGGAAATAAATTCAGAACTATTAAATGAATAGTTTTCAATCTGAAAACTCGTCAACAGCCCTAGAATCTCAAACCCTTGTAGTTGTATTCACAAATGTAATGGTTCATATACCAAATCATGTTTTCAATATCTAATTAAATTTACTTCTAGAAAATCAAATGAATATAAATTAAATCAATTCATCAAAGCCTGAATGTTTTAAAACTGCCTCTTGCTGGCAGTAGATATCATACAGTTGTACAAGCAATGTCCACACAATTTGCAAGGTAATTTAAATATAAACAATATATGTTAACTCTCCAGTAAACATTCATAAGCTTTTCCTGAAGCTTTGCTGAGCTTATTTTATGACAGTTTCATTTAATCTCAAAGCCACAAAACAAAAAACCATAACAGATGATTCAAACCTGCTTTCAGCGTTCCCATGCATTAACTTATGTGTGATGCTGCTTTGACTACTTTTAAGGAGCCAAGGAGACTTTACAGAGCATTTTCATGGACTTCATGCTCAATTGATCATGTTTTGTATTGCATAATAAAAATACTTATGCTAGCACTGTTGCACAAAACTTGCTTTAGGATGTTGAAGTAAAATTTTGTTAGCACAAAACCATAATGAAAATCAAGACACTGTAAATAAATTGACATTTTTGTGGTAACCAATCATGTCCAAGTTGAATAATGATTAATTTGATTGAAAGACCAGATACATGTACATGTATCAGTTTTCTGTTTCTGTACCCCAAGGCCTAAATACACAGGTCAAATTTAGAAAGTAAATACAAGTTGGCTTTAGGTGTACATTTGTCAATAGAAACAACACAATTTTGAATCTAAATTATTTTTGTTAAAAAAGAACAAACAAACTGCGTCTAAGGACAGTTCAAATCAAGTAAGAAACTTCACAGGATTACTTATATCAAATATTTTACTGCAAACATGTACTAAACAGACAAAACATTGACCTTCAGTTTAATAAGAAGGAAACTGAGATGTCAGACAAGTGCATTCCTTGAAGTATAGAAATTGTACGGTGCAAGGAGAAATGATTCATTTTTTTGACCACTGCATTTTTGCGTAAGATAAAACAACTTGATTCAGCCCTGACATGTAGCAAGACGGAACACAAATTTGTTACACTGATGAGCACAGATTTTATAATGTATAACTGATCTCTAACCGAAACAAAAACTCCTCAGGCAAAGCAAGTTGACACGCAGTTTGATAAAAAAAAAACTGTCAGCTAGGGTTACTAACATCGAATTAAAAGCAGGCGAAATATAAAACAACTTGTAGTTGCTGTGTAACGCCAGTATATCCATGACTCAGTATGGCACTATAGGAATATGGACTGAATCCTAATCTACAACAAAACAGTAAAACACTTTTACAACAGCAATTAAACTTGGCTTTAAGCCTACAACAACAGCGCCTTTGTCGGCGCGTATAAATTAACCCAATGAGTTGATTAACGTGTGCCAGTGTATACGTATATGCTCACCAAGTGATTCAATAAAATTCTCTGTTAACTGGTTAAAACTCTAAACACTGCTTACGAGAGCAAATACATCAATGAATATTGCTTTTATGGTATACTATAATCAACCGCTATATTGTTTTACAAGGACTCATTGGCGCCCGCACAAAAATTAATCGTCATTCGTGCTCTTAAAAATAAAGTTTAAGAATGATTAATTGGAGTCATTCATTAGTAAGTGCTCGATCTAAAGTTAGGAACTGCAGTTTAAAAAACTGTCAGTCGTTTACAGTGCCATTCAACTTACACCTCCAGGGCAAAGACCATATAGATAGTTCTTAAACTGTAAGTCTAAGCTGTTGGCTGGAGTTCTAAGTTATAGCTGAAGCTGACAATATCAAACGAATTACCCAGTTAAAATAAAAATTATTTTCTGGTCACGATTTTGAAGACTGTTCAAATTATTCTCGAAACAAAGCGAAACTTCACAAATCAAAGAATATGAAGTTTCTATCACTCGAGCGAATAGAGATTAGAGCGCTATTTATATGCAAATATCATGAATGAAAAACAAAGAGAGTAACGCACTTTGCATAAAAATTAGTGTCTCAAAGAAATTCCGCAACTAAAAAACTATCGCTTCTCGCGACAAAACAAAAACCACAGCTCTTTTAATTTACTCCTCCCGAGTTATTTAATAGGGGAAGTTCATTTTGACAGTTTAAAAAAAAGTATCAGACAGAATGCTGAAACAACGTAAACTTCAAACTGCCGCAATCTAGGAGCATAGAGCGAAATAACAGTATGAATAGTTTGCACGCAATTAAGCTCTTGCAGTTTTAACGACAGAATAAACAACAGAAGTTTTCACGGCTTACAACTCGAGACGTACAGGTTTAAAAGCCACCGCAGCAATATCAGCGATTGTTTCATAAATATTCTTGAAACGGGCAACAGTTGTGATAGAATCGCTATAAATATTGACGCTGTTAGTTAATATTACACGATTGTAAATATTTTTCACAATAACAGTACTTTATAATTCTTTTTACCAGAAAAAGTCAGAAGAAAGATTTTTACACAATATTGTTACCCATACTTTGCAAACCGCAAGCTCTTTCACCGCGTTAAGCCCATTATACGAACAGGAAAGAGCAAATAAATTTGCCCGATAACGGGATAGATACATACCTATGCAATTGTGTACACGGACGGTCAGCGACGTCCTGAGAACTATCGTGTTTTTGCGACTGTAAACGAGAAAAAATACACCGAGTTAGGGGGAATAACTAATTCGTTGCCAGGTATAAGCAAATAAAAACTGCCAATTTTCTGCAATAAAATAATATTTTTAAGTTGGATACAAAAATAGCAATGATTATTCTCACCTTTCGAGAAACCCTTCCAGCATATCGGACTGTTCTTCCAAAGTATTCTCAAGATCCAGATAACAGCCATTGTGGGATAGTTGTAGGGAGATGTCATCGATCTGCCCCAAACCGTTTGCCAAAATTAATACAAAAGAAAAATAATGGACCAGACAATGATAGAAAGCTCTCAAAATAAACCAAAATTATACAAAACCACTTTCAAAACATACAGCGTGCGGCGCGCTGAGCAGTCGATGTAAGCCATCTATCTGTTGGCACAAAGGTATGGTTAGATGAAAAGTGTACGTCGGTGGACGGGTAGGCTCTGGGAAGTTTGTACTCGCAAATGGATCTGTGTCGTCCAGGTACTGAACCTTACAAGTTAACGCCATTTTGGCGTTCGTTCCCAAAGCCAAGCGATCTTTTTCTTTTTTCTTTGACGCATGCGTAACGTCCGTGGATGGGATCCGTCTCACAGTTTGCTGGGGGTCTTGAGTATCTTCACGTGACCGCCAAAAGTCTCTTGCCCTTGCGGTTCCCTTGTCAAATTCTTTCATTTCCCTTCCAAGAACTAAAATTTCTTAAAAATTTGTGTTTTTGAGAGAAAGCATTTTGTGTATGAACGACGAGCACTGACACCCTTCAGATGCAACTTCTCTGCGCATGTTTGCATGGCTAAAGAAAAGTAGGTTATGAAATCTGAGCTGTTTCAATCGCCAACCCTAATCGATTTGCTTTCGTCAATGTCAATTGTGCAGATTGACTAATGTTAAGAGGTGCTCCGAAAAATTCAATGACGAAAACAAATCGCAAAATGTCAATCAGCTCAAACTCTTGTCTTTCCATCTCAAACAACAATTTCCGCTCTCAGCGAATGATCTGGAAATTACATTTACGAAATTAGACTTCAAAATTACAGGAGTACTATTTTTAAAGATCAATCTTCCGGAAATAAATTACGTTTTCGGACCCCAAAAAGATCAAGCAAAAACTGTTCAAGAAGGCAGAAAACTACGCATTTTTTATCGAAGGGAATGCATTTGTAAACAGTCACTGTTTTGTTAATTAACAAACAATAAATACTGCAATTTATTGAATCTTGGGAATGTTTGGAATTTGCGCGGGCACCCACCAACGCATTTTAGCCTTGGTGTGCTGTTTGTAATGTCCTAGAGGCGTGAGAGGATCAACCGATCAACATTTGATAGCAGAAGTCCACGAAAAATAGCGAAAGTTTTGATAAGATCAATGGCCCTCACTTGTTTTTTTTAAAATAACACTTGAATTTTTCTATTTGTTTCTATTCGCAAGCTTGCTCGGCCGCTGTTTATCGATGTAGTGTTGCCAAGTTTCGTGGCAAACATAGTCTTTGATCAAGAAGAATCAAAGGCTATAGTTAAACTTGACAAATAGATCGACCGCTAAAACAAAACAACTTAACACAAAGAGTTGTTTGCTTATCACTAGACTATTGTTTTTCTTTATTTTAGATTTCGTGCTTTAAAATTGCGCTTAGATTTCAAAAGTTATCAGGATACAAACTTCAAAAGCTATATCGTCTAGGATCCTATATTGCCAACCAAATAGGCGATTTTATACAGCCGCAGTTCAATAGGCCGGTGTATCGCGAACGTGAATTTCTTCCGTTGCCTTGGTCAAATTTATACAAATCCCTAGGCCTATGGCTATGTTTTCGCATGATTTCATTAGTTCTATGATCCAAAAAAACTGTTTTAAGTCAAAACATGATTTCATTTACAAGATATCAGGGTTTTTGAGAGAGGTATCACGAAGAGAACAAAAACCACGTCGCAAATGAACTTTAAGTGAATTCAAAGATATCCGACTCCATTCTACGTTGAACAGCTTTAGTTTTTCTGCTCTAGATAGAGATGAACTTATTTCGATCAAAAAAAAGTTTCTAATTTGTGTATTCGTTTTACCTTATCTAGAATATTGTTTGACAAAACAACAAAAATCGGTAATTGTGAAACATGTCTTGAAAATTCTGACCAACTTTGACAAAGCGTTGATGCTCCAAACGTTTGCTCATTACCATATTTATGGGATATGTTAAAATTTTCAATCTTGAGTTCTCTCTATACTGCAATCGATCGCGATATCGCTACGAGAAAGAAAGACCTTCCGAGTTTCCCGTAATTAGCGGACTCTTAACGTGAAATTCCCATGCATTTTTGTTTATTTCACGCATCACTTATGAAGCGACTTTCTTCCTGCATTTTGCAAACTTAATTTTTTCAGGTTTCTTCTTTTCACAAAGGCAGAAAAGAAACCATGAAAAAGCAATTTTCTGGCAATCTTGGGAACCTCGAATTTCAATATTTTTTTTATTCTGGGTGCGCCAACTATGGCTATCACTTTGACGCCTGTTGTGTTTTGAATCTTGTTGAGCTAGTAACAGTTTTGCGATTAACAGATTTTTTGCCTTGGAAAATCGGGTTGGTGTTTTATATGTTTTCTTAATTAGGGAGTTACTGGGAAGAAATGGCTGCATGCATGCTTGAAATTTTGGTTACCCAACGGTTAAATTGAACCAGCCTTACAGCACCAGCCCAGCTTCTAAACTACACTTACCGAATAATCGTAGAAATTTTAAACTTGAGCTCTCTAAACTACAATCGCTCTGAAAAAAGATTACGCTCCAAACTTCAGCTCCTTAGTGCATTTATTACGGAGATTTACGAGAATTTTTTTTTAATCAAAGTTTAGAGTAACATTCATTTGAATAACCTACATGTTTTTTAATTGTACAAACATACGTTATTACAGTGCAGTGAGAAGAGAAATGATCAGAAACCCGCTTCGCATTTCCTCCATTTTTTTTTTCTTTTTAGTAACTACATGGTTCTGGCGATGTTGCCGAACACACAACTCATGAGATATAGTGTAGACCTTTATTTCTGCAAGAATTTATTTTGGCGAATTTTGCAGGTCTTTGGGCGCTTGACAACAAACAAATTGTTCCTGCAAAAAAAAACAAAAAAAAAACAGCTTCTTAGAATTAAATCTTTATTTAGGTAATGGTAAAATAATCCGTGCGATTCATCATCAGGAAAAAAAGTTTTGTTTTTGTTTTTTTTTTTCAATTGGCTAAAACAAACGAAAGTTGCTTAGAGCAAGGTACAGACTCAGTCTCAATACTGATCAGTATATCACATTTTAATCTTTGTTTTGCTCCATGTAAGATAATCCAAATTCTGCAATCAAGGAAAAGTTTACTTGTGGAATCCGGAATTCTAGTCTTCAACTAGAACTGAATCCGGAACTCAGCTACGAATACGGAATTGTTATTAATTTGAATCCAGCCTTTTTCGAATCCGGAGTGATCGTGGTAAAGTCAGGCATCTAGCTAGTATCTGGAACCGGCCTTGAATACACAACCTGGAATCCGGAATTAACCAAGGCTGCATGTCACGGATTACCTTACCATTTCTTAACACGCTAATGTTTTGATCTTTAACCGCCTTTGATTTGGGAGTTGTTGTAAAAATTACCAACACATTTCATACTTAAAAAACAAACAAAATTTCTGTTTCTTCTTCTTCTTCTTCTTATTTTTTATTTATTTATTTTTTCACGTCTACCTTGTTATTAACTAAACTTGGTTTCAGCAATTGTTCTCCATCTAAAGCTAAACTCTGATTGTTGCTAGAAAGCAGCCGGAGACCACCATTACCGACTGCGCCAACCACTGCGTCCCGGCAATCTCCTTCTATAACTAACTATAAACCTTTTGTTCTCATTATTTGTAACGCCTTATTTTGCACAGTTTTTCCTTTTGCAACATGATAAGTTCCACTTTCAATTGTAACTCTAAGGATTATGGCAAGACTGTGTCTTGATAATTTTGATTTTACAAGCTAATATTGTCAGTCCGCAGTACAATTGATTCTCCCTTTATTTTACTTTTGAAATTGTCAAGATATGTGTGATCGTAAGTTCATACTAGATATATTACGTTCTAATCACTAAATTTGATTGCCACTTCAAGAGTTTCATTGCCAGTGAACCTTGCAATGTTGCTAGCGCCTTTGTTTACTATGGGCTACACAGTCACAGACAATACTTAAGTGGTTTGTCTTGTTAAATTGTTGCCAAAGAGATAAAAACGGTGGCAGTGAAAAAGAAAGAAGCTTTGCGACTACTTAATTTAGTTTACATTATTACATAACTGCTTTCAATTCGAATTCTAACAAAACATATTTGCGTATAATAACAGTTATATCGGCTTACCAAGGAAACAGACTGGGTAATTCAAAATTTAAAAAATATTTTTCAAAGCTTTATGCTTCGATAAAACGGTTTCATGGACAAAACATCGATGTTCACAGTTTATATAACGGACTAATTTTGGAAACAACTGCTAGTTATCAATCAAAGACATCAGTAAGGGAGATAAAACTTGATTTGCCACGAAAGTGAATTTTTGTGTGACAACAAAAGTGAGTCTTATCTGAGTCGTGGTTAATTAGACTAGAGTCCCTTCCTACATGACATGTAATGAATAAAGTTTCTAGTGAGGGTCTGCAAGATGGGTGGTCCATTTAGAACCAAGCTTTTAAGCAAAGTTTTCTGTTCTCAAGTATATTTGTCTTGAAGTCATTGTTTAATATTCCCAAATCAGCAAAATACAATGTAGGTTCTAGCATCGCTGAGATTTTTTTTCGACTTTCTAACACCACAGGATGATATAATAGAGGACGTTTAATTTAATACACAGGACAAAGTCAAAGAAAAACAAATAACTGAAAAAAGTCAGTGGCTTGGTTTTTTAATTTTTTTTCTGCTAAAAGTAAAATTAAATTTAGCAGAATGCCAATAAGTAGAGATGCTTGCAGGCAGACGCCATTTACCGTGCAGACACACAAATAATATGCTAAGACAAACTATAAAACAGATTCATCGATTTAGACTTGTTTATTTAATAGACTAGAGCTTAAAGTTTCTAATGGAAAATTACTTGGTGCACAGAGTTGAATTGGAAACATTAACTGAATAGGCGGTCGACTAAATAGTGAACAACCATAATCGGTACCGAAACGGAAAACTGAAGAGTGAAATAATATTTAGTGGAAAAATTTATCAGTACTTGTGAAACAAAAAATGACACAATTTTGTTCAACATGCGATACTGACATTGATCTGCTCTCCCCTTGTCGTTGTATGGCTTCATAGCTCAGTGGGTCAGAGCGCTGCACCGGTATCTCAGAAGTCAAGCCAGTTTGAATCCCGTTCAAGGGCTTGTAAGTTGCGTTCATTCACCTCTAAGATCATTCACTGATATCATTGTTTACCCCGAGGTACAAATTCAGTTTCAATAATCGTAATAAATTACTAATATATACTGAGTTTTGTTTTTACTCAATGATGGCCATTTTTATACTAGAGCCGTAGAGGACACATTATCCGCCTAGCCAACGTAGTTTCTTTCGAAGTGAAGACGAATAAAATGATGCGCCTTGTGCACTTCTTTATAGTATAGACATATACAAACGATAAGAACAACAGAAGTTTCGTCCAGGCCAATATTGCATTCTCTCTAGTATGAAAACGGCCATTTATCCATGGTGTTGTGAAACGAGGCATTCAAAACTTGGTAATACAAGGCTCGACCTTTTACTTTTGAGGGATGGGGGAAGTGTTGAAAGACAAGCTTTTTCCCCAGTCAGACAACGGTACAAATACTGATTTGCAATTATTTCTTACAACTGTACATTTTTTTCTCTTGGCATTTGTTTTGTATGGCAAATGACCACGTACTGAAAATCACAAAATCAAAAGTTACCAAGGTAAAGAGAACAAAACAAAACCAAAGATGTAGTGAAAGCGCAATGCTTGTGGGATGTGGCTATACAGATCAACGTCAAGTATAGATAGCACAAATGTGCTAGTAGCTAACTTGAAGCCACAATATTGGGCACTATGGCGCTATGGTTCGCTATTTTTTAAGGTAGATTTAAGGGGTAAAGCCCGGCCGCTATCAACGTGGTCATAGTGTCCATTATCGTGGCTTTAAGCTTGCTACAAGCACATTTTGTGTTATCTATACCTTAGGTTGATCTTTATAGTTAATAGACACATCCCACAAGCATTGCGTTTTTTACTAAATCTTATGTTCTTTATGGGAACCTGAACCTGTTTGCTAGCTATGCCATGCTGATGAGGCCTAGAAATCTCAAAGTAGCTGCTTTTACTATCTAGCGAAAACAGCTAGCCCGCTCAGGGGCAAACCCTGGCGTTCTACTACACGAAAAAGCTGCTTATAAGATCTAGCCGTGCTAGCCGTTGAGGGGTATATAAAACCTGGCGTTATTTTACACCGAAACAGCTGTCCATGGCTGCTGGCAATCAGGCTCAATATTTTTTTTATGGGGTAAAGCCGAGCCGCTGCCAACGTGGCCATAATGCCCATTGCTGTGTCTTTAAGTTACCAGCACATTTGTGCTATCTATACTTGAGATAAAACCAAGTTCTGTAAATTACTGAGGGACAAAACCATTTGTACTTTTCTGGAGAGTGAACACAGCCACAAGACATTGCAGAACTTGAAATTCTAAAATACATTCAACATTGTTCGATTCATACAAATTAAAAGTTACCGTTGGAAAAACGTGCTCCGAAGGCTCTGATTTCACTTTGAAAAAATCTCAAAATTCTGAAGAGCCTTATCTTTACAATTTCCTTCGAAAAGCAACCCCCAAAAGCCTACAATTAGCGGCTTCCGCGTTATTTCAAAATTTTTGTATCATCGCCTTTGCCTTTGGCTCCTGGAAAGCATTCCCTAAAATTCTAAAACGAGCTATGAAAACAGCCTGCGGGCCAGTAGGAGCAAAAGAATTAACAAATTAAGAAGCGCTTTTAACTGAAAGTCGAAAACAGGATACGGAAGAACAATGACATTAACAGTTAGCTAAGCATAAAAACATATCGTATTAATTCGCCGTGACGTGACAGATGAACAGAATCAAACACTTACTAAATTTGTCGACTGAAATTTTGCAGTTTTGCCAACTAGTTATGTCAAAATTTACAAATTTTAGCTGGTGAAATTGTTTAAATATACTTAAAACAATCAAATGATGTCTAACTTGCGGTTACATAGTGTAGCGTGATAGATATATATTTTTTGTGGGCCAGTTGAAAAATGTTTCATTGAAAGCAAAAAGCGTTGCGCTTCGATGGAGCAAGCAGTTTCATTATGTCCTGAACAAGCAGGTATCGCAATGTCACATAAAAAGAATTAAGTCGATCTCAATAATTAGTATTTCTCTTTTTTTCAAACACTGGTGCAACCGAAGTTGAGAACACATAACCATTGAGAAACAAACAGTTTCATGACATGAGCAAATTCCACCACGCTACGCTCCCATTTCCGGATTCAGCTATCCGGAATCAGCGGGGTGGACATCTTTAGCGTTCTTGTTGTTTGTTTGAGTTTTCCTTAATTTCAAAAACAAATTTGACATGATTGTTTTTGTACAAACTCAAAACATAGCTTTCATTTTTATCTTAAGTGTTTAAATCTTTTAAAAGAGTAAATATTTTTAAGTTCAATAGACGACTTTGCCGGCTAAAATACTTTGTTAAATCATTTTTTGTTCATTTTTGGGCCGGTTTATCGTTTATTCTGTTTTGCACTATTTTGCAAATTCAGAATGTTTAAAATCATTGACAAAAGGTTATTAAGGTCAAAAAGACTGAAGTTTATTATTTCTGTCGCATTGACGCACTAATTGAGATAATTAGTTGACCTTGTGGTAAAATGATTGTGAAATTATATCACAAAATCAGTAAGCAAATACATTTCTACCAATGTTTATTGTGAAAAAACTCTTCGATCTGTGACAACCGAGTTGAGATTTTTTCTGATATTTAACCCATTTCAAGATAGAACAAATTCGTTAGGCTGATAGTCCGTCTATCACTCTATAGAATGCTTTCCAACTTGACTACGTGCATACTTGTCCCATATACAACATCAAAATGTATTAATAGCTTGGAAGACATTTCAACTTTTTTTCTTGCTGTTTACAAATTACGGTGGTGAAAAACAAATCACACAACCTTGAGTGGTTTTTGAAGCTAATATAACTAATAAACATAATACTAAAAAATACTGAGTTGCTTTTTCAGTTAACTTATATTGTTTACCCGTAATACTGGGAATGTAAAGAAAAGAATTACAAGGTGAAACTGCAATAAGCGAAATTTTTGTTAATTTTTTTTGCAGCGTGAAAACACGTGTGCGTCGCAGTTTCTAAAACGATTCTATATTTCTTATTTTTAAAAAACGTCATAATGAACAAATTTTTGTTCAAATCTTTGTTAACTTTGTCTACACTTTTTTCTTATTACCACGGGTAACGAAGTTTTTGAACTTCTAGTTGAGGGGGCCGTGGGGACCCCCAAATACCGCAATACCGTGTCA
>ERZ1740055.426-NODE-426-length-11319-cov-7.394709_pt1 | contig 11319 bp, 9 predicted proteins | sample MGYA00581747_ERZ1740055 | MGnify/ENA primary metagenome ERZ1740055 (study PRJEB43018, sample SAMN04849739) | marine metagenome | isolation source: floating plastic debris | place: Pacific Ocean | collected 2008-08-28 | study: EMG produced TPA metagenomics assembly...
GGAATATAATTTAAAATTCTCGACTTGATATTTTAGGTTTTCGAAATTTTCTCCACAAACGGAACACCACATCACAGGCTAAATATAACGTCTTGTCTCTTGAACTGGGTTTTCAAGAGTAGTGCGAGAAACCATTCTGCAACCAGCTTTCACTAGACTGCACCAGTTGTAAGAACACTTTGTCATTACATATAAAATAGATATCTGAACAGACATAACTAGAATGGTGCTGAAAAACATAGCAAAAACAGTTTAATACTGTTCATTAGCACGATACCTAAATTGTGTGCAATTCTACGATTGGTTTCGGCTCCATTAAGAATACCAAAATTAAATAACTGTTAATTCCTTCGAAAATGGAAATAAATCTGCATTTTATAAAAAAGTTGAACCTTTTCACAATAATTTTATTCATATACTTTCTTAACATAAAAGAAAAAAACTGTTTAAAAAATATAAACAGTTTAGTTTTCTTCATTGTCTGGTTTTTTAAAGTTATACGTATGCCTTGGGTGGATGACGCGAATACAGAGCAAAAAGTCTTCAATCACACCGCGGCACATGCAGCGGGTGACTTGCAGGTCTTTACTTGACTGGCGGGGAACCACGACATTTAAACCGGACAGTGTAAACTCTTATTCATAATATTAATATTAATATTAATAGTGACTTCAATACTAAGCAACCGATAGACCAATGAAATACATCTAATCTATCCTTAATTAAATAAAACGGTAATGTTAATAATTTTAACCAATTAGCAATAAAGTGAATGACAGCTAACTCTAAATACATGATTTTGAGAGAGTTTAAAATCTTCGTGAAAATTTTGATAAATTGCAATATTTTGGACAGGTTGATCAAACTTTTAAACGTCAATGCAGAAACGAATGCTAGCGCTTAGAGTTAAAAATGATTTTAAGAAAATTATTAACACTAGCATTTGCGTACAGATTGAACGCTTCAAAACTGCTTATAATCCTTATTTTACGTATACTACAATATGTGATTTCATTTTCCACGCCGGCCAGTATTCACACAGAAATACTTCAAATATTGCATCAGTTCCTGTCAACCTGTCACACAACAACGCTGCTCTCGAAGTCTTTTCCTTCATTCTGATTTGATTAAAAACATTTAGCTCTTTCATGGAATTGAAGCGGTTTATTTAGCTAAACGTGTAAGAGATTTAGATTTCTATCAAAAAATAAAAAATCAAAAAAGCGAAACTGAAAATGATTTTTGTAACACCATCTTTGCTTGATGTTTATTAGCAGTACTCGATTCACAAAATCAAAATATTGTAACCTCATTTGAATTTTTAAAACAGTAGACACGTCTTCCTTAAATATTCAAAATCACCGGCTTGGTTGAGAAGTAAAACCATCCTGAATGGTTCTTTGAAGTCAGTGTGAAGTTGAAATTTGAAAGTTGAACAGCGCTTAGACCACCCTCAATGCACTGTAATTTTCATGATACTTTTTTTTAAAATATACGAGATTTTGAAAATTTAAGAAAATATCTATAATAAAACGGATCGGAAACAGTCAACAAATGTACATAAGTAAAAGGTAAAGTGTACGAGCGTGGATTACGGCTGATATAATCATTATGTATAAGGAGCAATTATTGCTATTTCATGCTCGAGAAATCAGTAAGAGTTAGGATGAAAGAAACATGGTGTTTGAATTTTAAAGTGATACGCCCTTTGATTTTTTCCATTTGGATTGCGTTCTGAACAATTTATGCGGTTAGGCCAAAAAACCTAGTTGAAAATTGGGTTGCTATACATTGGGGTGATTATCATTATATCATTATTCTACCGAACGTAGATTTCTTCATCTTATGCGACGATTGTGTGTCAAAACTATTTCTTTACATCGATTAAAAGAGAATATGGTTTTTATCTAGACACATACATAAACACGAACTATCACATATCATGCCATAGTGCTGTATATCAACAATGCTATCAGCGACACATTAAATCTTTCCTCGTCTCAAAAGTACATATATGTTTCATATATAGTGAGAGTGCAGTGTCACTGAGTAAAAGCAACTGACCACCTTACCTCGGTTAAATTTTAATCCAGTTCAAATCTTCTATGCTCAGTGCCACTACATAGCCAAGTATCGAAGGATCGGATTAAAAAGCTTAGGTAAAACTTAAAACTTTTTCGTTTTAAAAAAAAGGCAAGAGAAAGGTTTTCGTAGGATAAAAGTCACTATTATAATTTGAGTTCTGGTTAGAGCTAATAGTAATTGTACCTTATTGATTCTCACATGTATCGCGCAAATGTTAGGAAATGAATAAGAAACAATTTACGAGAACCAATCACTTCTCGGATATAGCACTTTAGGATATGAACTGTTTTTGACTACATAATTTTCTTGTGACGCAAACAACTAATGACATATATTTATTTACTTGCTTTTTAGTATTTTATTGAAAGATGCCTTTGTCTGGTTAGTTTAATCTTATTCAAATTCAAGCAAAATTCGTCTTGTATCGTTGAAACAATTTGCTTGCTTAATCTTTGAAAGAAAAAAAAGCGTGAATATTAAATAATGTAAATTTTTAAAATATTAAACTATCATGCCAATAAAACTAACAAATAAATTCTCTTCCGAAACATTAACATTCACTATAAAGAGGTAATATGTAACAAAAAAAATGAACTCGGTCAACAAAATATAACAAAATATAGTTGATGCTATCTTTGTATCCTTACAATCAGTAAAGGTTCAGCTGTACTGTCCCGTACTAGTTTTTAGTTTAAAAGAATCGCTAAATAACGTGTATTTGAAGTGAATACAATACCAATAATGTTTTTTTAAGTTTAATTATCCCCCCTGTGTAGAACTTGCTGGTCGAAACACTTATAATTTCAAAAGGATATTTACTCTTTTCCCACTGCTCGATTGAGTTTAATAGTTTGTTTTCCCGCAGGTACATATTGACAATGCATACAAAACAACAGGAAAAATGCATTTCAGTTTACTGCTCTATATCTCAAAGAAAAACCCATACCCAACTGCTCAGTACCATAAAGTTTTGATTTGGGATTTTAAGAAAAGATTAGGTCGAAATTAGCCAAAAATGAAGAACAAGATAGGAAGAAGCAGTTTTCACCCCAAAACAAATTCCAAAACTTGATTAGGTTTACACATGATTAAAAAGTTCGTGATAACGCACAAAACAAAACTTTATCTCTTTTATTTCAACTTAAATAGCAACTCACTTATATACTATCAGTTATTTCATTTAATGAATGCCGGAGGTGCCAATTAAGAGGAATTTAATATCGAATTTTGGCTGAAGTAAGGTAAGCGGACGAGTTCTCGAGAGTTCATTTTCTGTATAAACAGTCAGTAGGGAAGATGGCTTAGCAGAATCAGTATAACAGGTTATTCGCCATTATTAAATAAAATTCAGTTTACAGAATACAGTATTAATACACTTAATAGTTTCTACGTCACAAAAAGCAATTTTTTGTTTCAGTGGATTTGAGTGGACTCAGACTTTCAGAGCGAATGAACAGAAAAATATACTTTATAGCGTTCTGTCTTTATTTTATTTTTTCGTTCTTGTGTCGAATTGTGACTTTTATCAGATTTAAAATCCCAAAACTATCAAGACGAGACAGCAATATAACAAACTTACTACACACTCTTTTTTATAAGAATCCAGTTTATTGTTTATATGAATAACGAAGCTCAGATTTCGGAAATTTTAAGAACTTTGCCCCCGCAGGCAAATAAAAGCCCCTTGCGTAGTATAGAAATTTTTAAAAATTACATATAAATACAGTAGGTGAAATGATCCCGAATTGAAGACACTAGGCGCGCATAGTCGTATCGGGTAATTTTTGGGTGAAATTCAGCGGAAGTCACTCTTAAACGGATTTAATCAAATTTTACGGTTTTTATAACTTATTATAACAATTTTTTATTCAAGTTGGGAGCTACATCTAAGATATGGTACGTTAATTGTTTTAAGAAACCGGCAGAAGAACCTGTTTACAACGTTACGGCATATTCAATTGCGACTTACGGAAACAAAGACTATACAATAAATCAAAGGCATCATAAGGTATGGTGAACTCGGGTAGAATGATGGGTACTGAATTAACCTTAATTAACCCACTAATTTTGTAAAATTTGTAAGAAATGTTCGAAAACTGCGAAATTTTTGCAGGACTCCCGATGGCTCTGGAAGTGTGAATAGCTGCTGCGATGGTGATTGGCTGCAATTTAATGCCTTTTGCTTACATCATTTTTACCCTACGTGATTGGCTACAATACAATGCCTTTTGTTAACACCATTTGCTCCTCTACAACCATTCTAATACCTCACTACCCTCGGTAAAAAAGAGTTTGAACAAAGGTAATTTATCTGAGAAGTGTCAGAACAAAGTTTATTTATCTGACAAGTGACGGAGTGAATGTGACGCAACATCTAAGATATGGTACGTGCTTCGTTTGAAAAACAGGAAGTTTCCATTCGCAATATAAACTGGATCAACAAGATTTCCTTGACAAATTTATCCTTAAAATAATTCATATTCCCTTGTCAAGGAAATCTCGTGCAAACAGGATTTTAGTCAGCAATTTGATGCATCAAATTAATCAATTATAAAAAATATCACATCTTAGTAAATGCGAGCTAGGGCAGCAGCAGTGAGAACTATTCCTAGTTTAAGAATCATACTGACGCTTGGTCACTTATATATACATTTTTTCTTTTTATGATTATGGTACTAGCCCAAAGCTAGTTTCTATGGAGACCTTAAATGTGTTTGATCGATCAAAAGTGACTAAAAATACAAGACTATTTCTCTTTCGTTCTTCCTTCTGTAGAACATATTTTTCTTGCATTGTAAGGTCTTACTTTAGCCTCCTCGATTTTGTGAAGTTTGAAATCATACCATTTTACGTGTACCTCTGGTTTCACTGCTTCAACAAAGGAGGACCTATTTTGAAGCTATGTCTGTTATTTAAGTATTATTTAAGAATTTCGTAAAGCTCAAAATGTCAAAATTTTAAGAATCCCGAGGCTCGTGAAAAGAGCACGATTTTTATAAAAAGAAAAGTGTGTAAGAATATACAAAGAATAGTTTTTGATCTAAAAGAATAAAATCAAAATAGATCTTGATATTTGGATATCCATTAAAAATTGGTTTTGTTTTTTTTCGTAAAGCGCCTTTTGCTCTTTTAAAAACACTTTCTAAAGAAATTCCTACCATCATGGTCAGACTCACGGTGAAAAAAAAAGTCATAGACTTCAAACGAGATAAATTAAGAATATCTAATGGCCTTGACCGACTTGCCGTAAACACTAGCCATTAGCTTCCCCTTTGTAATAAGCACCTCCCCCTCCAGAAGACACGAAATTTAATAAGCTCCCCCCGGTGCTTAGTTACGGTATTTAGAAAAGTAATAATCTTGAACACAGTTGTTATATGTAAGAATGGAGCCCGGCAGTCCGTACTGCACTTAACTATCACAGAATCAATTTTAAACTTCGGCTGCAAAAACATCGTTTCTAACTCACGTACATTCCCAAAACAGGGCATAAAGATTTTTAAAATACGATATACCATAGCAGTTTGATATGAGTCGCTAAATAAATAAATTAACAAAAAAAAAAAAGAAAGGAAGGAAGAAAGAAAATAAGAAAGAAATAAGAAATGAAATAAACATATTAATAATTAATTAATAAATAGTTTAATATACCACGCGCTTACATAACTCAAATCAGTATTAAGATAGCAAAGTGAGCTTGAAAAACTAAAACTTAAAAAAGGAGATCCTTTTAGAATTAGGTATTGAACATGCAATAAAAATCAGTTCCATATATTTTGTAAGCCCGGTGATCACCAACCAACTCTTTGTGGTAAGCCCACAAGGCAAGTTCCATTTCCTGATTATTTTGAACGTGAGTTTATTTACTCGTTTTAATCTTTACTTTTTTTTGCTAGGATTTTTATTATTTTCTTATCTAAATATTTAAGTTAAAAATTTTAAATGATATTCTAAGGCACGAGTTGATTGATTTGGCACGTTAATATAATTTTATAAAACTTTTAAGTTGAGATTGTTCTGTCAGTACACCAACACAATCATTTCAAAACGAAGAGAAAAGTAATGAGTTCTCTGAAAAAAAAGTGGGAACAAAATTGTGGTGAAGGCTGTAATAAGTAAATCTCTTACAAAACAGTTTAGGAAAAGTTCATTCACGATACACTAATAGAGCTCTTTCTTGTCCTTGTAAGAGCATTTTGAATTTTACAAACAAAACAAAATTAGGCATAGTCAAAAATATCTATGTCACTATAAATCTAAAATATTTAATTTATATATAAGAAGTGCTCAGATGTTTCAAATATGGTGAAATGATTATCTATACCTTCCAGTATTCGATGGAAGTTCTCTGTTTGAAGATGGACCGTTCAGCATCACATAAAAATCTTTTGATATACAGTAGAAGTATTAAACAATTTCATAAAAAGGCCTCGATCCAGTGACTTCTATATTCTTTCTATTTTTAAACTACACGTTTTTTGCTAAGATATTTTCTGTAAAAGATGTATTAAAACTCTGATTTCTGCGAAACTAAACGCCCAACAAAACACACAAAACTTTTATCAGATAATGACGTCAGAGCGAAGCTTAATGGATGTTGAAGAACACACGGAGAATGGCAAATATAGAAAATGGATTTTTCAGATCGTTGCGGTACTTGTGTGTCCATCATTAAAGTTTTTTGTGCTTTTTAAACTGAAAAGTCTCAGCAAAATAATACAATTTTACTTCTTTAGTATAAAAGATGGTAGCAGGTGCGGTTGGCATTATTTCCTTTGGCAAAGAAACATTTTCATAACTAAATGTTGAAAGCAATTAAAAACGAATTTAGTGTTCTTTGTTTTGTTTTGAATCTTATAATATGACGACTAGCTAATCTTGCAATGAATCTTGAAGACGGCTGTACATCCAGGAAGCGTATTTGTCAACCAACTTCGGGTGTTTTGAAGAATAACAGAATTTTTAGATTAATTGATGGGCAGGTTCACGTATTTAGCTGCATATTCACTGTAAACATCACAAAAATAGACCCTTGTTGCTCGCATGTATATTAACAAACACAACCAAAATAAAACATAAAAAAACACAAAACATTTGTACAGTATAAATCATAGAGGACTTCTTCTTTTTTTGATCAAATACTGAAAAAAATTTTTGCGGTTGGTAAGTGCAGAAACAGTCTATTTTTGCCTCTGCCGACTCGATTTTTTGACAGCTGGTTTTTCGATTTTTAAGACTAGGTTTTTACGTCATTTAATGTAACATTTTGGATCTTGTAAACTTGACAGTTATACGCTTTTCATCGTTCTAGTGCGGAGAGTAGCTTGAAAAAGAGTTTTATCTTGCTCATGGAATAATTTTACAGCTCAGTAACGCATTTGTAACACGCAACAGCTTCAAAACAACAATTGCAAGAATCCGGCATTCAACTTTTAACTTTCAAAAAATAATAATAAAATCGAAAGATTTTTAGTTGTAATGTTCTAGTTCATTCTAAAAAGAAATAAAAAACACATTTGTTCACTCCTGGCAAACTGCCATTAACTGCAGATGTGTTTTTTTATGGCAGGATACTGTCTTCTCAGCCGGCTTCAAGCTGTAGCGGAAAACGATAGAGTATCAACAAGGCTGAAAGGAAAATAACAAAGTTTACGAGCTTGGTAATGAGCATGCAACGCGCATTTTACGCTTATTTTAAAAAGCCCGCGAGCAGTGATTGAGACCACCTCGGTCTATAGTTATTTCACTTGCTATCGTATAGTGATTAAATGGAAACTCAAACGTTTCTCCCGTCGCCAATAACTTTGTGTGGCGACTGTAGCAACGGGGTCGATTATAAATATAAAAACCGGGCTTAAATGAAACCACGCACATTTTTTAAAAAGAGAGTAGGTTAGCGATCGCTGTGCTGTGCCTGTGGTCTGTCTGCTCCATCTGTGGCATTTACGCCGGGTTCGGCTTCAAATATATATCTGATTGAGAGCCACTCTTGCGGACTATCTAGGACTTTTTTTTATAGGAATCGTACTTTTTAGCTCTTACGTTGCTGGATAGGGCAATGTCTAATATTCTCAAGAAACATAATGTTCTTGTTGTTATTTGTAGATGTCTGCCTTCTAGCCACAATGTCCCAGGTTCAATCATAAGCTCTCTCAAGCTTTGAACAATTGGGCAAATTTTTTTTACCGAAGCAAACTTAGCTTTTAATCCTTTCGAGATGGGTAAGATAACCTGCGATGTTTTAATGCCCCGTGAGGCTTTGCAGCAAAATTCGGATCGAGTGAGATTGTGGAATTTCGGAGTGAAGCCTTGGAATTCAGAGCGAGGCTTTGGAATTCGGATCGAGTGAGATTTTGGAATTTCGGAGTGAAGCCTTGAAATTCGATTCGGAGTGAGATTTTGGAACTCGAAGTGAGGCTTCGGAATTCGGATCGAGTGAGATTTTGGAATTTCGGAGTGAAGCCTTACATGGAATTTGATTCGGAGTGAGGTTTTGGAATTCGGAGTGAGGTTTTGGAATTCGGAGTGAGGTTTTGGAACACGGAGTGAGGTTTTGGAACACGAAGTGAGCTTTGGAATTCGGAGTGAACATGTGGGTCACTAAAGTTTAGGGATACGAATTCTTGGTTTTCACACAATCCCAAGAGACACAAAAGACATTAGACACAGCGGCCATATTGGTGTCTCAAACAAAAGAAATAATCAAAATTTCTTTTGTTAAGAGTACACCAACATGGCCGCCATGACGTCAGGTGAAAACCGGAAATTTCATCTTGTCGTGCTCTAACTCTGTTCTCGTCCTTTTTTTTTAATTCACTGGAAAAAAAAACTTTTCTACACGTGTGTATCTCTGCATATTTATGTAGAGGGTAGACTATTTGAAGTGTATCATGTCAGGTATGTGTGGATAGGGAGTTGATAAAACTAGCAGACAATACAATCAAACTAGTTTAACTTAAAAAATTTTGCATAGCCAGTCGACCCGAAAAACAAATGCCGCTCTCTCGCCACTTTTTAGCGATTCGTCCTCATAGAAAAATTTTACATTCCTTTCACTGAGGTATTTATCACTAATGCATGTTCGTTTCCGTTCCTTGCAGCTGAAATTGGCAAAAGTGTTGTGAAAAGATTCCCCTCAGTCAGTTAGCGGGAGACCCTGTGGGGGATAACTTATCATTTACTGTTTCGTGTGAAAAGACTTTGTGAACGTTTCATATTTCTAGAGACAAAAACTTTTCAAAAGATATTTTAGTCATGTTTCTTTTGAGCTCGACACTGACATTGGAGTTGATCATTAAAAGTATTGCTTGACAGTTGAAGTTTTTCATTATGCCGCTACAGTCTAAAACTATTGTTTATTGAAATATAAATAACTTCCCGTCTGTTTGTTGTTTAAAAAGGAAGATAAATTGCATTAGTTAATATTGAATAGTCTTCTGCAAACATTTTTAAAAAGATACTGACTTTTTTAAACAGAATAATAAAAACACGCCAATCTAAACTGGTATAAGGTTAAACTTGATGACTTTTTAAAAGCTACTAACAAAATCAGCAGTTATAAAATTACTTTAGATATAATATATACAACTCTGTCACTTTCGTCTTACCTAAATTTACATCTTTCTATAACGACAAAATTTAAATAAATTTCCTCTTAAAGCAACTGATTTAAGTAAATAGATTTAACTTTTAGAAACTTACTTTCTTCCTTTGAGCAGCGGAATATCAGCGACGTATCAACATGAACGAAAAGTCATATTTTCCCGACAGGTTCCTATATCAACAACACTTCAACAAAATCTTTTGAAAAGTTTGTTTACGTTTGGTTGTCAAGTTGTTTCCTTACCACATGCTGCCAAAGTCTCTGCGTTAGATTGACGGAACGGACGGGCGCAAGCAATTAAGATCTTGTCTTATCAAAAACAAAAAACACCTTGGATAATGCAAAAAAAAATTTTTTTTCGGGTTCAAACTTGACGTCATTTACTCGACATACTATTGCTTTTACAAAACATTTTTGTAAGAACGCTTTGGTTGAATTCTGAAAACATTAAGAACATCGTCAAGTGGCCGAGGCGTCTGAAACAAACATAAAATGATTTTATTCAGAGCAATTCAGGAAAAAGAATAATGAAATTTAAATACTCAGTTTGTTCACAAAGATAACGAAAAACATATACAACAACTAACATAGATTTAATAGAGCCGATCTTCAAACTAAAATTGACCTTCTGTTTTTAAAAAACACATTTCCTTAAACATGCTTCATTGTACAACAGGCAATGTAAGAGCAATTAAAAACGATTTTGAGGTTCGACTATCACCAAAAAATTAATAACTCTTTTGAGTAGATTTAAAGTATTTTAACAGGATAAATATCCTTCCTCCTTTGGAAACCTCAAAACCCTAAGGCTAAGAATATAAAACTTAGAATTTTCTATAACGACGAATTTTACAGCTTGAAAGATTTATACAAGATTTTTATCTGAAAGAAAGTGTTCCTCAAGCTGAATGCTCAGAAAAATTCTGAGTCACTGACGGGACTTACTGAGCTAAAGAGACTCACATGGGGAGCCGAGTCACTCGGACAGTGGTTAAGTTCTTATATATTTCCGCTGGACGTTTAAATTGAGTCTTAGCAACGTGGTTCTAAAACATGTCCCTTCTTCAAACAATACAAGTCTCCTTTCTTAATTGTATAGTCTGTGTTTACCGTATAAAGTTGTAATGGAATATGCATAACTTCATAAGCGAGCTAGCTGCTCCGATGCAAGTTTCTCTTTTGTAAACGGTAGCTACCATTGGAAATAGTCGGCGGAGGAAAACAATCATGATGCCAGTCATGATGCTAGTCAAAGCGTACGGGTGGAATGGATTCCTACAATCATTGCCGTAAGTGAATATCTAATTGATCTTCGGGGTAATAGCCACAGCTGACGTCACGTAAATAGTACAAATAATTTTTTTTCCTATGGCTTTAACGCTTCTGATTATAATAAATACATTCAGATATTTGTTATTATCTTGACTGATATTCCATGCCTTTTATTCAATAAAAAAAAATTAATTCTAATCTTGGTCGGTTCTTCTTGTTCTCGTGGTTCTCCCGCTTCTCAAGGTTCTTGTGGTTCTCGTGGCATTTGTAGTTTTCCTGGTTCCTCTGGTTCTCGTGGTTCTTCTGGTTTTTGTAGTTCTCCTGGTTCCTCTGGTTCTCGTGGTTCTTCTGGTTTTTGT
>ERZ1740055.427-NODE-427-length-11316-cov-7.162774_pt1 | contig 11316 bp, 3 predicted proteins | sample MGYA00581747_ERZ1740055 | MGnify/ENA primary metagenome ERZ1740055 (study PRJEB43018, sample SAMN04849739) | marine metagenome | isolation source: floating plastic debris | place: Pacific Ocean | collected 2008-08-28 | study: EMG produced TPA metagenomics assembly...
CTACTACTACTACTACTACTACTACTACTACTACTACTACTACTACTACTAATTAGATATATTTTATGCAGTCGTATATAAACTAAATCATAGCTGTTCCTGCGTACCAAGTTTGCCTTGAAACCGCTTTTTATTTTTTTTCGATTTTCTTGGAACTGGTGAAGACGGTGGAATAGTGGGCGTGACTTTGGAAATTGGTTCACTGGGGCCAAGAGTGGAGTTCAGGCTCTCAGTACATTTTGGATCTGCGGTGACGATAAGCTAAAGTTAAGTTTATTTACTAGTGCCAATATTTTACTATAAACAAAAAAGTATACCTGTGTTTACGTACATATTGATATAGATATACATACAGATAAAGACAAAGACTGGCATAGACATAGACATAGACAGGCAGAGACATAGACATAGGCGTATACAAGGACAATCATACACATAGACAAAGACATTTTGGCAGACATACACATAGACATAGACGCAGAGAGGCATAGACATAAAAGCAGGCAGGCATAGACGTAGACGTAGTCCTAAACAGACATAGATAAAGACGAAGATGTAGACATAAACGGACATATACATAGACGCAGATGTAGACATAAACGGACATAGACATAGACGAAGATGTAGGGCATAAACGGACATATACATAGACGAAGATGAAGACATAAACGGACATAAACATAGACGTAGACAAAGTCATAAACAGATATAGACAAAGACGAAGATGTAAACATAACGTTAACAGACAAAGACATAGAAGAAGACGTAGACATAGACGAAGACGTATACAGAACAGACATAGACATAGACGAAGACATAGATATAAACAGACATAGACGAGGAGGTAGACATTGTCATAGACAGACATCAGTAGCTCGAAATCGAAAACACGAAAGATTATTAAGCGGGGAAGAGGGGCTGGCACTAAAGCGGGTGATAAACAGTTTTTGAATATTAATAATCGGGAAGGGTTGGAAAATATTTTGACAATTAATAAGCAAGAGTGGGGGGAGGGAGAGCTGCAAAACATATCGAGATTTAACAAGGGGGGATAGTTGGGGTGGCCGAAGGGAGAGGGGGGTAAGGATTATTATATAGACCCGAAAGTTAACAAAGATAATATTTGAAAACACGCACACAAGAACGGAAAAGTCAAAACATGAATACAATCAAAGTACGCTCGTTATTTAAATAATTCAGATGCTCATCATGTTTGGAATTCTTTACGCAGTTAATTGCTCGGATGTTAATTCTACCTAGGAGTTAACGGTTTTGTATTTTTTCTTGGTACTAAAACAACCTTTATTAAAACGAATGCACATTGTTAAAAATTAACTACTAAAATGTTCCTGATCGCCTTCTTATAAGTTATAGTTACTACTATGAACTATAATACTGATGATAGTTACCTTGGTTACCACAAACGTAGAAACTCATCTTCATGTTGTGTGTGCTACAGCGGCCTCCCGCTAAATTGTTTAACGACGATTTCGAGCCATTCGATGTAGCTATAAGGAAAACAAATTTATAAATGGGTGATTGGGTTATATGAAAGGGATATTTTCGTGACTTCTAGTTAGTTACTAACACTTACTTTAACGTTACAAAAATAAAACAAATATCTCGCAGATCAAGCAAAGCACGTCCAAAAATTTATAATATTGTATAATACTAAATACTGTATCTTAGGCTTGGATGTAACAAACTTGGCGTGGAATGTGTCCATCGGACTGTTAACAAACGACAAGCCGAACTTAATTTCTTACAAAGTGGACCCAATTTCTCTTCAGTTTGTTATATAGAGATTGACAGACAGACAGACGGACGGGCAGGCCTGCATGAGGTGGGCGGGCGGGCGGATGTATGGATGGATGGATTGATGGATAATGACTTGAAAAAAAAACAACTGGCAGCGTCCCTCAAAAGCTACAGATGTTTTTTAGAAAACATAATGCCTAGCAAGACAATTAAGATATCATATGCATGGACATTTTATAGGTGTTGTTCAAGCCACAACATGGGCGGGCATGATTGGCGCAGTTGTAAGATCTCTGCTTTCCGACCCAAAGGCCCCCAGTTCCGGATCCCGGCTCTGCCAAGATTTCAATATTTGTGTGTCCTTCTTTTCTGCCTTAACTAACTCAGCTGTCCTTCCTGGGTAGGTAAATGAGTACCAGCGTCTGCTGGGAGCTAACCTGTGATGGATTAGTGTCCCATCCAGGGGGAGTGAAAGACTCTCATCCACTTAATACAACAGAAAACGAAGACAAGCGCCGGCTCAATGGGCCACCTGGTTGGTAGAGGATTTAGCTTAGCAAGCCACAACTGCAAAATCAAAGGGCTCTTAGAGCCAGCTCATTCATGTATTGGACATTAATATTACAAAGTAAGTATTACAAAATAAGAAAAAGGCATTATAGGCAATTTTAAGTTAAAAAAAAAACTAAAATAAAAAAAAAAGGTCACGCTACGGCCTCGAACAAGGTCCGTGCACACAATAGTCAAACGTTCTAATATGGAGCCACGCTCGCAGGAAACTATCACTTCCGTCTACGGTCCACAATTTCCGACCAAAAATTTTGGTCTACAACCACTTCCGTCGACATTTCACCCTAACGATACTCATTCTTTGCTTGCGCATGCGCGCGCATGAATTAGCTAAAAATGGTTCTAAATAAAGATTTTTTTTTCACTAATTAAAACGTTGACTTATCAAAGTAGAATAATTCCAGCTGTTTTCGAGGCTTTTTAAAAAAAGCCCTTGGGCACAGCAAAGCCACATTAATTTAACATATTGTCATTTCAAAACCTGTTGCTATTTAAATGTGCTAAATGTGTTTCCTGGCATGATAAATAAAGGTTCACTGAAGTAATTAAAATCTTCTGAGACAAAACTTTCTTAAGCAAGGACGACTTCTATGTTTTTTTTTAAAAAAAAACTGAAACTTTGATTTTGGCTTAAGGAGAGGGGGTCGGGGTTGAAGGGACTCTTATGTCGTACACTGCCAAAATTCATGATCATAAAATTTTCTTTGCCTGTAGTGTACGTTGGCAGTTAAAATTTGAATATTACAGGTACAATTTACTGTTTCACTTCATCGTCGTTTTCTGGAATTTTCCCAAAGCATTTGTGACCGAAAAACAACTAAAAGCAACCAGTCCGAACCAAAATAAAACCGACTATCTTAAAAAGTGTCCAAATCTAGATCAAGGCTATCGAGTTTTGAGTGCCATAAATGAAAAATGTGCTATTTTTAGCAGATTGTCAAAAAAAAACCTAACTTCAAATCGAACTGACCAAACTTTGACATGGCAAGTTACACTGGACCTGAAATAGTATCATTTTCAGTTGACACTCGTCTGAAAAACAAAACCACAAACCTCATTTTACTGAAATGCTTAATTTGTAAAAGGTTAATGAATAATAATCCAAAATAAAACTGTTTGGTACAATACGTTTAGTCATCTTTATATCCTGAGCCCTGAGGCATAAAAGCATGAAACGAATTCCGCCGCCTTTCTGGGAGTTTCTTGAATAATCTTTGATATATATACCAGTCCTGTAATTTGTATTAAGTTTCCTCGATTTATCAAGAAAAGCTAAAAAACTTATTGATAAAATTTATAATACTATTTCCTTGAAATTTAAAAACATTTTTAAACTTTATAATTTGAACAGATAAACAACAATTCACTTTGAATTCAAATTCGAATTTTTCGCATTACTGGTATGTTTCTACATAAGTATGGCCTCTGCCTTTTTTAGTTAAGCTTTTCAACATTAACTTACATTATATTAGGCTATTAATTCCATTATTGCATTAGTTGTATTATTATAATTATTGCAATGTTATGGTTTACCTTCTCTGTATTATGTGCACGTTATAAACAATATTATAACAATAATGCAACTAATACAATAATGCATTGGATTAATGAACTGATATAATGTAAGTTATGTTGAAAAGCTTAATTTTTGAGTGTTGAAATGAGCTTTGAAGTCCCAAAGGATGTGTTTAAAGTGCTTTTTTAATTTTGTGGTCGTAAAAAGTTGATGCTTGATAGATTATTTTAAACATTTTTCAGTTCAGGACTGCATGAATCAGAACTGTTTTGATATTTGTAAATGTGCGAGGCCCTATCCTGTTTAAAAATGTTTTCTTACTCGTGTGAAAACGATGAGTAGACTCCTCGACATAAAAAGCATGGGGGCCTCACTGCGCATGAAAATTTGAATTTAGAACAGATAGAGGGGAAGTCGATTAACAAAAGATGGTCTTTCACGCTTAATTGTCTACCCTATTTGCAGGATAAAACTGATGCTTCATCAATCGCCACTGCTTGTTAGCCTTAAAAGTTAACCCTATCAAGTAAAAAGATTTAAATGCTTCCGAATTTCAATATTTACATCAACAGGCAGTTAATTGCTATATGCATAGTCATTTTCCACCTCCATACGTAATTAAGATAAAAGCTAGTTGACATTTCTTGTTTACACACATGATTTTAATTACTCTGTGATCGTTTCACCAAAACAATTTTCCTTACTAGACGCATTTTTCCAAGCTGTTCCAACGTTACAAGTTTTGTAATGTTGGAACAGCTTGGAAAAATGTTCCAACATTACAAGTTTAGTCACACACAGTCAGTTAAAATAGTTTTGCGAATTCTAATTTTCTTTAAAATAACGTTAAGTAAATTTTGGAGTAAGGTATTCTTTTGATATTTTTACTTCAAAGACGATTACATTAAAACTCATTTATATGCGCATATGCAAAGAATTTTAAAATGATTATAAAGATATTCACCAATCATAAAGCAGACTAACGCTTCTAATTTCAGAAGTAAAATCAAAGAAAATCACGCACAGGACATAAATGATTAATTGTAAGACTTGTAACAGCAAAATAACTATTTTGATCCTAACAGTATCATGTGATAATTTTATATTAAAAGTTGAAACACAATTGAATACTTACATACTTAGCTTAAAGATTTTTAAAACAACTTTTAAACAGCTTACAGACTCAGGTGGCAATGAGGTGTTTTATTTTTTACTGGCAGTAAACATTGACTGAGACAGTGTCATCTCAGAAACGAAATATTTGAGTTTAATTATTTTTTTAAATGGAATAACTAATTTTAATTTTTAATTACCAAACTTGCTAACAAATAAACCGGTTATGATCGAGACTACTCATCATTTCACCTTCAGCAAATCACTGATTTGTTTTAACATCACCTAATATGAATAAAAGGCTATGTCATTTACGAGCCAAGTGGCCCATGGTCATGAAGCCGCTGCTTATCTCCGGTTTCTACTGTTTTAAGCGGATGAAAGTCTTTGACTCCCCCTGGACGGGACACTAACCCATCGCAGGTTAGCTCCCACCAGACTTACCCCGGAAGGATGGAAAAGCTGAGTTAACTAAGGCGGAAAAGGAGGACACACAAATATTGAAATCTTGGCAGAGCCGGGATTGAACTGGGGACCTTGTGATAGGAAAGCAGCGATCTTACCAACTGCGTCAACTTTGCCCGCCCACCTAATATGAATAGCAATGGCTAAATCACTGGACTTTTAGTTTTAGTTTTGCCAGCCCCAGATATAAGGTGAATATTAATTTATAGGTACCGTAATTTCTGTATTAATCCCCCGGGGGATTAATACAGAAATTACGGTACCTATAAATTAATATTCACCTTATATCTGGGGCTGGCAAAACTAAAACTAAAAGTCCAGTGATTTAGCCATTGCTATTCATATTAGGTGGGCGGGCAAAGTTGACGCAGTTGGTAAGATCGCTGCTTTCCTATCACAAGGTCCCCAGTTCAATCCCGGCTCTGCCAAGATTTCAATATTTGTGTGTCCTCCTTTTCCGCCTTAGTTAACTCAGCTTTTCCATCCTTCCGGGGTAAGTCTGGTGGGAGCTAACCTGCGATGGGTTAGTGTCCCGTCCAGGGGGAGTCAAAGACTTTCATCCGCTTAAAACAGTAGAAACCGGAGATAAGCAGCGGCTTCATGACCATGGGCCACTTGGCTCGTAAATGACATAGCCTTTTATTCATATTAGGTGATGTTAAAACAAATCAGTGATTTGCTGAAGGTGAAATGATGAGTAGTCTCGATCATAACCGGTTTATTTGTTAGCAAGTTTGGTAATTAAAAATTAAAATTAGTTATTCCATTTAAAAAAATAATTAAACTCAAATATTTCGTTTCTGAGATGACACTGTCTCAGTCAATGTTTACTGCCAGTAAAAAATAAAACACCTCATTGCCACCTGAGTCTGTAAGCTGTTTAAAAGTTGTTTTAAAAATCTTTAAGCTAAGTATGTAAGTATTCAATTGTGTTTCAACTTTTAATATAAAATTATCACATGATACTGTTAGGATCAAAATAGTTATTTTGCTGTTACAAGTCTTACAATTAATCATTTATGTCCTGTGCGTGATTTTCTTTGATTTTACTTCTGAAATTAGAAGCGTTAGTCTGCTTTATGATTGGTGAATATCTTTATAATCATTTTAAAATTCTTTGCATATGCGCATATAAATGAGTTTTAATGTAATCGTCTTTGAAGTAAAAATATCAAAAGAATACCTTACTCCAAAATTTACTTAACGTTATTTTAAAGAAAATTAGAATTCGCATAACTATATTAACTGACTGTGTGTGACTAAACTTGTTATGTTGGAACATTTTTCCAAGCTGTTCCAACATTACAAAACTTGTAACGTTGGAACAGCTTGGAAAAATGCGTCTAGTAAGGAAAATTGTTTTGGTGAAACGATCACAGAGTAATTAAAATCATGTGTGTAAACAAGAAATGTCAACTAGCTTTTATCTTAATTACGTATGGAGGTGGAAAATGACTATGCATATAGCAATTAACTGCCTGTTGATGTAAATATTGAAATTCGGAAGCATTTAAATCTTTTTACTTGATAGGGTTAACTTTTAAGGCTAACAAGCAGTGGCGATTGATGAAGCATCAGTTTTATCCTGCAAATAGGGTAGACAATTAAGCGTGAAAGACCATCTTTTGTTAATCGACTTCCCCTCTATCTGTTCTAAATTCAAATTTTCATGCGCAGTGAGGCCCCCATGCTTTTTATGTCGAGGAGTCTACTCATCGTTTTCACACGAGTAAGAAAACATTTTTAAACAGGATAGGGCCTCGCACATTTACAAATATCAAAACAGTTCTGATTCATGCAGTCCTGAACTGAAAAATGTTTAAAATAATCTATCAAGCATCAACTTTTTACGACCACAAAATTAAAAAAGCACTTTAAACACATCCTTTGGGACTTCAAAGCTCATTTCAACACTCAAAAATTAAGCTTTTCAACATAACTTACATTATATCAGTTCATTAATCCAATGCATTATTGTATTAGTTGCATTATTGTTATAATATTGTTTATAACGTGCACATAATACAGAGAAGGTAAACCATAACATTGCAATAATTATAATAATACAACTAATGCAATAATGGAATTAATAGCCTAATATAATGTAAGTTAATGTTGAAAAGCTTAACTAAAAAAGGCAGAGGCCATACTTATGTAGAAACATACCAGTAATGCGAAAAATTCGAATTTGAATTCAAAGTGAATTGTTGTTTATCTGTTCAAATTATAAAGTTTAAAAATGTTTTTAAATTTCAAGGAAATAGTATTATAAATTTTATCAATAAGTTTTTTAGCTTTTCTTGATAAATCGAGGAAACTTAATACAAATTACAGGACTGGTATATATATCAAAGATTATTCAAGAAACTCCCAGAAAGGCGGCGGAATTCGTTTCATGCTTTTATGCCTCAGGGCTCAGGATATAAAGATGACTAAACGTATTGTACCAAACAGTTTTATTTTGGATTATTATTCATTAACCTTTTACAAATTAAGCATTTCAGTAAAATGAGGTTTGTGGTTTTGTTTTTCAGACGAGTGTCAACTGAAAATGATACTATTTCAGGTCCAGTGTAACTTGCCATGTCAAAGTTTGGTCAGTTCGATTTGAAGTTAGGTTTTTTTTTGACAATCTGCTAAAAATAGCACATTTTTCATTTATGGCACTCAAAACTCGATAGCCTTGATCTAGATTTGGACACTTTTTAAGATAGTCGGTTTTATTTTGGTTCGGACTGGTTGCTTTTAGTTGTTTTTCGGTCACAAATGCTTTGGGAAAATTCCAGAAAACGACGATGAAGTGAAACAGTAAATTGTACCTGTAATATTCAAATTTTAACTGCCAACGTACACTACAGGCAAAGAAAATTTTATGATCATGAATTTTGGCAGTGTACGACATAAGAGTCCCTTCAACCCCGACCCCCTCTCCTTAAGCCAAAATCAAAGTTTCAGTTTTTTTTTAAAAAAAAACATAGAAGTCGTCCTTGCTTAAGAAAGTTTTGTCTCAGAAGATTTTAATTACTTCAGTGAACCTTTATTTATCATGCCAGGAAACACATTTAGCACATTTAAATAGCAACAGGTTTTGAAATGACAATATGTTAAATTAATGTGGCTTTGCTGTGCCCAAGGGCTTTTTTTAAAAAGCCTCGAAAACAGCTGGAATTATTCTACTTTGATAAGTCAACGTTTTAATTAGTGAAAAAAAAATCTTTATTTAGAACCATTTTTAGCTAATTCATGCGCGCGCATGCGCAAGCAAAGAATGAGTATCGTTAGGGTGAAATGTCGACGGAAGTGGTTGTAGACCAAAATTTTTGGTCGGAAATTGTGGACCGTAGACGGAAGTGATAGTTTCCTGCGAGCGTGGCTCCATATTAGAACGTTTGACTATTGTGTGCACGGACCTTGTTCGAGGCCGTAGCGTGACCTTTTTTTTTTATTTTAGTTTTTTTTTTAACTTAAAATTGCCTATAATGCCTTTTTCTTATTTTGTAATACTTACTTTGTAATATTAATGTCCAATACATGAATGAGCTGGCTCTAAGAGCCCTTTGATTTTGCAGTTGTGGCTTGCTAAGCTAAATCCTCTACCAACCAGGTGGCCCATTGAGCCGGCGCTTGTCTTCGTTTTCTGTTGTATTAAGTGGATGAGAGTCTTTCACTCCCCCTGGATGGGACACTAATCCATCACAGGTTAGCTCCCAGCAGACGCTGGTACTCATTTACCTACCCAGGAAGGACAGCTGAGTTAGTTAAGGCAGAAAAGAAGGACACACAAATATTGAAATCTTGGCAGAGCCGGGATCCGGAACTGGGGGCCTTTGGGTCGGAAAGCAGAGATCTTACAACTGCGCCAATCATGCCCGCCCATGTTGTGGCTTGAACAACACCTATAAAATGTCCATGCATATGATATCTTAATTGTCTTGCTAGGCATTATGTTTTCTAAAAAACATCTGTAGCTTTTGAGGGACGCTGCCAGTTGTTTTTTTTTCAAGTCATTATCCATCAATCCATCCATCCATACATCCGCCCGCCCGCCCACCTCATGCAGGCCTGCCCGTCCGTCTGTCTGTCTGTCAATCTCTATATAACAAACTGAAGAGAAATTGGGTCCACTTTGTAAGAAATTAAGTTCGGCTTGTCGTTTGTTAACAGTCCGATGGACACATTCCACGCCAAGTTTGTTACATCCAAGCCTAAGATACAGTATTTAGTATTATACAATATTATAAATTTTTGGACGTGCTTTGCTTGATCTGCGAGATATTTGTTTTATTTTTGTAACGTTAAAGTAAGTGTTAGTAACTAACTAGAAGTCACGAAAATATCCCTTTCATATAACCCAATCACCCATTTATAAATTTGTTTTCCTTATAGCTACATCGAATGGCTCGAAATCGTCGTTAAACAATTTAGCGGGAGGCCGCTGTAGCACACACAACATGAAGATGAGTTTCTACGTTTGTGGTAACCAAGGTAACTATCATCAGTATTATAGTTCATAGTAGTAACTATAACTTATAAGAAGGCGATCAGGAACATTTTAGTAGTTAATTTTTAACAATGTGCATTCGTTTTAATAAAGGTTGTTTTAGTACCAAGAAAAAATACAAAACCGTTAACTCCTAGGTAGAATTAACATCCGAGCAATTAACTGCGTAAAGAATTCCAAACATGATGAGCATCTGAATTATTTAAATAACGAGCGTACTTTGATTGTATTCATGTTTTGACTTTTCCGTTCTTGTGTGCGTGTTTTCAAATATTATCTTTGTTAACTTTCGGGTCTATATAATAATCCTTACCCCCCTCTCCCTTCGGCCACCCCAACTATCCCCCCTTGTTAAATCTCGATATGTTTTGCAGCTCTCCCTCCCCCCACTCTTGCTTATTAATTGTCAAAATATTTTCCAACCCTTCCCGATTATTAATATTCAAAAACTGTTTATCACCCGCTTTAGTGCCAGCCCCTCTTCCCCGCTTAATAATCTTTCGTGTTTTCGATTTCGAGCTACTGATGTCTGTCTATGACAATGTCTACCTCCTCGTCTATGTCTGTTTATATCTATGTCTTCGTCTATGTCTATGTCTGTTCTGTATACGTCTTCGTCTATGTCTACGTCTTCTTCTATGTCTTTGTCTGTTAACGTTATGTTTACATCTTCGTCTTTGTCTATATCTGTTTATGACTTTGTCTACGTCTATGTTTATGTCCGTTTATGTCTTCATCTTCGTCTATGTATATGTCCGTTTATGCCCTACATCTTCGTCTATGTCTATGTCCGTTTATGTCTACATCTGCGTCTATGTATATGTCCGTTTATGTCTACATCTTCGTCTTTATCTATGTCTGTTTAGGACTACGTCTACGTCTATGCCTGCCTGCTTTTATGTCTATGCCTCTCTGCGTCTATGTCTATGTGTATGTCTGCCAAAATGTCTTTGTCTATGTGTATGATTGTCCTTGTATACGCCTATGTCTATGTCTCTGCCTGTCTATGTCTATGTCTATGCCAGTCTTTGTCTTTATCTGTATGTATATCTATATCAATATGTACGTAAACACAGGTATACTTTTTTGTTTATAGTAAAATATTGGCACTAGTAAATAAACTTAACTTTAGCTTATCGTCACCGCAGATCCAAAATGTACTGAGAGCCTGAACTCCACTCTTGGCCCCAGTGAACCAATTTCCAAAGTCACGCCCACTATTCCACCGTCTTCACCAGTTCCAAGAAAATCGAAAAAAAATAAAAAGCGGTTTCAAGGCAAACTTGGTACGCAGGAACAGCTATGATTTAGTTTATATACGACTGCATAAAATATATCTAATTAGTAGTAGTAGTAGTAGTAGTAGTAGTAGTAGTAGTAGTAGTAGTAGTAG
>ERZ1740055.428-NODE-428-length-11299-cov-10.895055_pt1 | contig 11299 bp, 3 predicted proteins | sample MGYA00581747_ERZ1740055 | MGnify/ENA primary metagenome ERZ1740055 (study PRJEB43018, sample SAMN04849739) | marine metagenome | isolation source: floating plastic debris | place: Pacific Ocean | collected 2008-08-28 | study: EMG produced TPA metagenomics assembly...
TTGTTTGCGTTGTACTTTTTTGTTTGCGTTGTACTTTTTTGTTTGCGTTGTACTTTTTTGTTTGTGTTGTGGCCCTTTTGGGCCACCATAGTTACAGACACATTATTTTACAAACTGTAACTTCCAGCAAAAATTCTATTAACCAAACCCTGCTAAGAATAAATTATGTATAAACTGACCTCTGATTTCCACTTGCTGAGATATTTTAGGAGAATCACCAAATACGGAGTGTGAGAGTGTTCCTGCAAGTTGGTTAAAAGAATAATTTTTAATCTATTGTTCCTTTTTCCATCAAACCACCCACTAACTATAAAATTCACAAACACAACTCACGATTGTTAAGGTAAAATATTTATAACAGAAAATGTTCTCTCCTTTCATTTTATGAATGTACTGTATAAAAATATTGTAAATATTTTAATTATTTCACTCAGAGCTTCCATATTGAAAATCAGAATTCAAAATAATATGTGAGTAGAGCAAGTTTAGAATTGTTTTAACTATTATTTTACTCTATAACACAAAGTTGAAAATGCAAGATGATGCCTCAGCTTCCTCAACTAGACTGTTATCCCAATCCCCACTCTCCCCTCCCTAACCAATTTGGCCATAATAGAAGCAAAACCTCAGGATTCATTGGAGCTTAGCAAACATTGGTCAGTATTGTATCAAAATGAGCACTTCACTTTCAACAAATATTAAAAAAGTTATTGTTATTTTAAAATAACTAAACAATGTGCTACATAAGTAAACACAGCATACCAATTTGGCCATAGAGTTGAGATCAAAAGAATCCACATACTCCTTCAGGCTTGGGAAGGGTCTGTCCAGTCGAAGGTCTTCATGAGCATTATCAGGGTGAGATTCTACCACTGCAAATTAACAAAATATCAGGTTTTTCCTTTTTCCCACACTGTCATACTTTTCTACCCAACTGTACAGAAACTTCCAGTCAATTTGGAAGAGAAAATTGTTAGCTTCCACTCCTATGTGATCAAAAAGAGAAACCAGAAAAGCTTCGATTTAACGGCTATCGGCACCATGGATGAAACGCCTGAGTGTGTGGTTCAACATGCCAGCCGTCACAACAGTAGAATTGCTAGGAGCGAAAACATTATTTGTGAAAATAACTGACCACAAGAAAACCCGCTTCACTGTTGTGCTTGCTTACCTAGCCGATGGTACAAAGCTAAAACCAATAATAGTTTTAAAAAGAAAAACCATGCCCAAAGAGAGATTCCCATCTGGTGTCAACATTCACGTTCATCCACGAGGATGGATGGATGAGGAAGGAGTAAAGATATGGATAGAAAAGGTTTGGAGGTGGAGAGCTGGTAGTTTAAACAAACCCCAAAGTTTGCTTATTTGGGATTCATTTAGCGCTCACCTCATTGACTCTGTAAAGCATGAACTCAGAGAGAACAACATCACGACAGCAGTGATCCCCACTGGATTGACCAGTGTTGTAGAGCCATTAGATGTTAGCTTAAACAAACCGTTCAAAGATAGACTTCATCAGAAATGGTGTACATGGATGATTGAAGGCGAGAAGACATTCACTGCAGGAGGAAACATTCAGGTTGCGCCATTGTCCACAATTTGCGATTGGGTGAAAGATTCATGGAATGTAATGGCCAGATCGTTCAAAAAATGCAGCATATCAAATGCGATTAACGGTACGGAGGATGACCAGCTGTGGGAGAGTGATTGTGATGACAACGATAGTCAAGAAAAACCTGTGAAACCTGACATCTACGATGACCAATTGACAGAAGAACAGCGGCGAGATCTGTTTGGTGATAGTGATGACAGGGAAGACTTCGCTGGATTCTGAGAACTGGTTTGAGTTCTTACAAAACGGCTCCTTTAGGAGCCACTAAATATTGAAAAAGAAAATACCAACTACTCCTTCTCATTGATTTATTTCATTTTATTACTTTATTTTTTAACTTTTTTTGTATCAGAAAACATGGGGGTCAACTTATACACAAGCTTTCAAAAACTGGGTGGTTTTTGGCTAGAAAAACGGGGCTCGACTTACTACATGAGAAAATACTGTATATTTAGAGTTTAATTCACCAGTTACAAAACTAATGGTCAGGAACATTTTCAGCATCTAAGTTCTTCATGTTCTAAAACCACTCAAACTTAATATCAATAGTGATTCATGATTGGTTTAAATCAAGGATTAAAATGATTTCTACCACATTAGAGTATGGAGACCTAAACTGCAAATAACATAAATAAAAATAAATTATCAGTCAGAATAGCTACAGTACTTAATAGTGAAATAACAAGAAACCTGTTGTGACAGTATATTAACTGAAAGTTCCATGATTTCCCTCTTACCTGTGTGCTCCTTAACAACAACCCTCATGTAACCAATAAATCCATATGAACGACATATTAGAAGAGGGACATTGGCAGACCACAAAACTGATGCAAGTTTTAACAAGGTTCTGCAAAATACAACATATTAAAATTCGACTTTAAAAACTACACTGCATCCAAAACAATAACATCACAAAAAACTTTAAAATTGTAATCAGGCTTCACAATTTACATAACAAAAAGAATAACAAGAAGTGGTTTTGTTAAATGAGATTTCAGGTTTATCACTAACTAAAGTTAATGGAAATTTACATAAAGATTTAGTAGCATTTTGCATATATTACTAATTTATAACAGTCAATAGGATTTAGTGAATGTTCTTAGCGCTACCTCGGTGATTCTTTTTTGTGCACATAGTTATAAATGAAATGAAGCTAGTTTTATTAATAGTTTCAGTGGCATTGATTGTCCTTGTTCACTGAGATCTGGTGAATGTTCTTTAATTAGTAATGCCTCGGCAATTTTTCTTTTTATTTTCCAAGTGCAGTTCAAACCTATAACTTCATACTGACAGTAGTTACTCCACATTCCTTGAACTTCACCCACCCAATTCTTGCTCTTCCTTTCACAGCTGCTGCCTTGCAACCACCACTTGCATTCACCCTATCAACCAAAATAATAACCAAAACCTCTCACTGTTTCCACCTCTTCACATAACTCCTCCACCAGTTCTACCAATCCATCAACTTGCTTCTTGTAACTTCCACACGCAAAATCTCTCTCCAACCTCAGGGTCACCCTCTTTACTTTCACACATCCATGGATCCATTTCCCAACATTTCACATACAACACTGAATTTGCCATTACTCACTTCCCACAAATACCACATGGATGTACCTTACTTACAGACACTTCACCTTATGCCCCACTCACTGTCTTCCCGAGATTTGCCTTTAGCCCCTTGCTCATAAATGCCTCCTTCCATTTCCAGAACTTCTCCCTCCATCCCTCCATCGTTTCACTCGTCAGAACCAATTCATTTGCATACGCCATCTCACTCATTAAACCATTTCTCGCATTCTCCGTAAGCACATCAACCACAAAAACCAAAGATGACAACATGGATCCCTGGTGCACACCAACTTTCACCTCAAACTCCTCAGACAACTCTAGTCCAACTCTGACTCTTGTCTTTGCACCTTCATACAAATTCATCACTGCTCTCACCATTACCTCTGGTATACCACTCTTCCTCATTGCCCACTCCAATACCTTCCTCGAGACCCAGTCAAAATTTCAAAAAATTTTTACTTACTCTTCTGGTAGTTGTGTTGCAATGACAACAGTGAAAGAATTGAAAAAGTCAGGATTGTTTTGAAGCAGCTTCTCTGGAGTCTGAAAAAACAAATTAAGGTAATTGATACTGGTGAATCAATGCAGAATCACTGTGTCCACTATCTGGGCCATGAATCAGAGAAAGGTCCCATAGAAGCACATAACCAGCCAAAATATATATATGTTGCTCATAACTCGCCCGCTAAAACATTGAAAATGTTATATAGGTTTGTTGATTTATAAGTCAGATTTTTAAAATCTGAATGTTATTGGCTTTAACATCTTATAAAAATATGGACAAACAAATAACAGTTTGAATAAATGTATGTTGTTTTTGGTTCCCTGGAAACTGGGAAGAGATTTATGGAAGAATATACAAGGCAAATTAAAATAAATAGCAAAGGTGAAAGAAGACAACCTTCTCAGGGTGAGGAGCCAAAGCAAAACCTGTGGTGTGCCACTTTACCCAAAACATTTGATCCAGTATTGCCAGGACTAGTACTGTGTCTAAATAACTGCCACACTGCTTAATAGACACAATAGTTGATTGGGTAACCTGAACACAATGTTTATAGCAGTTTTTATAATGACAAATAATTCATTTGCTAATCTAAAGTTATGATACAGTGCATAATATATAACTTACAGTACATATTGAACTGAAAGCAAACAACATGTACTACATAAATTTGTAATATTTTGTATTAAAATCATTTGCATCATCAGTGATTGCTAATGATATCTTGAAGCAAAAATATCCAAGCTGTTTTTCAGAGTGATTTTTTTTTCTAAAAAATGTGACATTTTCCACTATTTTTCATAATGTTATGTTTTTGGAGCTCTCAATGAGCCTAGTCTAAATAGGTTTAAAGCAATGACAGAATGAAGCTGACTGACAGCTAAGACAATTACAATAAGCAAACCTATCAACCACTTCATTTACATTCCTTAGTCTAAAAACATGATTGTGTTAAAATTTATCACCATGAAACTGTACCAAGCTGAAATTTAATTTTGTGAACAACCAGAATACATTAATTAATGAATTAGCTCACCTCCTCCAGAAAGTCACCACAAACTTCGGTATTTAACTCCTGTAACAGCTCAGTTGCGCATTCAGCTCTGGACTGGAAATAAAGATAAGTAAGCCAAAAAGTTGACTTTAAAAACTAGCAAATTTACAGGTAGAAAAATCAAATCCAAACTGTTTGCTTTAACAGCTCTGATGTTAACAACATTTAATATCATCATGAGCTATCATCTGATCTTTGTACAGTACATTAAACAAATACCTAGCTAATAGTATCATCACATCAATTGTTCTTGACAAAGGATTCAAAGGTTTTTATGATTTAAAACACAAACTAATTATATAAATGTTTAACCCATACTCAAAATTTAATCATACCTTTCCAATGCTTTCCTTGTCAAAAAAGAAACTGTAATAGACGCAAACAAATGCACACTAGTTTAAAATCTCTTCAATATAAAGTTATCAAGAAGTTTCCTGAACTTACAATTCTAAAAAGTTGGTAGAACCTAAATGTTTTTTTAAGCTAACATAATTTCACAAGCCCACATGAACATGTTGCCAAAGCCCTGATGGGAAGTAAAATTAATATAAACTAATGTTGAATTTCCTTGAAAATATAATTTTTTTCAGAATTCTTAAGTATTTCTATGTCAAAAAACAAGATTTACAAAATATTTTAAAAGTTTATATAATTTGCTACAGTAACTGGCACCAGTAAAATATACAGTATATTTGCCTTCATTTTTAGCCTTTTTAATCTAGAAAATAAAACAAAGTTGTAATTTGACAAGCCAAATACAGTACACACTGGTAGTCAGGCAAGGCTCACCGGTTAGAAATGTTGGATAAGAGTAACTGTGACCCCAGGCTTAAATCCCATTTGATCCCTCAATAAACTTCTCCTCATTGCAAGGATCATATTCACCACACTTTATACACCCAACTAGAGTTTGCTTTTTGCCAGTTGGGATTCGTAAATGTGGGGAGGGGAATGTTCAGCTAACAATGAAAAGCTCCTTTCTAGTCTTTTTTATTAAATACTTATTTATTTATTCATTCATTCACTTTTCTGGGAAATAACCAAACACTATTTTCAAACCATTAATTGGAAATTGTTGAAATTCCATTAATTTAACATTGAAAGAAATAATAAAACAGGATAGAGTAACAAAATGATCTTTACAACAAATCTCCAATAAACCTACTTGTTACCACTGTCTTCACCAGAAACCCTATGACCATCAACAACTGTAAATGATCCTATACCTGAAATAATGATGTATTTGAACATTTTACATCAATTCACTCTGCGTGTGAAAGTACAATTTTTTTTGACTGGCCCACTTAGGATTTGCTCTAATCTTCAGACTGACTGCTGAAATAAATTATAACTAACCCAAATCACAAAGCAAAAGTGTGAACATTTTTTTACAGATTTTGGAATGCTAAAATGGTTTAAACAATGATGTATGTTTTTTTCATTTGCATCTAGGGTCATCATATAAGCAGTACCGAGGGGATGGATGTCTTGAAGCATTCTGCAACACCCATGTAGTTTTAAAATAAATAATAATAATTATAAATTTAAACTTATTTAGCACTCATCTCCATAAATGTCCAAGGTGCTTTATAAACAATAACTATAACTACCTATTTCTGCTAAAATTTAAAATGTAAACAGTAACTATCTATTTTTGCTAAAATATAGAATATAAATAATAACTATAACTATTTACTGCTAAAAAGTAAAATACAAAATAAAATACAAACAAGGATTATATCTATTTACTGCTAAAATACAAAGAAGAACCGTTTATAAAAATATTAAAAAGATAAGTTTTAAGCTGTTTTTTAAAAATAACCAGAGAGGATGACTTTCGCAGGTTGTAAGGTAGGCTGTTCCATAGTTTAGAAGCACAAACAGAAAAAGATCTGTCGCCATAAGAATACACGTATTACTAAAAAAAAACACAAAAATATGACTTTAAAAATATATCTTATCGAATGCCATCTTTGGACATCCAAATATTGGTAAAATTTCTGTATTGGCACATACTATTGTTTAATTATGCAAATTGTAAAATGTCTGTATTGGGCATACTTAATTATGCATAAAATTATAGTTTATGTACAAAAATCTCATCTATTTTCTATTTAGCTAATTCCAACCCTAACCCAGCAGGACCCAGTATGCCCCAATAGTGAAATTATCCCATGCAAACTAACCCTTACCCAGACCCTAACTTCAATAGTTATATACACGATGAAACTCCATGCATAAATATGCTCCAATACAGAAATTATCCCCAAATATTTATTAACATACAAAATTTATTCAAAATAGTTCAATTTTCATATATTCATAGTTTTTAGCTGCACTGGTTCCTAAAAATCATGCAAAATACAGGGAATGTTTGCAACAGCTTGCACTCACCCCTCACCCCTCCAACATTAACATTGATAATAATATTTTCTTGAATTATTATGGTTGTCATTGTTATCATGCCGTTATCATCAACAACAACAACCAAAATTAAAAATATCATTTACCTGGTAGAACTAAGTTTTTCAAGATCTCTGTACCAGTAGCAGTAGCGTTTATAAGGCAAATTTTTGCAATTTCCAGAGCTTCCTGTCCATGATTCCCCCACAGTCTGAAAGAAAAGTCCATTCACTAGTAAGCTTTCAGTTCTTACTGTTCTTTTCTAGAACTTCAGTCAATATAAACTAAGGCACCAAGAATCTTGGTAATTCTTTTTGAATCCAATCTCTAGGTGGCATTTTCTGAGCCTTCAAGACAGTTATTATTCGCGGCCGCGACTGACTGCCAGTCTGGGGCAAAACAATTTTATGGAAGCACACGGCGCCTAATTCATATAGAAGGAAAAATATTCTCCTACATTAACCAAATTCCATTTTTAACCAATTTCAAGGAAGGTTTTCCCTCTACCTGACAACTTCAAAATTGGCAAAACATCAACAAAAACTTGATTGACGGCACCAGCAAAATCGGGGTACACACGCGAGCGATCTGGTGCCGAAGTGCATTCCTGTGATAGTCGTTAAACCATTTCCCGCAACATCCCTACTCGTAGTTCCCTCACCTTAGTTGTCGATCATACTTTTTGTCCTTGTCTATAAACTCAGTCTTTGACATTTTCTCTTTCCGTAAAGGGAAATCAGTCTCTCCCTCCGCTTTCCTCTTCATTGCGCATGTGCATTGGTAACAAGAACACGCAAACATTGGCTTTTGGTACCAGCGGTTGCGCAAGAAATTTACCCAGCATAACTTGTAAGAAGAGAGATGATTCACACTTTTCCGTATCGGTAGTTGTAAAGTAGAGAGAAAAATTATGCCATCAGGAAAACAGCGTCCTTCCGCTAACACACCGGACTCATTTTCTGTCAGTGTCAATGAACGCATTTTGAGAGAATGTCACGATTTGTACGCGACTGAAGAAAGAGGTAAAATTCTACTTGAACGCGCGTGACAAACTTGATGTGATGTGTGACTCCACGTCGACAAACTCATGAAAAATTTTTATATCGATCATGGAAAATTTTCTTTAGCAATTTATATGTCCAATTTTATTTTCAGGTCTCATAACTATCGCCAAAGGACTGGGTCTAAATCTTCTTGCGCCCCGTAAGAAAATCACGATCGTTCTGCTTGGAAACCATTCTGCTGGGAAAAGTTCCTTTATTAATTGGTACTTAACACAAGTTATACAACAAAAATTAAGCTTTAAATTGTCGGGTAATTTTCATTTGGATGAATTGGGTTCTTTGTGGGAGAGTATCTATTAAGATATATAACAATTTTCTTTACACAGTAACAACAGTATACCTCAAATAACACACTATAAAGCTACCAGATTGCCGTTAATGACCCACTAAAAATGACTTGCTCCCGCAGTTCAGTTGGTTTATTAGCTAGAGGGCTGCACAGTTATCACAGGGGTCACGAGCTCAAATCCCATTGAAGCCTGGAAATTGTTCTGGCTTCCCTTTTACAGTTGCTTAAATTGTGTACAACAATCATTCATAATGGACCAGATTTTTGAGATGGAAAAGAAGGTTGGTAGATTTCGAAAAAAATTCGTGCAACCACAGGAAAAGATAAAAAAAAAATGAAGAATACAATTGAGTTATAAAAATTCCTGCAAAGAGAGTGCTCAGAGTAAAAATTTCCAAACTTGAGGAAAATATTTTATTAGGGAAAAAATATCTTTCTTGTTGGCCTGCACGAAAAAAATTCTTGTGTAGACTAAATCTAAGAATCCCCTTTAAAAACCAAATGGTCGGTAATTTAAAAGTTATGCAAGGTAAATTTTAATGAATAAAATGATACAATTATACTGTTACTTACACTAAAATGTTAATGAATAATAAAGTAATAATTATTATTGCTTGTAAATAATTATACAAGTACTGTGATAAGTTTACCAATGAGTTGCACTAGAGACAAAATATGTCAGTTAAAAGGCATTTAATGTTCTCTTTGTATATAAATTTGTTTCTTATGATAATATCTTATAAATTGCCATAAAATAAAATATATTACATGGTCAATGGAGAGAAGAGAAACTTTGTATCTCCAAGGGACCATGTAGTATTTTACTTTATAATATAGATAGAACCCTACATGTGCTCTGATTGGTCAAAACCATTTTTTATCAGAGTATAAAACATAGTAAAAGTGTATTAAATTGTTTTTCACTATTCGCGGTGTGTAGCAAATGAAATACTGGTCATGTTTTCTACATTTCTCTCATGTTCTGAAATGTCTGTCATGTATTGTCACAGTCTAATACACAGTTTATATGCTACCAACAAATTTGACAAAGACACTATTGTCAAAGGCATTGCATCAAAATAAGCAATTTTTTATGTAACCATGGCAATTTGATATTTTTCTAGTGTGAAGTCTTCAAATCTGAAAATAACAGGTTTTCATACGAAAACCAACTTGGTACTGTATTTCATTGGTGTTTATATAATATAAGTTATGATTTTTTTGTTGTGACCAATACTTTTACAGTTACAAAATAATAATGAAAAGTCAGATTTAGTAAAGCTTAGACAAAATTTAGCCTTGAATATTACAGTCAAGTGAAGTGTAAAGTTTCTTCGTGTTTTTGGATATCATAATCAGAATTACCAAGTATTATAATTCTTGAAACAATTAATTTTAAAATAGGTATGTAGAAGAGACCATCCAGAGAACAGGTGTTGCCATTGAAACACAGGGGTTTACCTTTATTACAAGTGGGAAGAAAAGAGAGTCACTGACAGTAAGAACACCTTAGTCTCTAGTAATTCTCTAACTAATTATTATTTACAAAAAATGTAACCTGTTTTAACAGTATAATTTTATGATATCATAATTTCTGTGTTTTTATAATAGTTGTTTGTCTGTGTCAAAATCTTAGGATAAAAAGTATTCTATGAAAAAGTAAAACTATATACTGCACAATCTTGTCAAAACAATTAAGTATTATTGATTACTGTAGCTTAACTTTAAGTTTAAACAGTTTTAATATGTTAAGAGAAGCTGCGGGGTTTGTTCAGTTATTCATCAGGTGATTCATATGGTGACAGGGTATGAGTAAAGGTTTGACTTTTTGTTTGAGGTTTGGATAGTGTTAAATTCTAACTGGAGGTTTGTGGCCTAAAGTCCTGGGCTGAACAGTGAGTGCACTTAGGTTTCCAAGAGAAAAAGTGTTTCAGTTTGGAATGTGAGTTACTGTGGCTGGCTGGTTCTGAGAGTTTTGAAGTAAAGTATCTTGATGTTAATTGATGTGAGATTTTTTGAAGTTTCATATCAATACAAGTCATATTGCTACATGAACCTGTGCCTTTTTAAACAACTTTGGCAGGGTGTTGATTCCAGTCTCAAGTGAGACAGAGCAGTTGTCTTTGGATAGTGAATGTCTGTGAAGTGACTTTATGAAATTATTGCTTTCTTGTATGGATAGCCTACTAGGTCTGAAAAATTTTATTCTTGAGATGTTACGTGTGTTTAGTGTTTTTTTTCAAAGGAAAAAAACAAAATAAAAAATGAATGATTATTATTTTTCAACTTAACAAAGAGAACAATGATGTAGTGTATACAAAGTGCTTATATATATTGTTTATTTTATTCATGAAACTGTAAATTTTCACAGCTTTGAGACAGCCCATCATATCATTCAAGTTGTTTTCTTACTTCATAATGCTATGAAAACACACTTGTTAATCAATCAAAACCATTGAAAATACAGTACTATCCAAATTATTTTATGACTATTAGAACTGTTAAAGAATTATTTTATGATTATTATCATCAAGGATGGAAAGGTCCCAGTCGAATGGGAGGAGAGCTTTATTGTGTGCTTGTACAAAGGCAAAGGAGATGCTTTAGACAGAGGCAACTATCGTGGGCTAAAGCTGACAGAACAAGTCATGAAAGTCCTGGAGTGCATTGTAGACAGCATCATCCACTCAATGGTCTCCATCGACAACTCCCAGTTTGGCTTCATTCCTGGTAGGGGTACCACAGACACCATTTTTGTAGTTTGTCAGCTGCAGGAGAAGTTCCAGGTAGCAAACAAATGCCT
>ERZ1740055.429-NODE-429-length-11298-cov-7.800142_pt1 | contig 11298 bp, 7 predicted proteins | sample MGYA00581747_ERZ1740055 | MGnify/ENA primary metagenome ERZ1740055 (study PRJEB43018, sample SAMN04849739) | marine metagenome | isolation source: floating plastic debris | place: Pacific Ocean | collected 2008-08-28 | study: EMG produced TPA metagenomics assembly...
AAATGAAGAAATAAAATCGTAAAAATATATGCTAATCCTAACCATGGTCACGGTTATGATTTCTTTTGTTTTAACTTGATGAATATATTGATGCGTTTGAGAAAGTATCCTAAGAAAACCAAACATTTTTCGCAAAAGTGCTTGGATCTTATGATGAATAGTTTGAGAGAGAAAAACGCTTTGGGATTCTAAGCACACAAAAGTTAAAAGAAATGCTAACAAAAACTTTCCTACACAAAATCATATACATAGTAAGTTTTTCACCCAACGTTCGTCTTTGGAAAATCGCGTTTAGTTTGTCACATTGTTATAAAATGACGATTGTTCTTATTAATATAAGAATACAATTTTTGCTGATTGCTTGTGAAACCCTTGTTCTCAGTTGGTTGCATGGGAGATCTTGGTCTAAAGGATGGTAGAGTGCTTGACTCACACATTAAAGCATCATCTGTCTTTGTATCGACGCGACGCTTCTCTGCCTACAGCGCCCGATTGGACCATAAATCGGCGTGGTGTGCCTCGAAGATCAAGTCAGAAATTGAAAACATTGATCAGTTCCTAGAAATCCAGTTTCCATTCGTCACACAATGCACAGGAGTCGCAACTCAAGGACTGGAGAAATTTAACTTCTGGGTGAAATATTATTGGGTCACCCACAGCACTGACGGCACCGTGTGGAAGGAGTATAACAACGATAAGGGAAAGAGGATGGTAAATTTTTCAAAACTCCAACAATTTATTATCATATAATTGTTTTACTGTCTGGTATCCACTTACTGGATTCTGGATATCATGTTCAAAACTCGCGGATAGTGCTTTGTTTCCCATATGAGACGTCCATTATTTCAGGGTCTGGCGTCCACTTACTGGATTCTGGATATCATGTTTAAACCTCGGATAACGTTTTGTTTCCCATATGAGACGTCCATTATTTTAGGGTCTGGCGTCCACTTACTAGATGCTGGATACCATGTTTAAAACTCGGATAGGGTTCCGCGTTTTCTCATATGAGACAATCAAACGACTTCACTATGATTTTACAACAATGCCCGTTGTCAGTCATTTTCTTGATTAAAATGCGTGATGCAAGTCTCGTACTTCCCAACATGACGAAATGAGGTCGAGTCCCATTTTAGCAATCGGTTCAATCTCGTTTTGCTGTACCCTTAAAATTTATTTTCTTGGTCGCAAGAATACGACTTACTCGCAGTTTTTCTTTGTGTTACATCTTTTGGCAGTCTAATGATGTAGTACTCAATTTTTTGCAGATTTTTCCTGGAAATATAAACAGCAAATTGACCAAATACAACAGGTTCACAACAATATTTTTAGCAAAATACGTTAGAATTTACCCCAGCGATTGGCGTGGATTACCTTGTTTAAGAGTTGAACTCTACGGCTGTAAAGCAGGTTCGTGACTATAACTTATAGCATAGAAGTTATGAATGTTATGAAAAATGTCTGGATAAGACGATAGATTTATTGAATGTGTAAGTTTGCAAGATAGTTTTAAAGCAATATAACACGGTCTTTCTAAACCTTACAAAACCCTATCTAAATGTCCCAGTAGAATAATAGCATGGGTGCTGTAATAGATTGGATGAGTTGATGTAGAGTTCATAGTTGAATCCCTTTTTTTTCAGAATGCATGGATCCTATTGGTATGTATGATGGAAGGGTAAAAAGCTGGCAGATATCGGTCAGTATGTCCCGTTACGACATGTACAAGACTAAAAAATACACACCGAGACTTCATGATTTTCATGGGTTCTGTGCGTTGAAACAAGATCGTCAACAATACATACAGGTAAATTTTACAATCCTACGACCGATCACACTTTGTTTAAGGACTCTTTGCCAGTTCTATCCACAGCTGCCATGTCTATGGATCACTTTCATAAATGGCGGCTATTTTAGTATTCGTTTGTCTGTATTCAAATTTGCCTGGCTGGCCTCGTCTTTGAGTGAAAAATTCAAAAGAATACTAAAATAGCCGCCATTTATGAAATTGGTCTATGTAGCTGGGATAAAGTGTTAAGTAGAAAATACGTTTGATGACCCCCTTCCCCCGTCAGGTTAGTTTTGTAATCTTTTGTTTTGTTAATTTCCGGTCAGAAGGGTTGCTTTGCGCATGTAGGGGATTGTTTTGATCAGCATACGGACTCGGAAATTTGCTCTTGAAGTAATTGAGTTTGTAATAAAACGGAGAAGGGTGAATATCAACGCTATAAAAGCAGTTTTTTAAGCTCACCCTGAAGTATCGCAGTTGTGAAAAGAGACTTTCGTCCATGGCTTCCAAGTTACAGTAGCCCGTACATGCGTGATTTAGTTCTGGCCAAACCACTGCTTGTAAATCAGGAGCTTGATTTTTGTGTTTTCATTCCTTGTAATAAATAATTGATTCATATTCAAGCAAGATTTTTTCTATGAACCCGAGCAACACGTTCCAAAAGATAGTTGAAATTTATCCTTCATTGAAATTTATCAGTTAATATCAATAATACCATATGCGAGAACAATAGAAACAAGAATAAAATCAAGCAATTGTAAAAGGATATTATTAAATAAACACCTATGAAATACTATGTGAGTTTTCGCACCATAACCTTCACAGGTGAAATAACTCTGTTGCTGTGGTTACATTTAAAAATTGCTCCTTTTGATGCAGCGCTGTTGTCAATGGCGCCTTTGTCCAATTCATTAGTGTTTATAGATTCGCTCACTCGTGAAATATTTTTCAACACTCGAACAGAAATTTCACATCTCCAAATGGCCTTGTATTATCCTTCATTTAAGATAACTCGAAACGCAATTACCAATAATTCGGTTCAACTCATGCATAGTGGAGGTTATAAAACTGTTACTTTGTGTATCTAAAGAAGTGATTCTTTCCTAAAGTAAGATCACTTTTTCAGTAACATTTTTGAAACTGAATGCTGGCTACCTTAAGAAAAATACTAGCTAAATGAGTCACTGCTTCGTTAAACATTTTTTAAGGTTTCTTTTAAGCATTTAATCAAGATATCTGGAGTTTCCAGCCAGGGAGATGCACTGAAAGACTGGTGGGTAACAAGCTACAAGATTCGCTACAGTGTTGACTACAAATCTTTCACTGATTACACGGAAGATGGTCCAATCAAGGTGAGAGATATTCATTATATACACTGATTACACGGAAGATGGTCCAATCAAGGTGAGAGATATTCATTATATATCTGTCAAAATTTCTCCTTGTCCATTCCGTTTTCTCTTTTCGATTTGTAGTCGAAATATAAGTTCTTCAGCTTTGAGTTTTTATTCTTGAAAATCAAGCAATTGACAATTAACAAGTGTTTTTAATAAAACTCTTCAGTATTGCGAGCAGTCATTTTACCTTAAACGACATTGCATTAATAATTTCCAATCATATTTTTGTGCCTACTGCATTATGAGAATGCATAGCTACTATGTCATGACCCTGAAAGTAAGTGTATAACTTGCTAATTTTCCCTAGGAAGCCAAGCTGAATACTCACCTCAAGATCGTGAGATTATTATTGTTTCCTAACTGGGATTACCCTGTAAGGAATTAAACATTCCATTATTAAAATTTTTATCCGAACTAGAATGTTGTCGCCCGCTGTTTAGGTTGCCTGGTTTCAGTTCATATCTTGTTTGTTACATTGCACTAGTTAAAAATTCTGAAAATTTTTTGAACTTTTTTCCCCGTACATTTAAGAATTTATAGTATTATTGTATATAGTTATTTCAAAAGAAATCGAATCTTTAGGACTATTACAAGAAAGAAAAAGAAAACTATCTCAAATGGTTCAGTTGTTTTTGCAAGTTCTTCAATGCAGTGTTCGATGTTTTTGAAATGAACGAAAAACGTACGGACCAACCTACATTCTCTCTGGTTTAGTATAATAAAATAAAATTCTTATTATGATCGATAATGTTTTTTTTCAACTATGTACAAAAGCTATGTCTATATGTTTAGTTGTTCCAATAAAGTATGACTTGTTTTGCTGCAATTTTCTAATTAATTACGGCAGTAGCCACGCACATGCAGCCGTCGACTGCCTATTTTGGTTTTTATTTCTGACTTGCAACTATGTCAAACTTGGGAAAAACTTGTAGGCTATGAAGAATTAGAAACTGAAATATTTTGGCGAATAATTTTTCCGGATTGGTTGGAGCGTTAGATACGGATCGGCTGCAGATACTAAATCTATACCAATAAAAAGTGTGGTTCTTTTCTATGATTACGCAGGTATTTACAGCAAATACAGACCGGTATTCAGTTGTGAAAAACTATCTCCTAAAGCCATTAAGCGCAAAAAGTGTCCGCGTTCTTCCTTTAACCTGGAATATCAAGATATGTATGAGACTGGAGCTGTATGGCTGCCCTTATGTGTCAGGTGCATTATTATTATACTACACAAATGTTCAGCTAGAGTGGTCCCACCTATTATACATCTTTATTTATATATATATTTATTTATTTGTTAATTATATGTTTTAAGTGTTAGAATGGTGGAAGAGTAAGAAAATGATATCTTGCCGATGGTGGTATGAGTTTTGTCCACATACGTGTCATATCAATCAGCTCTCAGCTTTTGTGAACATTTCATTGACAAAAAGAAACTTGCATAGTCTTTGAGAAGCAAAATTTGTCTTTTCGGTTAAATAAGTAATGCTTTTCGAAGTGTTATAGGAAAAATATCTGAGCTTTCAGTCTTCAAAGCAAAGATTGTGAATTGGCACACCTACAGCTGTGTGAACTGAACCGGACAAATGGCATGCAAGCAGTTGGAGCTGATTGTGAAGTGGGTGCATTATTCTTGGGTGTGCTGGTAGAAACAGTGTTTGGGCTTTCATGGCTAGCAATAATGGAATATTAATTAACATCGACGTAAGTTATGGCCACCAAACTTGGGTAGGCAAGTTTGGAACAATTATATTCCCGTGGCATCCTCACTGTTTAAAGGACCTTGTGAACGATACAGATTGTTGGAAATGCATAGAAGATAAAATCTTTCCATGGAGTGTGAAAAACATTCACAGCAAAGGCCTCAGGATCAGACCAATAAGAAACATATTTTGTAACCTGAAAGTTAAGCCTGGAGGCCAATAAATCGAAATCACTTTTGACTGCAAAATGCTTGATTACATTTTGCTAAATGGACCGATCTAGACACCATTCTGTTTTTTCCTTGATAATCGCGATTCGTTGTCTGCTTCAATATTAGTCTTCCCAGGAATATGTGTGACTGTAAGCCACTTTGTGTCGGTCACACCACTGCCATATTTCCTTTGCAAAAGTATTGTTTGCCAAGGAGTGACCAGTGTCCATTTGGTTGATGGTTGCAACAGCAGTAGTGTTGTCAACCATCAAATTAATATGCTGTTCTTCATGTCCGTCATGGAATGACTTTAATGCAAACAGGACAGCAAGGATCTCTAGATAGTTAATATCATGTTTGGCTTCCTGTGAGGTCCAGTTTTCTCCAGATGAACACCCATCAATACATGCTCCCCAACCAGTCATGGATGCATCTTTGGACATTGTTACCTGGGTGTTACCACGGATCATTAAATTATACGCCCCTGGAAGGGACATAATCCACTAGTTTAGGTCTGATTGTGCCTCACTTGAGATATTCATACAACTATCAAAATTACCTCTATTCATTTTCAAAGCCTGGGACTTTTCCATTTCAAATATTTAATAGTGTAGAGCACTATACATGACCCCAGGCAAATTAGAGATCATAATTCCTAAAACTGCTGCTACCTTCTTTTATTGAATGTGGCCCAGGTGCTAGTAGCTGTATACAAGCATCCTTCTGAGCCCTGTCTGTAGTCAGCGTTATTGTCATATGCTTTGAATTTAATATGAACCTTAGAAATGTAATTTCTTGAGCGGGAATCTAATATTCTATTGTCCTCTCCTATAACCAAACACGTCTTGACACTCCGAAATACAATGCTCAACTGATAGCTCCGATTTCGCCCGCTCTGTCTCACGTGACTTTGGAGCTACTTAGACCAATGACGTAATAGAATGAACATTCTACGCGGTTATGTTCGCAATAATAATAAATGCGAATGTGAAGCCTAAAGAGACACTTTCAGACTTCATCGGGATTCTTTTTACACCTTTAAGTGGCAATTATGGACCCACTAAACTTGATCTGCTCCCATGAAACAGCTGTGGCTTCATAGCTAAGTTGGTAGGAGCACTACACTGGTATCAAGGAGGTCACGGGTTCGAAGCTCAGTTGGTAAAAATGGGGCACTGGTATCAAGGGTCGAGGTCCTGCCTCAGGTGCGAAGCTTACTTGGTAAGAGCGTTACACTGGTATCAAGGAGGTTACGGATTCGAAGTTCAGTTGGTAATAACGTGGTACTGGTATCATGGTCTAGTCACGGGTTCAAAGTTCTTTGAAGCCTGAAAATTCTTTTTCTACAGTTTCTTATTCGCAATTGCAAAACTTCAGAACAAAACCCGCGAAAATTTTCCATAAAATCGTTAGTGAAGTTCTAGAAGCCAAACAATGGCTTGAAAATCCATGATAACTTAAACAAACAGTCCTTTAAATGTTTTACCAAAAAATGCGTCGGGGAGTGGGAAATGCGTCATTTCCTTTGATGAAGCGCTGATAAAGGAATTGGGCGTCAGCTTCCCACATTATTTACATCGATGATTAGTTTTTTTCAGAATACCATTGATGAAAATACCTGTTTTATTCTTGGATAAGTCGAGAAATACATCGAGTGCTACCTTGGCTTAAACAAAGATTTAATCATTCATCATGTTCATCTTATTTTACTTCTTAACTTCATCCGCCATTATTGTCAGCTCCATTCTTATTTTGATCCTCATCTCAAACTCCACCCCATTTTCCTCTTTTACCTTTTTTAACCCAATATTTGCCCTCTTTCCCATTTTCATTTCTCTGTTCTTCCCAAGCCTTATTTGTTTTCTTTAGCGACTTTGTTATCTTTATTAAAAGTTTTAGTTATTTCATACAATAAAAGAAATGAAATTGTTGATTTCCCCTAAGATTGCAGTTCACCTCTTGGCATGTTTAACAACAAAATTAGAGCTCATCAGCTGAAAGCAACGACTCATTACCGTAGCAGCGATTTTAGTTATCAAGATACAGAGGGATTTGGCCGCCTGCATCACTACATAGGATGGTGTCCCACAAAGAATGATCACAGCCAGCATTTCACCATCAAATTCAGCTCCCTTCATCGAGTGTCGGCGTTTGCAACGCAAGGAAGACCAACTCAGCATTTTGTTACTCGATATACGATGACTTACAGTCCTGATAGTAAAACCTGGGTGATGTTGAGAGATGGATCTAGACCAAAGGTTTGGTTATATCAATTATTTTTATAAGAATGACATTAGTAACTGGCGATTTATTTCTGCGAGAATACATTACTATTTGCAATATGACAAAAAAAAACCTACAATGATTCGATTACGTCTTACAGTCCTGACTGTAAAACCTGGGTGATGTTGAGAAATGGATCTAGACCAAAGGTTTGGTTATATTTTTATGTAATAATAAGAGCATAAATAATTGACATTCTTATTACTTTAAGACAAAAAACAATGATTCAGTTTTGCCAAACGTAGTTATCATTTATGAAATATAATAAAAATATAATGAAAATAAACTCTTACTAATGATAATAACAACAAATCATAAGAAGAACTACAACAAGATAGCGATAAAGTTAATATACTATTTTATTATTACGAAACATAATTAGAAAATTTTATGTTTTAAGTTATTTACAAGTTTTTATGATCTTTAATTTATGTTTTAAATAACTGTATTTTTTTATTAATTTTAATCTAGTTTTTATTTCTGGGAGAGCCATTTCTGCCGTTAGAATAATTAGTTTTCAGAATGTTTGAAGTATAACCTTTAAAAACTTTCAGGTTTACTCTTCACTCAAGAAAAGATAAAAAGGTATAAACCCCTAAAAACATTTCTTAGCTAGATAAAAACTTTTTAGTTGAGTAGACAGAAACAAACTGAGATTCTCATACTCCAACTTCAGCATTTTAGATTAAAAACGACCACTGGAACTTCCCTAATCTAGCTAGCAAGTGGTGCTCCTGAAATGATCGTTGGCCAACTTGAACCCCGATAGCAACCAGAAGCTGAAATGTTGGCGCTTACAATAATTTTGGGGACAGCACTGCATTTGATATTCGCATTTGGAGCCACGCAATTTACAACATTTTCGTTGAGATTAATTCCCAACTGTGGCCAAGGACCGAGACCACAATTAACACCGGGTGGTAACCCTACTATTATCTACAGGTGTTAGACCTAGTTTAAATCCCCCGATAGAAGTAATATGTGAGAATGGGAGACTAGATAGACGGTTTAACGTCCGGGATAGTGTGGCAATATAAGGCCGCACAAATGTTAAATCCCCGATGGGGGCGAGGATCGAACCCAGGGCCTCCCGCTTGGCAGTCAGAGTTTTTAAGAACTAGGTCATATTCGCACAGGTAAACACGCAAAATTCATCGGCTTACAAAGTAACAACGCATTCATTGAAGAATGAAGACAACCAATTGATGACTCAATTTTGTTTAGCGATAGTTCTTTCAACTTATTTCGCATAGAAGTTAGAGTATCCTGAACAATAAAACGCATTTTTTTACGATCACTGGTTAGAAAGTTGAGTTTTTAAGACATTCAAACGTTTAGATTATTTTTTCCCTTTTCATAAAAATAGACATGAAACTAATAGTTTCATTTACTTCTATGGAATGCTTATTACAAAGATCTAGTTCAAGAGAAAAACGAACGTTGTATTGAATATCCCAATATGCACATTTTATTGTGTGTAGATTTTCTTTGGCAATTTTGATGAGCGTAGTGTGGTGAAACACTATTTCCGGCCAGCGTTGGAGCTGAAGGTCATTCGGTTCTACCCAAAGAAGTGGGCCAAAGGTATTTGTATGCAGTTTGAGCTGTATGGATGCCTCGTATCACAAGGTACGGTTACGACGTAGATTTTTTGCGTAACTCAATTATTTACATTAGAGATACAGAGAAGCAGCTATCTGTAGATAAATTCTTGTTCCAAGTAAATGATATTAATCATTAGTAACTAAGTCTGTTAGTTGTCTAATGGCTCATTAAAACCGGCGTTTATCTCCGTGTCCCGCAGGACTGGACTTTAATCAATTGTAAGTTAGCTTCCGGCAGTAGGTGATACTCTGTTTACCAACCTCGTATGCATGAAAGCTGAGTCAGCTTTTGCGCAAGAGAAGGTCATACAATTTTTTTTTCAAATCAGAGCCCAGATCAAATCTCAAGTATCTAACAAGCTGCCCCATCCACGTCGTCTTTGATAAATAATATCTATTTATTTTTAAAACACTTTTTGTTGCTCTTAAATGAAATCACGTTTACTCAATCTACAACAATCGTAATTTCTATTATAAATTGTACATTATCAAGGTTATTATAAATATATAATATATTCTAGATTAGATTTGCGTGATGTTTGATATTTTTATTTTCATAGATCGAGTAATATTTGACTTTGAGGAGCCAAAATTGGAGAAATGGAAGTTCGTTTCGGACGATAAACAGTTTCAGGCTAATCCTAAGTTTGCCTTTAACAAGCCTTGGTCACCAACTCACCAAGGCGCAGGCAGATTTGTCTCCACACCAGGGTCAAAGGGTGTGGTTTTATCCCCGGAATTCACAATCGAAGAATCAGATCTTTCTTTTATGCTTGGAGGTAAACCAAACTGGAACGTGAAGATTGAATTACTGGTAAGTTCTGGCGACCCGATATAGGTGCGATATATGAAGGGTATTGACGCGTGAGCGGAAAAACTGCCTCAACGCATGAACATCAAATTGATGTTTTCAGGCGCCCATGTTATATTCTATATAAAATGCATTGGTCTATATATTGTAGTAACACGGACGAAAAAAAAGCGCCGGGAGTGGGACAGTATCCACAATGCTAAATAGCTTTTGAAAGCGTAAAGTTTGTGGCATGTGGCTTAAATGATAAACATCAAGTATAGATGGCATATTCATGCTATAGTAGCTTGTATTTTAAGTCACTAAATGGCATCTAATTCCACGTAGGTAGCGGACATTACCCTTTAAATTACCGTATATAGAAATTATTCTGAATGTTATAGTAGCCACTTAGACAGATGTTTTAGCCTTTTGTGTCTCGTCAACATGACATCTATGTCCCACTAAAGGTGTTAATTCCTCATCATGTTCCTCTTGTTATTCTTCTTGTTATTGTTCTTTTTTGTTTTTGGTTTGTTTTTGTTTTGTTATTTTTGTTTTTGTTCTTAGTCTTTTTCATTTTTCTTTTCTGTTTCTTCTTTTTCTTCTTCGTCTTGTTTTTTTCTTCGTCTTCTTTTTTCTTCTTCTTAACTCTTTTTCTTTTGATCTATTTTGTGTTATGTTATTATTATTGTTATTTGAACAAAAACGAGGTGCGTTGTAGCTTGAGCGTAATCTTTAGCGGCCTATCACGATCGATAGACAATGACTCAACATTTTTCTTCTACTCAGGTAAATGCCAGACCTGTGTACACTTATCATGCGTCTCAGGCAACCCAGTGGCATGTTTGGCGTGTACCCAACTATGTTGGTAAGATGGCCCAGTTGAGATTCAGCGATCAAACTGGGTCTTATGGGTTTGAGTTTGATCATCTACAGTTTGGACCGCCCGCACCACAAGGTATTCAAATTGTTAACAATAGTCCTTATTCTCGCATAGGCCACGTGGTATATATAAGGTAAAAAGAGTAACTTCGTCTAGTGATCGTCTCTCTCTGCGATGACAATAGCGATATAAATTGGACAAAAGATCTTCGCCTTTTGCAAATATTTGATGCTCTTTTGATTCAAAAGCACCACGATGGATGTGGAAAGTAGGAGTGAATTGGGGCTAAAGGGCAAAACGTCTTTCCTGAATATTATCTCCTATTTCCAAAATGCGAATTTAGTGATAATGTCAAGGAAGATCCAAAATTAGTAGCAATGCTTTTTTCCTGTAAAGCCGAGTAGATGAAATGAAGATTTGGATATAATGAAATGTTCCAAACCACCCGCGGCTAATTATTCCGCTGATTTTAATAAAATAGAAGTAATTAATTTGAAGTAATTAGTTTAAAGTATTTAGGCTGTCTTTAACATGTGAAAGAAAAACAAATGAAACTGACTAGATTTTTATTTTCAAGACGTTTCGAAGTCATAACTCCATTGTCAAGTGATAAATAAATACAAGTGCTAGA
>ERZ1740055.430-NODE-430-length-11298-cov-7.337010_pt1 | contig 11298 bp, 16 predicted proteins | sample MGYA00581747_ERZ1740055 | MGnify/ENA primary metagenome ERZ1740055 (study PRJEB43018, sample SAMN04849739) | marine metagenome | isolation source: floating plastic debris | place: Pacific Ocean | collected 2008-08-28 | study: EMG produced TPA metagenomics assembly...
CTTCTGCAAATAAGGACTCCGCGCATTGACTGTTTTGAAAAACCAAATCAGGGCGTTTATTGAATTCAAAATTTTCCGCTAAATAAAGACCAACACCTCCACCATCAGCGTTCGCGTCGTTCTTGTTTCTGCTTTTTCGTCTGGATGAAACAACAGTATGTGCTGAGATCGACCATATCTAGACACGAGGGGCATTCGTGGTGATAGCATTTGTATTGGGGCTTGTGCATGTCTCTACCGTGGTAGACGGAACGTTTTCTGCAGTTCTTAAAACGTTTGACAGTCTGGCAAACGGGTAAGTGGGTGGTATCGGCTTGGCGTCCCTGGTAAGTTTTTTGTCGGTGTTGTTGAAAGCAGGTAGGACCATAAAACAAGCAGTGGCAATCGGCACATTCGGGGCCTCTGGTCAAGGTATGGGTCTGGCGGTAGCGTACAAAGTCTTCGCAACCGTCTTGTAGGCAGGCCGGGCAGTCGTCTTTGTTGGCTTCGCAGTGATGAACTCCTTCGCGGTCGTAAGGTCTCAAGTACTTGAAGCAGAAGTGGTTTGTTTGTGGCCAGGTTCTCCAAGACAAGGGGCTGACTTTCGGGGTTTTACCACTCGTTGACGGTGAGATTCCACCCGTCGTAGACGCTGCTGAGGTACTGGCTGCCGATGCTAAAGTACAGTCGATCTCGGGGTTCCAAAGGGTTGCCTTGACGGTCGTAGCGGCGTAGCAGATCTTGGACGGCATCTACCAAGGTTTGGCTCAATTCTTCGGCCAGGTTGTGCTGGGCAGGATCGGCTCGACGGTTCTGGGTCAAATGGACGGACACCACTTGTTTGTGGACACCCAAGTGTTTAGAGCGCCGGTCCAAGATGGCCCCCAGTCGGAATCGAAAGAGAGTACCTCCCACTTGAGCACCACCACCAAGTTGATTTTCATCATCTTCTTCTTTTTGGGGTAAGGGTAAGATGTCTGGGTTGATTCGTCTGGGAAGTTCTGGGTGACGGTGTAGATATTCTTGACCCAGATGATCAAGATCTTGACCGTATTCTAGTAAAATTTGATCGAGTTGGGGATCTTCCAACTCAAGATACTCGTAATAAGCTTCGTTGAGGAGCGAGTCATCATCTGGGAAATCAAACTCTTCCATGTTTCAAGGCAGACGGTGAAAAATGACGCGAAAGGTTATATGACCTTGGTATAAAGAAACCAGTCAAACTGGTTCATTTGCATTTTTTCATAAATCGGGGGGATGGGGGGTATCCCCTAAATTTTCCAAAAATACGTCTGAAGGGTCAATGTAGGCGTTGAAGCCATTATGAATAAAAGTTTCGGCACTCAGAGTTCGTCACATTTGCTCACTTTCGCTGCAAGGCAAAGTTGCTAGAGTTTTTCTCGCGTTTTTTTGCAAATTTTTTCAAAGTCTTTTATCATGGCCGAAGCCAAGAAGTTGAAGTTTACCCCTTACAAGTGTGAGGGGGTTGTGCTATGTGTACGGTACCTTGCGAAAGGTATAGGACAACACGATTCCTTCGTTTCTTTTTTATTATTATTAATTTTTTTTTTCGAAAGGTACCGCGATGGAAGGAAAAGAGAATTGGTGATCGCCGAGTCCAAGTGTTGGACTTGGCCAAAGATGATGAAGATTATTTGGCGCCTGTGGTCGCGGTGCACCCGAGTGAGTGGAGCTTTTTCAGCCTCCTCATTTATTCCGTGGCCATGGCCTACAAAGCCAATTTGGGTCCGACCAAACCTTCCACCAAAGTCCCTTCGCTGATGGGACTAGCAGGACATTGTCATGTCGTGGGTGTTTGGCACTGCTTTACCCATTGAAGTGTGTGATACTTTTTGGTTGCCTTGTTATGTGTAAGTTATGTGTAAGGGAACAATCTTCAAGCGGCAACTTTTGTCTTTGTAGATATCACATCATTTTACAAGACGCCAAGATTATCCTCACCATTACCATCTTTTTGACATTGTGCCTTTTCGTATTAGTTTATCGTATCGTTATGTTATATCGTATCGTAGTTGTGGATCTTTGCGTATGTTAGAACTGATAGAACCCCTTTCTGTGTACGATTGGTTTAACTTTTATCAGACATTTAATTATTCTGATTTTCATTATGTCCGCTTTTGAGTTTAGAGATCTATGCTTTTTTGTTTGTAGATAACGCATCGTTTTAAGAAAAGAAGCGAGGGAGAACACTTGCATTTATTTAATACTTGTAAAGAAGGTTTATTTAAGTTTCACTATTTAGATTGTGACATAAATGGATATTCATGGTCCAAAGTGCCGGCTCCTATTGTTTATTTTGATTTTAGTGAAGAGCAGTTTATCTTTCTCATAGCAGAACCAATAGATTTAATATTAGTCATTGATTTGTTTTTAGGTCATTCACAATTTTCGAACGTGTCAGAGCTTAGAATATGGAATAAGTGTACACCATCTGCATCTCTATGAAACTCTTTCTTTTGATTTTAGATTTAGGTTGAGACATAATTATGCTTTTTTTTACGATGTTTGCGGTGATGATTTAGGGACTGAGTTTAGAACAAGTTTTCGAAAATTGCATTGGGTTAGAAATTATAATTTTTTGCGTAGGTTGACTAATCCTTAATTTCTTGTAGGTCGTGCACAATTTTAGAAAGACTCAGTCGTATGAACATCTGCACCTTTATAGAATTAAAAGCCTTAGAAACCTAGAAACCTGCTACTACGATTATATGTTTTATTATGATTTGTGTAATAATGTAGAGGGAGAAGAAGAGTCCCAGTTTCAGATCTATAGAAAATTACCTTGGTTTTTTCAGATACATAGAAAAATGTATTGCCTTACAAACTATAGTTTTCTGAATAGATCCATTAAATAATTTTAATTTCTTGTAGGTCGTGCACAATTTTAGAAAGAGTCAGTCGTATGATCATCTGCACCTTTATGGCGTCCGTCATGTCTGTCATACTACTTTTCTATGGTCTTTCTATGGTGTTTTTTATTATGATTTTTGTAAAAATGAGGTGTTTAGAGAAGAGTCTGAGTTTTTAAGAGATTTAGAGATTGATTTTCGAAAATTACCTTGGCTTAGGAATTATAATTTTCTGAAAAAGGCTACGTACTAATAAGCTTTTTAACTAATTCTTTATAATTGTACGTCATACACAATTTTCGGTGCAATAGTCACCTCAAGAAGCGTGATTATTATTACCACTTACATCTGTGTGGGATCGATACTTGCAATAACTTTTACAAGTGTTGTAGAAAACATCGTTTTACGTTGGAGTTTTCTCCTTGTTGTTTTGTTAAAAGCTTTAGATTTAAGTGTTTACAACGTTTGAAACATGATGATTATTGATTTAAAAATATTGATTTTTTAGATTGTACATACCGCTGTCTCTTACGTCGTCACTTGCGGCTTGTTCTCATTTTTTAAAAAGGTCTCCAGGCAGGTGTCTTGCTTTGTTGAGAAGCGGGCGTCTGTCCGGTGGCAATGTATTCTTTACGTAGCTATGTAGACTTGGTAGTGGTAGAAGTAAAGGCAAGCTTGGGTTTACGCTTACGTTTACCTCGTACCAACTCTTCTTCTCCTCCTATAAAAGTTCTTTTGAGACCCTCGACGGCTCCTTCTTTGACGGACTGGACCAGCGTCTTGCCTTTACCCTTACCCTTGCCTTTAGCAGTTAGTAGATTGAGGTGTCAACACAAACTCTTCTGCAAGCTTTCGACGTAAAGTAGTGGGTATGGGCGGGATGGTGGGCTCTAGCTCCCGTTGTAGAAGGACCTCCTTGCGTCATTGTCAAGGGTGTAATTCTGCCCGGGGTGACTCTTGGCGTTTGAATGCCTTTGGCCAACCGTTTGAACCATTTTTCTAACCCTGTACTGACGAAATATTGTCTTCTCCTTCGTGATCGTCGACGACTCCGGCGGCGGGAGGGATTTGACGCACACGTTTGTTGGCTTGCAAGGGTTTACGACTCAAGGGTATGGTTTTCTGTACGGCTTCTTCGGCAGAGAGACGAGGATCTTGTAAGACGCGTTTCTTGGCAGCGGCTAATTGACCGGCTTGGTTCAACCAGGCATTTCCCGTCAATTCTCCCACTTCGTAAAAAAAATCCACGTCGCGTTCGGCCTCTTCGCGAGGGATGAGTAGCATTTCTTCCATCAGGGCAACACACACTGACACAAATCCTTGAATCCTAACCAAAATCCTTTACCTTTTTGCTTGTGTAGCGTTTCACGGCGTCGTGCCAACGGGACTCTACGGTGTCCGACTTGACGTAGCGGTTCTTTATAGCGGCGTAAACGAGCCATCAGAGGGGGGTCCAACGGAGCGTTGTTTTTGAGCGTAATGAGCACGATCTCGCTGACGGCATTGATCTGATCTTTGTTGGCATGTTACACCACGGGCTACTTTAGGGGCAGCGCGACGCACTCCTCGGGTCAGACGGGACAATTGAGGGTCTAGAACATAAGCCTTCTCCTTGCTGTTGACATTGAAAGGCACGCAGCCTGTTGTATTTCCCTTTATAGACCATTTTCTTACTTGGTCATCAACAAAGGTAAGAGACTGAGCGCAGCCGCGGCAAGACCTCCAATATCTCTTCCTCCTTGTCTTGACTTGGGACGAAAACGGCGTAAATTGCCTCCACGTTCCTTGGGCTTAAATCGGTCGAATCCTCCTCGTCGTCCCATTTGAAGAGTTTTCCCAAAGTTGCGTTCCAAATATCTTCTAGAAAGTTACCACCGTGTTGTTGTAGTTGACGAGCTCGGCTAAAAGACTGAATACCTCCTTTGGGCACAGATCCTCCTAGTTGAAAGAGAAGATGTGTCTTCTTCTTCTTGTGTCCCTTGCGCTTGCGACTAAGACGTCTTCGTCGGTAGCGTACCATGCCTTTTATACTTGCCAATAAGACTGACTGTCTTTTATAGACCCTTAAGCCAGTTGGCGAATCTCTTTGCACCCTTGTCTATAGACTTGAACATTCCATAGTACCTTCCACCTCGTTGTTTGGGGGTGAAACGTTTGAGACCGCGACCTCGTTGTCTCTTTCTTTTGAGTCGCTTACGTCGACGTCGTCGTGCCATGACTGTCTGCTTCTCCTTTTATGTTGTCTTTCATACTACCATCGACGCGGTCGCGACGTTGATACTTTTGACGAATACGGTCTGGCACTACGAGAGCCGAATCGTTAATCATTTTGTGTGTCCACACCAATTCTTGAGGATGCAGATCGGTTAAACCTTTAGCGTAAGACGTGTAAGCCACGCGACGCAAATACACTTTGGTTTTGTACTTGCGGTATTCCATAAAACCTTTGAGTACCTCCGAAGCCCAAGTCAAGCCGGCCAAAACCCACACGTTGGAGATCAAAGGTCCTGCAATGTTACTGGCTGCTAACAAGATGAGCGACAAAACGGTCAGGATCATAAGCGTGCGTTACAATTGCAAATGGTGTTGGCGGTGACACCACCAGTGAAAATGGTAGTGACGGTACAATTCTTCTTTGTTCATCGTCCACGTCCACGTCCACGTCCACGTCCTCCTCGTCCACGTCCTCGTGGTTGTCCTCCGCGCGTGCGTGTAGAAGTTCGTCGGACCTGCGGAGCGCTTCCATCTTTATAGACGGTGGTGATGGTGTTGGTGTGGGTGACCGAATTGATGTTTCGGTCTTGGGTCCTGAGATCTTGATCTTGACGGAGAGCGTCGAGCAAAGGTCCGTAGAAATCTTGATTAGCAGCGCGACCCTGATCGACGACTTGGGCTTGACGACCTTGATCGACGACTTTGACGTTGATGGGTTCGTGTCGTGGTGGGGAGTTGATGGGTTCGCGTTGTTGTTCAGGATTCAGTTGAACTTGCAGAGGATAAGGTGGCCGTGGTGGAGGGGACTCGGGAGGCGGCGACGTGTTGATCAAAGGTTCCAGCTCTAAAAGATCACGGGCTCACCTAAACATTTGAGCTTCCATCTTCCTTCGTTGGCGTTCACGTTCACGGGCCATGGCCGCTTCCATCGTGGGTTGAGGAGGAGCAGTAGCCGTTCTAGTCGTGGGCGGATCCAAATCGACGTAACGTCTGGTGTATTGAGCTGGAAAGCGTTCGCAACGGCATCGTTGTGTGGCTGACAAAGAACCGACTCCTACAGTCGTTTGACCGATGGGAACTGTGGCTGTAGCAGCAGTAGCAGCAGTTGTTCGAGGGTATTTGCCTGGAAAGAAAGCTTGTAATAACCTTTCATGTTCGAGTCTTTCGCTCCACTGAGTTTCGGCGCCAGGTGCGCGTGTAGCCTTGGTCGTCTAAAATATTGGCAAACAACCGATACTAGTCGTTGGAAGCCGGGTGTAGATCTATCATCAAATAACCGTATTCTTTAGACGTAGCGTCGTTATATGCTTCCATCGCATCACGCCAATAGATAGGAAACATCTGCGTCATAAGGGTCCGGACGGCTAACTGATCGCGAGTGTTCTTGAAGGCCACGATATAGTAAGCGTTGCGCGAGATGGTTTTGGCAAACACGCCAGGCGGGAAGAGGCCTTGCAACAAGTAGATGACGGTGATGTGGCGGTGGTGCGAGTCTTTGGTAAACAAGTCCAAGATGCCCTTGTCGCAACCGGTTTCGTCCATGAAATCGTCCAACACCAACAATCCTCCACCCGTAGGTTCAAACCATTTTTGAAAGTCTTCCAGGGTCGGTAAGCCTTGATGAAAAGAAAATGCACTCCTTGGTCTTTCAAAGGGTCAAAGGCGGCCTGGTCGACGCCGTAACAATAGTGCAAATTGTTGGGCCAGTTTCTAAAGTAGCGACGAGGTTTTTTCAAGAGTTTTCTGACAAATACGGTCTTGCCCGATCCCGAAGGACCAGCTAATTGAATGGCAGACGGTGTGCGAAAGAACATGACAAATGATAAAAGTTTCTTTATTGATTTATGTATCATCTTGTTGTTCATCCAACGTGCCATCACGGTATCATTGTACACGTAGTCGTAACGTCTAAGCTGGTCAACGAACTGGCGCAGCCTACGGCCCTGGCTACGTTCGACCAAAACGCGCAAAGCGTAGCGACCACAGGTGGTGCTATTGATCGCTTGTAAACTCTGGTTATTTCTTTCCATGACGGACCATGTTTTAAAAGTCTTGTCTTGTAAGTTCCTCTAGAGGTAATCCGTAACTGTCCATGATTTTGAAACGGTCGTCCTGCGTCCAAAGGGCGATCCAATGTTGTCCCGGGCGGTCGTGGAGATCCGTGTTGACAATGTATCCTCTGGGCTCAGAACGGACGGGATGGGGAGGCAATTGGTCGGCGGCTAGCACACCTCCAAAATAGGGTATCAAGGTAGGTTCTTGACGAGCCAAAGTTTGTAATCCCAAAGTGCTGGTGGGGTAAAAGTCCATATCCTCAAGTGTAAATGTCGTACAAGACGGCGCCGTTAGGGTCCACGGTTAGCACAGCTTCAAACTCGGCGTAGATGATGACAGTGAGCACTCGGGCGATAGGAGCTCCCAATTTAAACTGCAGACTGAAGTTGCCACGTTGCTGAGGGTTCATGTTGGGTCCGTCCAGATTGCCTGAAGGTGTATTGTCAAAGACGAAGAGCGTGCAATTTCTTTCGTGGCCCCACATGTGGGGTTTGACCATGGAAGAGCGCACCCCTCCCAAAAATCCTCCGTCCTCCAAAAACCGATGGTAGCCCAGCATGTCTTTGGTTGTTGGTCGCATTGAGTTCTAGCGTTTGGTGCGGGTATTCTTCGCCTCGGATGACTTGCTTGATGTACAGCATGCCGTATTTTTGGAACGCAAAGGGAGGATTGATTCTGTTTCCATTGAACGCGTCCGATTCCAACAAACCCACCACCATGCGTTGGGGTACACGTCCTTGGAACATGTTAGACTCGTTGAAATCCATAATGTTTTGGGCCACGGTGTAAGTGCGAATCTCACTGTGCATGGTGGGAAGGACGGCATTACGTCTCTGACTGTGGCGAACCACGTCGATCGTCTTGTAGAGGATGGGGCTAAGGCTTTTCAAGCACAGCACCAAGTGCATCTTGAAGTTGTCTGGATCTAGTTCTTTGACGGCAAAATTAGTATCTCCAAAGCCATTCATGTAGAACTTCTGCTGGTGGAAGCTGAAATTGAATTTCTGCTTGATGCCGGGCAACGTCAATCGGTGATTGTAGAACAACTCGTGCTGGGGTTTGAAGACGAACGTGTTCCAGGTTTTGAGATAAAATTTGGCTTTTTCTCTGTTCATGGCCCACAAAAAGCCTCCTTGACCCCGAAGCAAGTTGGTGATGTCGACATGTCCAACTCCAGCATTGTCTGCAAAGTTGACCAGATTGGCGGTCAAGAGCTTGTTGGCTTCTTCTTGCGTGTAGTTGAGCAATTTGGGAATCCAGGCTCGATAAGCATACGTGTCGGTCTGGGAATTAAGAAGCACCCTTCCAGGTCATGTTGAATTGCTTGATCATGCTGTGGATCAGATTGGGATTGGAATAGACTTTCGAATTAGCGTCAATAGCTGTTTCATCGGGATGCTCAAAACGGACTTGGGCCACAAAAGACGACATGTTCAAATCCACGTAGGTGTCAAGGGGCGGAATGGTAAACTCCATCGGCGTCAAACTGGTAGAGATGGGCATGTATTTCACATACCTCTTTTCGGAAACAGACGTGTCGGTGCTAGGTAAAGTAAAGAGTTGCACGTCGCTGCTCAGGACGGCCTTGGATCCGGTATAGTTGGTGACTTCCATCTCCTCTTTTCTTTATTCGTCTGTTTCTGGGGTGTTAACGTCGTCTCTTCCTGTAACGAATGCGGCTACCTCCTCGACGGTGTCTGGCTTTTATTATACGCTTCCTCCGCATCAAAGGATTAATGCCTTGAGGACATTCTCCCATCAACATGGCTTGAGCTAGTTGTTGAGGGGTCAACAACCCTCCACGCATCCCTCGCGGGGCCCTCACAAAACGGGCCACGTTGTGAATGGGTGGTTGTCTCATCCAAAAATGTCCTTGACACGCTTGACGGCTCGGCCCGGTAAAGATTGACTTAGTTTACGTTTGACACCGCGCTTGATTCCTCTCTTGAAATCAGTTTTGGCATTGGCTTTTACGGCACTCTGATCGATGCCATCGATGCCCTTGTCTAAGCCTTGTCTTATCAGTTGATTGACGTCGATGCCTTTTAAACTCTCTTTGGCCCCTTCTAACATCAAGTCTTTGGCCTGTTGTTCGAACCGGCTGTGCAAACCGCGACCCGACTGGAAACGGTGCAGAATTCCTCCCCCGGGCATGTTCACAACAAAATGATGACACACGTTTTCTCTTTTCTCCTTTTATTTATATTTTAGTGGTTTTCTAGTGGTGACTACTTTTGGCTTGGCTACGAGTTACAGCGTTTAGAGCAAAAGAAGAAACTTTGTTCTTTGTTACGACTACCAGAAGTATTGTCGACGGTATTGGCACGGCATTGAAACCAAACACCATGATTTATCCAGCATCGTTTACGAAGAACTCTCTTTTATATTTGAAAAATAAAATTTACACATCGTTCTTAAATGATCACACATTGTTCTTAATGAGCAAGGTAATGCTAAAAGTTTGTTTGTTGTCAAATTTGACCATGTTGCCATCTTGATCGCTAAATTGCACTTCGATCGTTTCCATAATGTGTCTGCGGATGGGTCGGATGTTGAGGTGGTAGGGCTCGATTTACATTGGTGCCTCGTTCTTTGCGTTTGTAAGGCACTTCGCGCAACAAATTGGTGATCTGTCCTCCCACGATGCTGCTCTCTCCCACGTCGCTGTAGACCAACAAGGTAAGCGAAGGAGCTCCCTGTAACTTGTCGTAAGCCATGTTCAAATTGGTGAACCGCCAACTGAAAGCTGGACTCAATTTGAGGTACTTTCCGTCGACCATGAAAAAGACGATTTCATTACTGATAGAATCTCTAAACGTGTACAGGATGTCATCCGTGACCTTTCCACCTATGGTCATGGGCACTAAGTTACTGCCCAAAAAATAGGTACTTCCTCTGGCCAGCAAAAAACCCATCTTGAGAGCCAAGTCGGTGCGAAGGAAGAGAATGGGTTGAACAGGACTATCTTCGTTAATCCACAGGTTGGTGTTGTCCCAAACCAAGTCGATGGTATCTATTTTCTTTTCCGTGTAGATTTTGGGAAAGAGCGGCTTCTTGTTCTGAGGGTTGACCAGAAAGTCGATGGAACGATTGAGTTGAGCGCTCACTTGGGCCTGCATGACATTAAACACAGATATCACAGTTAGCCATAGCTCTGACGTCTTTTTGGTCAATTTTGACCGGGGCATACTTGGCTCCAAAAAAACAGTGTAGGTATAGGACAATTCATGACACTCCAGTTCGGCCTTGCTAAACTTTTCGCTGTCAGGAATGTCCAAGTCGCCGTACCCCAGACGATCGACGATGTTTTCAGTGGTGTCGGGCAAAGTAGCACTGCTCAAGGCCACTCTCCAATGCGCGCCTTGGAATTCCAAACGTTTGGGTAAACGTACATTGAAGTGACAGGCTTGGTTGTCGGGAAACTCGTCCAACGAAGAGTTGCTGAGCAAAGAGACGTAGAAATGTTCTTGTTGAAGGCTCATGTCAGATCGCGGTGATGGATCCAGCTGTTGTATTTACTAGGCCAACCTTTCCACTGCACGTAGAGTTGATCACCTCGTCGTTTCAAGCCTTTTTCAATACGCCACACCGTGTCGTCGTCCACGTGCACGCGTTGCAGTTCTTGAGCGTAGAACGTCCCGGTGACGGGCGTGCCGTCCAATTCTTTGACTTTGTAGGTGACGGGCGAACCGGGGGTGACGCGACTCACTTCAAACACTTCTTCGGTCCACTGCAGTAGATAACCTTTCTTGAAGGGACGCACGGCTTGACTGAGCCGTACGTGCTCTCCGACTTGGAATTTAATGGGGGAAGAAGGTTTGGAAGGATACAGTTTTTTCCAGACTTGCAGTTCGTTGCTAGCATTGACGTCTTGGGGTGCCATGCCCAGACTGCGATGACACGACTCGTTGTAACCGTCCACCAAATCTTGTAAGACGTCCATGTATTTCAGAGTGTTGGCTGCCGTGAAATAACGGTACATGCGCCCTTTTATGGTACGATAAAACCGTTCTACCAAGGAGGCTTTGGTATCTCCAGACGTACTAAAATACCGAATGTTCTGCTCTCGAATATAGAATTCTTTACCCTTGTCCGTCTGCAGGCGACGAGGATGACGTTTCAAGATTTGGCTCCAGGCTTGCTTGATCTTAGGGCCCGACTTGTCGTGCACGGGTTGCAC
>ERZ1740055.431-NODE-431-length-11291-cov-10.140708_pt1 | contig 11291 bp, 12 predicted proteins | sample MGYA00581747_ERZ1740055 | MGnify/ENA primary metagenome ERZ1740055 (study PRJEB43018, sample SAMN04849739) | marine metagenome | isolation source: floating plastic debris | place: Pacific Ocean | collected 2008-08-28 | study: EMG produced TPA metagenomics...
TGATGATAATCATACATAAAAATAGAAGTTTGAAAATCAACAAGGTCTTTGATCTCTAGAATTTTTAAATCACTAAATAATGGACTTGTATGAGCTTTGTAATCACTAAAGGTTATCAGACAAATAACTTTTTTCTGAAGATTAAAAAGAGGATGCAGAGTTGATTGGTATGTGTTACCCCAAACTACTACGGCATGTTAGATAGGGATAGATTAGAGAGTAATACAGATTTAAAAGAATGGTTTTAGTCACAGTGTGGCGTAATCTAGATATTACACCAACACCCGGTTTCATTTTAAATTCAATTCATACGAGAAACATGGGATTTCCAGTTTAAATTTTCATCAAACATGACACCTAGATATTTAGTGCAGCTTTCTTGTTTTAGTGAGAAGTTGTTTAAAAATAATTTTACTTCATGTGTGATTCTTTTTTGTGGTGCGTGGAAAATGACATAATTAGATTTTTCAATGTTAAGAGAGAGTTTGTTGCAACATAGCCAATTGTGCACTTTTTGTAATTCATTTGTAACTTCGGTTTCAGTGTCTATAAGGGACTTACTTGAGTAAAACAAATTTGTATCATCTGCAAAAAGATGGAGTTCTAGATCTTTTTAACAATTTGGCAAGTCATTTAAATATAACAGAAAAAGAAGAGGGCCAAGTACTGAGCCTTGGTGGACTCCCATAGAAATAAATTTTATGTCAGAATGAACACTGCCTATATACTTTAAAAATATTTTAAATATGAAGGAAGTCTGGATGATCATTTATATTTTGCCCAGATGGAGACTAGATATGTTGTGAGGTATGGTAAAAATTTTATTGTGCTGGCATCTCATCTATGTGGTTAATTGGCCCCCTGAAGAGTAGCGTATTTTCTCATTTTTTCATAACCCATCACTTTTAGACCCTTCCAAAATACTAATCATTGCCCTTACATTCTGTGCATTTCTCAGACCTACAGCACTCAGTTAATAATAATCCAGTGGTTTTATACCTTTCTCAACACTCGTGACCAATACAAGGCTGTGAAATGTCAAGAAAATTGACTTCTGCTTCAATAAAGTACCATTTTCTACAGTAATTTGCATGTGAATATCTTTAAACCCATTTTAGAGGCCAGATTCTGAAAGCCTGGACAAGAATTGATAACATTAGCAATTTGTAGGACCATGGCATTAATAAAAAGCAAAATATGGTCTCAAAAAGTTGCGAAAAATGTAAGTGTGTAAGTAAATGCTTGCAAAAGTGGGCGCGGCCGTCAAATTTCAATTAGTCATATCTCAGAAACTATTTGGAATTTTGAGCTCAAATTTGGGGAATCTTTATTTTGTCTCAAAAGAAATACTTGGGAATTTTTTTATCAAAATCTGAGGGGGTCACCTGGGAACGTTTTAGGAATTTGGGCCACTTGGCATGGAATGACCCTCCTCTTGGTCAAAGAAATATCTTTGGCTGGCTCATTCTAAGTTTTTAGATGGGGCGTTTTGTTTGCCATTTTGTTCGCCTCTACGCTACCACGTGCAGTCAGCATTATTTTAACCTTTGAGTATTAATCGTAGTTATTGGAGATATTGCTATAAGTTCTGGAGAGACATCAGACATGCGTATAGTTTAGTTTTATTAAGCTTTGAATTTGGAGCTTGTTTTCATTTGTATCTGTTTTCGCTTATATATCTGTAATTTGACCGTAGTTATTTGGCTTTAGTTTTTACCGAAGAATAACCAGTGTTGGAAGCGAAATAAATACTGTGTTGTTGTATTGGTTAAACTGGCTGCTTGGAAATTCCCACATCCCCAGTGTCGGCGAAATAGCCCCAAGTACGTGACAGCATGTAAACTCGATAAGCTGTACAAATCTCCCCTAACATGCTGGACTTCGGTTGCAGAATGCCCCGCTGCTCACTCGAATGGCAAAAGTGAGGTGCACAATTTTGCAGTCACCGCTATGCAAAATTTCTTGACCATCATGAGACAAGGAGCAGCCCCCACTGATCAACAAATGAATGAAGCTCTTAGGCAGCAAATTAAGCAAAATCGAGAAATCTTAAAATCAATTTTTAAGACCATTATTTTCTGTGGAAGGAACAACATTACCCTGAAAGGTCAGCGAGATGATGACCCTACTAATGCGAACCTTACAGGCAATTTCCAGGCCCTACTTGAATTTAGGGTCGATATAGGTGACCAGGCCACTCAAGCAACATCTGGCAACAGCACCTAGAAATGCTACTTACATTTCCAAGACAATCCAAAATGAAATGATCACCACCGTGGGCAAATTTATTTTGAACACTTTATCATTGGAAATGAGAACCAGCAAATTTTTTTCTGTTACGGATGATGAAGCTGCAGATATCTAAATTAGGTTTCTTGACTCAACCAAAATAATCAGAGAAGAGTTTATTGGTTACTATCTTTGTGAGGAGAGAACAGCAGGGAAAAAAGGATTTAATACTTTCTGCTGTTGCAGAGTTGGGACTCAGCATGAACGATTGTCTTGGCCAGTGCTATGATGGGGCTGGGAATATGGCAGGAAGATTGAATGGGGCCTCCACTCTAATTAGGGCAGAGCATGAAAAAGCACTCTATGTACATTCTATGAACCATAGGCTGAATCTGTGTGTCGCAAACACATGTGGGATACCACTGGTTAGAAACATGATGGATGTTGTTAAGAAGATCTCAGATTTTTTAATAACTCACCTAAGCGTCAGCAGTACTTGATTTCTAAGATTGAAGCAATGATGCCTGAATCAAATCACACTGTTTTAATTAATGTATGCTGGACCAGGTGGATTGAGCGTATAGATGGGTTGGTCCGAATTGTAGAGCCGCTGTCCCCTGTCATGGCAACATTTGAAGACATCTCTTTGAATCGAGATGCCCTGAATGATGGAAACCTGGAATCCATCCAGTTGCAACGATGCTCTGGCAATGATAAATGCTGTCACTTTCTCTTTTATTATTGCCTTAGTTTTTGTGAAATGTATCCTAGATGGACTAGGCCTCTCACTGTGAAGCTTCACAAGAAGGCAATAAAATTACTTAAGGCAAAGAATGAGGTGGCCTTACTTAAGAAAGAATTAATAGAAATGCAAAATGATATTGATGCCAGGCACCATGCCCTCTATGATGATGCTGTTGCTCTGGGAGTGTCTCTGTTAAGCCAAGCATGCCTAGAATAGCTCAGAGACAGGTACACAGACTTAATGCCCCAGCAACAACTCCTCAAGGCTACTATAAGAGAAAACTTACCATTGAGTTCCTTGACCATGCTCTCCAGCAGATGAATATTAGATTCCAAGATGATATTTTTGTTTGTTACAAGGGACTCTATGTAATCCATCAATTCTTTTGGCACAGAACCATGTTTGGAAGAATGTTTTTGAATTTTGCCAACATTATAGACAAGATCTCCCCAATTATGCCGGTTAAGGTGCAGAATTGTTGCTTTGGAGCGACTTTGGAAGATGAGAGATGACCAATGGGAAGTCATCTCTGACAGCATAGATGGGATTCTATCACTAATAGACAAGGATGCTTATGCAAATATATTTTCGATACTGCATATCCTCTACACCATTCCTATTTCTTCAGCTTCCTATGAAAGATCCATTTCAACTCTCAGAAATCTAAAAAACAATCTCAGAAATACAACGGCCCAGGATAGATTAAATGGCCTGGCACTTATGCATGCACATAGAGATATGGAGCTAGACTTAGAAAAAATCATATATCTTTTTGCTAATATGCATCCAAGGAGAAAGAGATCGGAAAATATTTAGCCTAATGTTTTGTACCACATGATCATTGGTGTTAGAGTACTTGTAAATTATGTTCCACCCAGATATACTTTATTTTCAAATTTGGTGGAGAACAGTACAGAGACATAAAGCAGTGTATCATTCGTAAAGGTTATGAAGCAACACCCCCATTCTTCAAGCATTATTCAAAAAGTATATTTTCTACTGACATTGGAATTTCATAGCTTTCAAATGGTTTGTTTATCTTCATTATTAGCTAAAAAACCAAAGCACATCTAACAGAGATGTCAGTTAAAATAACTTTTAGAATATTATTGCATTCTGCAGATCCTCTGCCTTATTCTTGCTCTCCTGTATTTAGTTTTTAGCCAGATCAGAAGAGTTGAAATGCTCCAAAATAACCTATTAGGGGCAAGAAGGTAATGTGACAAATAATGTTTATCATTATTTGTGTATACTTCTGCTTTTGAATAATGGTAAAATATTTTTGTAGATGTGTTCCCCTGGATTTTATTTGAAAGTATTGTGTGAAACAGGTTATTCCACATATTTTTCATGTAGACTATTACAGATTGCTTCTCATCCATTTCCTGAAATTGAATGACTAAAGGTTATAATACTCGTTTTAATTATAATTCATGACTCTCTTCAAGTTGAATTATTTTTTTATTATATCCTTATTACTCATCTAGAGGTTATTTTTCTGCATGGCATGAGATGAGTTTCCTGAATTCAAGTTCTTTTTTATTTTACTTTGCTTAATATTTACTTAATATTTATTTTACTTTGCTGTTTTCTTTGTTGAGGTCTTAACTGTATGATGATATTGGTGATGATGGGATCCTACAGTATAGTGTGGAATTAATTCCCTTTGATGAAAAAATTGACAACACATTCAGTTTGAGTGCCAATATTACAATATTCTGGTGTTATAATTGCCTACAAGAAACTCAGGTAGTTATTTCATTCTTCCTAGCCTCTTGGATGAGTCAATCTCTGTACCTGCCAATGGAACATAAGTCCTAATACATGTAACAATGATACTACATGTATTAGTATCATTGCTACATGTAATGATACTAATATATGTAGTATCATTACATGTATTAGTATTAATATATTGGGGATATATGTTGGCGAGAGTTAAATAACATAATAGACCACATGAAAATGAGTCTTATTTTGTGTCTTGCAAGAAATAACACAGTTCTAGGAGTCAAATTTTTGTGTAATAGTCCACTCAATGCAGGAAATGCCAATCTGAGGCCCCGTCCAAACGGCTCCGGATATTTTTGAATCCGCAACTTTTTCTTTCTGGATACGGCTTTCGTCCATAGGATATGGCAATTTCAGCAGCAAATCCAGAACTTTTTGAATCCGCTCTCCAGAATGGAAAAAAATAAATACACAACGAAAATTCGATACCGTGTGGACAGTGAATCCGGATATATTCGAAAACGATGACGTAGAAAGTAGTGTCTAGTCTCTTAGCAAGCAATGAACCATTCACCAATATGGCAGAAAAACATGGGCTCAAGTATTGTAGCCTGCGCTCAAGTTAATTTAGCTATTGTGATTGTACACACCAAATATATGGAACAGCGGGGAGATATTTTGAGCCTTCTTGCATCGTCTTATGGACGAATTGGTCGCCAAAAACAGTTACTTGGTGGGACAATTTTGTTAGTCAGACGCTACTAGAAGAGGAATGGCGCGAAAACTTTCATACAAGCCGGAGTTCACTTTATAAGCTAGCTGACCAACTAAGGCCGTACATCAAGGGCAAAACAAACATGCGCGCTCCACTCGAAGTTGTGAAACAGGTCGCAGTCACCCTGTACTACTTAAGTGACAAGGGTCACTTAAGAAAAACAGCAAATGCTTTCGGACTGTTGCACCAAGTTGTGTCAAAAATAATTAGAAAGGTGTACAAAGCAATCACCGTACATTTAGGATCTAGATACATAAAACTGCCTTTAACAAAAAATGAGGTTAAGGATCATGTAAGAAACTTCAACTGATCACATGGTTTCGGCCAATGCCTTGGAGCAATCGATGGAACTCACGTCGAAATTAAACAGCCAAGATTGAATTCCACCGATTATCTTAATAGAAAAGGACGTTTCATCCTAAATGTTCAGGCAACGTGTGACTATAGGTACTGCTTCATGGATGTGGTCGGTAAGTGGCCAGGAAGTGTCCATGACACCAGAATATTTTCTAACTCTAACTTCGATGAATTCCTGAAAAGCGGAAAAATACCGCCCTGTAGGCGACATATTCTAACTGACGAAGAACCTGTTGGTGTATTTCTCCTCAAAGACCCAGCATATCCCCTCATACCCTACCTCATGAAAGAGTTCTCAAGATTTGGTTTTCTAAAAAGAGCAATATACTTAAACATCAATGACATTGCAAGTGTCATATATGCTTGTTTTGTGCTTCACAACTTTTGTGAACTACAAAATGAGACAATAGGAGAGGACAAAGTTTCCTTATCAATTGACTATGACAGGTACATCCAGCTTGTGGAGTCTCCAAACAACTTCAGAACTGGCTGTAATGAAGCTGAAGGAAAGAAAGTTAGCCGTATTCTCATAAACTTCTTTGACCCCTAAACAGATTATAATTCTGGCCTCACCTGGAGAAGTTGAAACATCAAACAAACAAATTGCTTCGAACAGTGTTTTGTTTCAAACATGTACATTTTGAAGACTGCCAAAAAATTTGAATAATTTACCACCAAGTAAAACTAACTTGTTTGTCCCGTTGCAGTTTTAACAAAAATATTTCTCGTTGCAAAAGCAATCGACAAAGGGGTGTTCAAGAGTGTTAGAGACTCAGCAAGAGACGGTTGGCGTCATCGTTTTGTGTGTTTTGGTTTGACTGGAACTTCTTAGTTTAAATAACTTCTCCGTCCGTTAGTTAACACTCATTTTGAATTTCAATTAGTTTTCGTGCCTTGGTGCTTTTGTATATACGAATTTTTAAATGGGTTTTTATTTTATGTCTTTTAGATTTGTAATTTTATACATAGCCTATAGTTTTATAATTTATAGTTTTAATTTATCTTCTTTTTTTTTTTATTTTGCTGCCCATCGGGCATTTAGCATATATAATATTTTAAATATTTGGTCGAAATTATGCAAGCAAACATGACGTGTGGTCATGCTTGTTACCACTCTTGTTACGGAATAAGAGGCCCTCTCCTCCAGTGGTTTAAGAGCTACCTTATAGGTAGAAGCCAGCGCTCGATTGTTCATGGCTATACATCACCCAGCCTTCCAGTAGTCTCCGGGGTGCCTCAGGGTAGTATACTTGGACCCTTGTTTTTTAGTGTATGTGTATGACCTGCCATCAGTAGTGGACTGTAAAGTCCCCCTATTTGCTGACGACTCTAAGTGTGCACTAGTAAACACCTTCGTTGACTGCAACTCTCTACAGGAAGACCTAGACAATATTAGTTGCTGGAGCAAGGACTGGAGACTGAAGTTCAACAGCACAAAGTGTGAGGTTCTCAGTAGGTCGCAAGCGCCAACCTATTGACTTTCCCTACAAGTTAGACAGATGTATACTAAATCATGTCAAGAAAGAGAAAGATCTAGGAGTCCTGATAAGCAATGACTTAAAGTGGAGTAGCCATATTGACTGTGTAGTGGGAAAAGGGTATAAAATGCTTGGTTTCTTACGTCGTCATAGCCTCAAGTCATTTGATATGCAAACACGAAGGTTACTGTATCTATCTTTTGTAAGGCCTATAGTTGGTTATGCTAGCGAGATGTGGTCCCCGCAGACCATTAATGACCTGTCAAAAGTAGAAAGTCTGCAAAAAAGAACAACCAAGTTCACATTAAATGTTAATTGGAATGACGAAATCTCTTACCGCGATCGTCTTGTTAAAGCTAGTCTCAATCCCATCTGCTACTGTTGTTGTAGCTGGAGAACCGCCCCATATCTCTTCGCATAACTCAAAATAAAGCAGTACAACACGACCATGGCAGCTTTTCCTTCAAGAGTATATCGCTTTCCTGAACCTTTTGCGAATCGCTTTAATCTTGGATGTCAAACTCGATTGGGTAATTTCTTCCTTTTTATGCAGAAAATCCTTTTCAAAGGCCGCTGCATTCGCTCGTGTAGAAAATTGATCAAGGAAGAGTTTAAATATGTCGACATACTTTTGTTGACAAGACTCCCAGTCTACATTCTCGATTCCTCTTGAAGTTTTGTACTCCAATGTGCCCTTAAGTAGTAATTCCACCTCATCGTCAGTCCAGATAAAGGAATTATAAACTTCTTTCCGAGATTTCTTGGGATTCTGCTTCTCAGGGAACTTCTCATTGGTTTAGAGACAGACAGCTGGTTTTTGTTAAATGGAAAGATACAAAAGAAGTTTCTATTCTTTCTACTTACTACCCTGCAACTGGAACTGGAACTGACACTGTCATGCTCGAAAGAAGGAAAATGGCAAGTTTGTGCAGCTGGAAGTAAACATTCCACCTCCAATAAAACACTACAATGTTAGCATGGGTGGTGTTGATCTCTCTGATCAGCTCTTACAATCATATGCTGTTTTGCGCAAAACAAGAAAATGGTGGAAAACTTTGTTTTTACATTTTATTGATTTGGCGACAGTAAATAGTTATATACTCTACAAGAGTCTTGGAAATAAAATTAGTCATAAAGAATTTAGGGTAAAATTGGCCAGAAGTCTTGTTGCAGCAAGTGAGCTGCCTTCTAAACCTATACCAAAGGCAGGAAGACCTAGACGAAATGATATTCGCAGTGACCACCGCCCAGTTCCAGTCACAGAAGAATATTTGGAAAACAAATCTGCAAAGGCAACCTATGGCAGGAAAAACTGCAAACTTTGCTATGTTTTATCTGATGGTAAAGTCCAGAAAAAAAAGTCTCTGGAAAAGTGCTGAATGCAATGATCCTCTCAGTGTAATGATGGACAGAAACTGTTTCGAAACATTTATGTGCTTCCTAGTTTTGTGCATCTATTTTAATTTATTTCTAAAAAGATAATTCAATTTTTTATTAATTATTAATACTTACATTTTTGACATTTTACAACAGTTTTTTGGGGGAAAATATTAGGACATTACAAGCAATACATAGAGTTTTTGTTTCCAACATGTATTAGTTAATAATTAACCAAGAGGTCAATTAATTAATTAATTAAAATGTTTTTCTATGTAATAAATGCCAATCTTTTGAGTTTCAATCCAGTTGATAGTGTTTGTGTCAGTTTTGACTCTCCAGATAAAAGTGAGAGAACTGGTATGCCAGTGATCAAAAACACAAAAATGTTGTGGTTGACCCTCGCAAGTTTGAAATTTTCTAGTTCAGATGATATTCAACCATTTTTGAGTGTTTGTTTTGTATGATGTGTAACAGATTATATCTTGCGCTGAAATTAACAAAAACCTACCACCAAGTTTTCACCATGCAGCAGGGGTAAAAAACTGGTATTTTCTACGTAACAAAAACAGGAAAATTAATATTTAACCTGTTTAATATAGTTAATAACTAACAGAAAGACAGCCCGAAGTTACTTTATGTTAAAGAGCATTTCAATACCTAAATACAGATGTATGGGTTGACTGGGTTCAGAGATAAAGCTGGGCTTGTACAGGAAGTAATATTGGCATTGGTCATTTTTGGCAAAAACTAATTGATATTTAAAGGTTAAGGCATTTTTAGATGAAGCACTAAGAGATCGCCTTGTATGTGGTTTAAGGAGAAAGAACACTCAAATGTAAAAACACTTTTGGCTGAGTCAGAGTTGACGTGGAAAAGGGCCATTAAAATTGCTCAAGCAATGGAATCCATGGAAAAGCAGGCAAACAACTTTAGAACTACGCCAGTGGTTGAACAGGTTAGCGATTTAAGGCACGAACCAATGCAAGCAAAAGTGATGTCCGAAAACAACAATCACAAGACCGCAAAATCTGTTTCCGTTATGGTGAAATAAATAAAAAGACTGTGTTGCAGCAACTTGAGTTTAAAACTTGTACTTTATTGGCATTTAAAACTTGTGCTTTATTTGCGTGTTGTGTACAGAAAGATAATTGTAACATTTAGTCACACCTACTACTGGCGTGATTCCATACAAATGTTCGAAGTTTGATAAAACCTCCGTGGTAGATGTTTGAGTTTGGACCAGAAAGAAAGTGCTTCCGTTCTGGCCCAAAAACTTTACAGTAGTGCTTCAGAGTTTTAGTTCTCTTATACCATGTGACAACACTAGTGTTTGGTAGATGTTTCTTAATGATAGATTTGATGCGTAAGTGACTAGCATTAAGCCGAGTCTTGAAAAAGATAGGAAGTTTACTAGTTTTCTTAGTAGTTGCTATAAGCTTTAGCTATTTCTGTCTATCTACGCATGGTTAAATACGATGAAATAGTTGAGCTATTCTTAACATATCTAATTAACTCTCCCCGAATAAAAACTTTCTTGTTATGTGCAGGATGGAAAGAATTAAAAGGGATATAAAGGTACTCATTAAATGCTTTCTGGTATGTAGGAAAAGAAAGTTTTCCTGTATGTTAAAAACTAAAATCCTTGAAGATATGTAAATCTAAGAAATCTACGGGCTTTTGACTGATGACCCGAGTAAGTTTGAAGCACTTATCACATGCCAATACATTAATTTTTACAATAATCCCTTAGAGATTTTCTATTTTATATGTATTTTAGTAGGACGCCGTTTGTAATTCATCATTGCTGAAGAAGGTTATAGTTGTAGCCGAAACGTCCATTTTTATTAAATATTTTTAGCCAGTGTCAACATTTTTTACCCCATTTTTAACAATTAGTGTAAAGTTTTTGGGCCAGAAAGAAAATGCTTCCTTTCTGCCCCAAAGTCAAACATCTACTACGGCCCTCCTATTATCGACGATATGTGGATGACACCTTTACCCTTATTCCTGATATATTATCAGCTGGAATTTTTCTTGACACCTTAAACAACTGCCACCCATCAGTAAAATTTACTATAGAGGTGGAACGGAATGCCTCGCTCCCATTCATCAGCATAGAATTGTTAAACTTAGCTCCTAGAATCAAAACAAAGGTCTACGTAAAACTAATTAATACGGGCCTCATACTCCACCACCAGAGCCACATCCTTAATCGGTACAAACGCAGTCTAATTACTACCATGTTAGATCGAGCTTACCGCATATCGTCCGATTGGTCTTACTTCTCACAAGAATGCGATCGACTTGAGACGGTATTCTTAAAGCTTAAGTACCCGAAGCACCTATTCAATCTGGCTGTCAGGCAATTCGTAGATTCCAAGGTAGCAGACCAGCAACACATTCCATCAATTGACACGACCACACACCCCATCCGAGTCATCATACCATTTAAAGATCAGGTCTCTGCTAATGTAGTGAAAAAACGTCTCACAGATCTCAGCTCAAAAATCAAGACCTTAATTCAGCCTGTGTTCATCAGCTGAAAACTTAATGAAGATCTTAAAGTTCGTGAAGTGAAACCAGCTACAGTATTGTC
>ERZ1740055.432-NODE-432-length-11289-cov-7.827221_pt1 | contig 11289 bp, 6 predicted proteins | sample MGYA00581747_ERZ1740055 | MGnify/ENA primary metagenome ERZ1740055 (study PRJEB43018, sample SAMN04849739) | marine metagenome | isolation source: floating plastic debris | place: Pacific Ocean | collected 2008-08-28 | study: EMG produced TPA metagenomics assembly...
ATACCAATAGATTCAAACCAAAATAGGTTAGTTTTAGCATTCAGTTCTCCTTTAAGAAATAAAATATGTTCTCCGTGCCTTGATAGCTTGTGAAAACAGAAGCGAACAGTTGGGAGAGTTTTTCGAGGGACGCAGTCGAGGGTTTTCACCACACTATGAAAGCACGGAGACCATGCTTTATTTCTTTCATAAAAATATTTTCCGTCTTCACAGGTACTTTAATTTCTTTCACGAAACTGTAAATTCTGACAACTTGAAGACAGCCAACCATATTGCTGAAGTCATTTTCGTGCTTCATAGCTCTATGAAAACACACTAATTGTAGACCAATAAAAACGCACGTACTATCCAAATTATTTTATAAATATGGTTTGGTTTCTCCATGTCGTTTTCGATTCTACACGATTCTTTTTTGTCAATCCAAGTTTAACTTGTCATACAGTCTGAATGTCTGCCAAAATGTTGGAACCGCTTGACACGTCCATCATCAAAACTGGCCAACATTTGGCACGACAACTCAGTGTTGGGTAAAATTTTGGGACCCTTAAGGGCTAAAGGGTTGATTTCTTACATGCCAAGATTCTTAAACAAAAACAATTGCCGGACAAAAACGTCTTGATAAAATCTACTCACTACAAAAATAACCTCCACATACAACAACAAAAATTTTAATCAGCTTTATACCGCCTAAAAGTTTGACATAAATTGCCATGTTGTATTGGCTTACAGTGCGATCAGATTCTGATCTCTTACGTTAGCGGTTACGTTCGTCTGTTATTACGAAATAAATTTACAACTAACAAGTATATTTATAAATGAAATACACTTCTTAAAGGAATACAGACGCATTTAGCTAAATACAACAATATTGACCCTTTTCCCGAAAAAAAAAACATAAGAGTTTTTGAACTAAAGAATTCATTTTGTTGGTCTTGAAGAGTAGAACTGAAAGATTGTTATTCATTCTAATTTTGATCCAGTTGATAAAACCTTGTAAAGTGACCATGCACTGGCTGGGTCTTGAAGTGAAGAAAAGAACGGTGTTATCCGTTGTAGTTTAAGAACCTCCCATTGAAAACTACTCTTCACATCGACTGCCTTGTGAAGAACAACCAGTAACAGGTGTCACAAATTGTATTTTTAACTTTTGAAGGAAAATGATTAATAGTTGACAAAAGTTAAAACCACAATAAAAAATCTACTGTCCACTGCACAAATCGTATTCACAGTCGGGAAAAGTGAACATTGCACTAAATATTACTGTTTCACTCTCAAACACGCCTTTATACATTTTTCCCCTTTTCAATCCAAATTAAGTCACTCTTGATGACTAAATTTGTTAAAGTTCGATAACACCACATCTTATTTACTTTCATTGACTTGTCTTCTTCAACACGTTTTCAAAAATTTTCATTAGTTCCGATAAAGCTATCACACTTTATCCGCAATAGATAATAAACTATAGCTAGTTCCTTGCGAAACAACATGTGCTTTCTACTAAACACAAAAAAATACTGACAAGACTTCATAAAATCTGAACTCCTTCTTAAGGATATGTAGATATGGACATCTCTTTAACATATTAACATTGGAACTGAATGTACATAAATGAATTGCAAGCTGATAGGCCAAATTGCATTTAAATCATAACAAATTTGTCGAGTGCAGATTCAGTTTCTCTTTACATACTGTTGAATCAGGTTCTTTAGATTAATCTTTTTTTTCAAATGAAATAATTTCATTTTCCGTCCTGCGAATTCCATGTCATATCAAATTTCACTCGAAAAACTTTGTTCTAACTTGAACTACCCTTCACTCTTGTCAAGCAAACAACAATCTTCTTATCATACAACACTATCAACATTATTAATAAATAAGATTAATTTGGTTAACTAAGTATTACTTAGGAACAAGAATATCTGTGGCACGCTTTGTCCCTAAAACAATAAGATAACCTTTTGAACTGAGCTAAAATAAAAACTGAGCTAAACAAATTGAGGTTACGTACTGCTGGATAAAAATAAGAAAAACAGCTGTGTCTGTGAAGTGAATATTTCACTGTTACTTAAAAACATATTTTCCCATTCCAAAAACTCTGATTAACTCTTTATATGTATTTCGGAACTACAAAAAAAATTGTTTATTTATTTATTACCGTTGTTCTAAACACACCAGATTTCATTTGTTAATTTATATCACCAAATGCAAATGAAAATATTATGCATTCAAAAGAATGATCTTTACATACATTTGTACTATAGCTCTGAGTCAATGACTCAAAAGATCTTAGCATCATCCACTTGGATGGAAAAAAAAAGCTCACACCACATTTCTTATGGCCATCTACTAATTTGGGTCAGTCCTTGAGTCTTAATAATTCACCATGTTGTGCCAAGAAGACTTTTACTGCAATTTTACTTTTTCGACTGAAGTAATCATGATCGACAAACCACTGCAACAAATGCCCCCAAGCCAAGAGTTGCGGTAACAAGAAAGCCTTTCCACAACAAGCTACCAGCATCCCCTGCAGGCTCTGCTGCGAATGTTCGATCAAAGTCTTCCTGTAAAGAGAATTTTACAAACGACTTAGCAACAACAATAAACTACTTCCTAAGCTCTAAAGAAAATCAAAATTGTGTATAATGTTACCAAAAGGTCTAGATAATAACAAACTAACAACACATCTCAAAAAAATTATAACAGTTTTCAAACTAAATATGTTTCAGCAAGTCTCTTGCCATCGTCAGTAATGATCTGCTAAGGTACAAGAAGTAAATTATATAATTAGCATTTCAAATAAGTATATAATTTACTTCTTGTAGCTTTGCAGTTCACTATCGACGATGGCAAGAGACTTGCCAAAACATGTTTAGTTTGAAAACGGTTATATTTTTTATGAGATGTGCTGTTAGTTTGTTAAAATTAAAATTAGCTGATAAAGGTAACTCTCAAATTATATCTCAGTTGGGTTAGAGTTCTATTGAAGACTTTATATTAATTTTTTTTTTCTTAAATTTTTCTTTTCTAAAGTCTCAAATTCTGGAAATCACTGTAAAATCTCTTTATAATATCAGAAACAGAAATGAATAAAAATATAATTAATGTTAGAAGCTGAAACTGGCTTTATCATATATTGATTGATGAATTTTTGTTGAATTTGGAGATCTTTGTGAATACTGCATTTAAAGAAATTTTGATTTAAAGTCAGTTTGATATTATATGCTCCTATAGAACAAAAAATATCATGGCTTAGAACTAAGACCAATGCTCCCTCACACCCTTGGTTGAGAAAAAATAATAGAATTGAACCAAACAACTTTACACCAAACAATGAACAATGCCATAAGGTCACGTTTGAAGTGTTTATGTACACACCCCAAAACTCATCCAAAAAAAGACATTCCTTTTGGCTTAGTTTCCTTCAATTACAGGGGAGGCAGCTATCAGTGAAAGAGGGGGCCTATTGATAAGGCTATAAAGCTAAACCATTTATGAGCCTAGTGGCCCATGAAGCTAGCACTTATATCTTCAGTTTCTGTAGTGTGAAGCAGATGAGAGTCAACATCCTTGACTTCCCCCCTGGCTGTGGCTGGCACAGATTTCTGCCTTAAGGACTCCTGTCTTCTTTCAACAAAACCAAAGATAAGCACTGACACCATATGCTACTTGGCTTGTAAAGTATTTAGTTAGATTCAAGGAAAGATTCTATTTGACAGTGCTATTTAAAATTCTCAAATCAGAACTTGACAAAAAAAAAGGAAAAACTAAAATATATGAGTTTGAGGTTAGGAGTAATGAAAAGAGGTAAAAAGATATATTCTTGACAACATAACCTTATATAGCCCTCTAGGGGTAGGCGAATGGGTAGGCTTACTATATAGCTAGAGAGAGGAAATATACTTAAAACTTAAAGCTGTAGATGGGGGGAGCTTGCACACTTTCTTTTATAAGAATAAACTTTATTAAAACACCCAGGCTGCGATTTGCCCAAAAATTAAGGATAAGGTAAGAAAAATCACCAGGCTGAAATTTACATCAGACAATTTTAAGAATTTTATATGATTCTTGCACACAGATTGAGACTTTTTTCATTTTTCAAAAGCAGCTGAAAATGGTAACAAAAATTTGAATGGTCCTATGCATTGCATAATGTACAATACTATATAAAACTTTTGTTTGGAATCTGTTCAGTTATGCAACAATATTATGGTATAACTATTCTATCACAACAAAGTTAGTGCTGTTTGGAAATATCAGGAAATAAGAACAATTTGAGATGAAATCGGCAAAAGTTAAGAACAGCCCAGCCTCAGCCAAAAGTTACTGGTTCTTATTAAAAAAAGGCGTGTAACAGAGAGCAAGGCACAATAGATTTCTTTTGTTTTTTACTTAGGGATAGGGGGTAGGGAGGCTTATTTTAAATTACATAAGGCCAGACCGGGGCTCATTAGAGAGCAAAATATTGCTTCAAAGATTGCTTTAAGTGCACCCTAAGAGCTGGTAAGTTTTACTTTCTTAGTCCAACTGGTTACTGACACACCAAAAGCTGATGCAGATGCAGCCCAAAAAGGCCAAAAGAGTTACTGATGGCAATTTAAAACAATCAGGCTTGGCCTGGGGTTACGCCTAGCTGCAATCAATATCAAAGCGACATTGTTTTCAAACATCATCTACTGCTTGTGCCTTTGGGCGATGTCATATCATCACGTACTTATGAAATAACAAAACAAAGTCCTCATGCAATTTCCCGAAAAAACAGTCAAAACCATTTGTTGAAACAATACTTCAAAACACGTGTCTGAAAACAAGAGGTGTGTTCACGTAAACTGTGCTATCTTAGAGGATCGGTTTTCACTATAAAGAGGCCGAACTATGTTAAAAAAACAAATAACTCAAATATCAATTTCTAAGAACTGTTGTAAAATTAGGGCAAATTCTACAAAACTCGTAACAAAGCACTGACAAATTTTTCGGTCAAGTGCATCATAGAAGACATGATTGACTGAGTATAAAGCGCTATAGTTTAGGGTAACTTACACACGCAACGCCAGTGAAAAGGGAAATCGTAAATCATGCATGAACTTGAAGCGCTGTTGAAAACCCATGCAAGCCAAATGGTGAAACTATTGACAACAGCGCGGTCATCTAGCTACAATAAAACGAAACCTTTTTAATTTTAGTATAACGAAACGAGTTTATTTGCGTTTTTTTATTGGTACGTTATTGACTAAAAAGAATTCTGCCACGAATTGCAAAGCTAGTTTCATCCTGTCTGCTCAAAGCAGTTTCAATGTAATACCTCCAAAATTGCCAAATGCCAAAATATTATTGTACAGTAACTAAAAAAAGTTCTTTTACTAAAGCCAAATTAAAATAAAGTACGAAGTTGAGCTTGAAGCAAATTCGGTTTGACTGCCAAAAAACATGTATAAGTTGTAATTTTAAAAAAATGGAAGTAACAAATACAAACACTGAACTGATTTAAATCAACATTGCATTAGTTTTTAGCTTTGCCTTTTGTTTTAAACATTTTTTGTGGAAAAAGTGTGATTGAAACTTTGAAACCAAGCAAAACACTCAAGTTATGTCGTTTGAGCAAATAAATAAATTCAAGGAATCTTGGCTTCTTTCCAATGAGGTAAACGTTTTCTAAGAATGATTTAGAAAAATGAAATAGTATCTGCATGTCACATGAAAGCACTTTTAACCAACACCCAAAGTAACTATGGGCCACACAGAGCGGAATAAACATGGCTTCTTAAGAAAATTTGATTGTTTACAAGCCATCTTAGCAAATTTTTCATTCTAAATTTTTTATTGACAAACAATAAAAAATGCCATTTTAATACATACCAATCGTTACTGCATGACATGAATGTATTCAAACCAATGCAAATTTCGTTTAATCTTATGCAAAGTCGTGTTGAATGACAGTGAGTAAACTGCATTGAAAATCAATAAATTTCAGTCGTTCTTTCGAGGATGTAAACCCACGCAGGAACTAACTAGATTCTGCCTACGCTTCCTCAAAAATGCAAAAGATCATAAAATTTCCCTCAAAATGATAGGTGAAACATTAGCAGCCACCTAAAAAACAAAATGAGGAAATAAAGTTATCTTCCCGTCCATCTATATGCATCGGCAAAAGAAAGACCAAAAGAAAGCCAATACTGAAAAAACTTTTCTAGTTCAAATTTTATAAAATATTCTAAATTTTTGCTATCAAAGATTTTGCCAGAACAGAAATGATTATGTTCGACAAAATCATCTCACGATGAAATTTGATCCGTTTTCACAAATGAAACCACATGCCGGATTTTCCTGTCGTAAGAAAGTTTCCCTTTGTAATACTTTTCACATCTTTCCCTTTTGTTATTTGATTCTTCGATTCTCGTTTTCAAATGTAACGAGGGAAAGTTTCCCACCGGATGCGTTAGTTAAAAATCTTAGAGGCTAAACAGTTTGTAAGTTTATGGTTCTGGAAGCGCGCGAAGAAAGTTTCAATATATTCATCATTTCATTGACGTTGTTGTGAATGAATCACGATTAGTCAGTGAAATGCATACATACCCATCCTCGCCCTTTTTCTTGAATCCACGGTTCTAGTTTAGCGAGATATTCATGTGTCCAAAGTATAACTCTTTCCTCCATCCAGTCTTGTCTTTGTGCTTGGAAATACTGCGCAACTTTTACGCTGAACGTGTAGTATGAAACAATCCTACCCCAGTTTATTTGATCCGTGAAGATCTCGTCACAGACGGCGTTGAACGAAACATAAGCATTTGTCGTGGACAGATCAAGTTGTTGGCAGACATTGGAGAAAAAAGAATTATTGTCTGCTTCAAGTTCTTTTACTAACCTTTTCATTGTTTCGGCTCGTTTAAAAGGCGGCTCAATGGACTTTCCAAGCATAGACAAGATAACATATCTTGTGAGTAGCTTAATTTCTTCGCTTTCTCCCATGTATAAATTACAGTTTGTTTTCTTTTTCGAGTTCGTTGTGATATTCCTACGTCTTTGATGTTGAGTCTGTGCGTTCGGTGCCATTAGATTTTTCCTTTCACTTAATAAAAATAAAACTTTATTCAACGATTCATTTTCACACTACCATCCTTCATTCTGCTCTTGTTTGACTCGTTCAAGCGAATATGAGAGTAACTGACAAAATTATATATATAGCACAAATGCCGGAAGTCAAGTAAATCTTACTACAAGCATGTACTTGCCAAGAGATTGGACAACAATGAAAACGTCACAAATAATAGAATTGCCACTAAATAAAGACCAAATAAGGTAACGTTAAAAACGTAAATGCTAAATTTAGAAAACCAGGCAAACCCCCGGAAATTTTTTACTTTGTTTAATTTCTGCTTCTGAATTAGGAACTATTACTCATGAAAGCCACTTATTTCACATCGGGACTTTTTCATTTTCAGGAAGTTTACATACAAACTATTTTCAAACAAAGATTGAAAGAGACAAAATACAGTTGCTTGCAAGCTGCCGTAGACCTAAAACCAGTTACTGAATTAGGGCAAGTAGTCAGAAAATCGTGCTCTATGTATGTGCTTGTGATGTTAAAGTGTCATAGTTTCAGGTTCACAGAGTTTCATATCAGAGATCAGATAACCGCTTTCGTGAGAAGTCACTGTGCTTAGATTGTTTTGTTTTAAAAGATGAATTCTTATGACTTGAGTTTTTCCAAAGGTATACGAAAGCGGAGGTGGCATGGCCCCCCAAGCGAGGTTAAAATGTCACTTAATTGGAACTTGGAGTCAAATCTGATTTGCCTATTTCTGACCGCTAAATCTTTATTAATTTTGCCCAAATACCTCTAAAATCCCGCGTCAACATCTTTGCTAACAAGTGTGAGACTGTTCTGAAAAATGAAGCAAACATTTTAATTACAAACGAAAATTCATTCCTAAATGTTGTGCTCCATCGCACATATTTGATAAAAATTTAGTTTGACTGATTGTTGGTCAGAAGAATTATGATCCGTTTTGTGAAGCGTAGAAACAACTATTGTTTAACAACTTGACATTCTAGAAGAAAACGGTAAATTTTAAAAATATTTAAAGGGCCACTGATTCTAGCTTCCTATAGAACCAATGTCTTGAAATTTAAAAAGCAACAATAAAAAGTTATGTTTCCTAGAATTGTAGAATTTTCGATGAAAAAAAACACGACTAAAATTTTATTTCTAAAAGCGATTTGCTATGTTCTCATCTTTGTGAGTGAATAATAAACACAAATGTGTAAATGAATTATTATTGTCAAATTTTGTTTCAAGATGAATTTTTTCGATTGATAATGCTTAAACGTTCCGTTTTAATATTGCCGGATATCTGTCTAATCTAGTTTAGTTCAATTTTTTACGTAGTTATCTAAGTGACAAGTATTAAAATGTTGATGTAAAAGAGTAGCTGAGATTATATCTGTTTTGGAAAGTGAAATAAATTCTAAAAAGAAAGGATATGCTGCAACAAGCGGAACAAGCACTCAACTTGTCGTCTGATGTCGATCACATGAGTCGATTGTCGACAAAACCAACAAATGACGAAATGAGGTTACAATATCTAAGATAAAAAAAAATTATTTAATTTTAATTTTTAATTTTATTCTATTAATATATTTTCATGAAAGATATTACGCAATCCATAATTGTCACTTATACAGAATTGTACCAGAAATTTAGTTGAAAATATTTTGTAGTTTTCTGGAACAAGTATTGTCTCCTCAAAAACAACTAAATAGTAAATTAGTTTGAAGGTGTCGATTCATGACGTAAAGGTTGCTTTAAAGGGAATTGACTAATGCAATATCAAGAAAAAGCTACAAAACTTTACTACTGGTTGTTTAAATTTTAATTTTCAAATAATCATATTCTGATTTTTGTTGATTTTTTTGACTTTTCGAGCAAGGTGATGTTCTCTTTGCGTTTTATTAGATATGCCATATGGAAAGCAAATCATTTGTCAGCTCCTTTCCCTCTCTCAGCCGCTAAATAACATATTTTGCAATTTTTGCTATTCCTCTGGGTCGCGTTCTGTAGTATTTACAAGAATGTATTTCAACTTAACATTGAACAAAGAACTCGAGAGTTTTAATTACGACCCTTTAAAGTAGTACTTTTGGAGTTAATTATTTCATTTGCTTTGAACTGAGTGAAAAAACATTTTACAACGGGTCGCGAAACAGTTTTATTTTTTAATAAAATCTTAAAATTAAAGAATTAAGGGAACCCTGATAGATTTTTATAAATTTAGGAAGCATATCAGCTTTAGGTAGTTTAAAAAAAAAACAGTTACCATGGAAGAAATGTTTTCAAATTTGCTTGATGCAGTGCAGAATGTGAACAGAAAGATACCCGTTGAGGATGACGTATTGCTAAGTGGTGGGCTGTCTGTTCAAGTATGAACAGTAATTGTTTCCTGTAGATGTTACAATTGCAAGTCATTGCGTTAAATAGCAACGTACTTTCAAAACTTCTGACATATTCTGCTCTGTTACAGAAAAGATTTTCAAGCAACATTAAAATGGGCTGGAAACCAGCTTCAAACAGGCGAAGAGTGGCGCAATTATTACAAGAAAACAACACCTCGGAATCTCGGATGTCGACATCGGACATCTCAAACAACTTAAATCAAAATTTATATCGCCGGAGAAACGCGATAACACATCTTTGTTTTCCATCGAACAGTGTCATACAACAGGTAGCAGACACACTGTGGCGTTTAGGCGATGAGCTCGAAATGTTAGAAAGGCGAGTGCATTCGAGGGCAAGAACTCAAAACACAGACTGGAAAGTCTGTAACGAATTGGGTGACAATAGTCAATAATAGTTCTTGATTTTGTGAGTGAAAGTAATTCAAAAATGCGAAGTAACAGTACTTGCTGTTGTCTTAAACTAACTGAAAAAGAAATACTGATAAAGACCATTGAAGTCGAGACTGTGTCTGTGCCTGGACTTTATTTGACCAAAGAAAGCGGTATGACTTGACCGTTTCGAAGTTTTTATCTCGGAAAGGAGAAGACTAAGAGTTTATTTCAACAAGTATGACAGCAATGCAGCTTTCATGCACCTCAGCTACAATTCGAGAAGGAAAAACAAATAACTTAAAACATTGGTCAGGATATAAGAGGAAATGTTAGTTTCTATAAACAAAAAATAAAAAGATCAAAAGCCCGGTGGACATTAGTCAATCATGCAAGAAGTTTTATTAATATCAGTCCACATTCCATGATATTTGTGTGGTGACTAGATTTTTTGACAATGTGTCACCTGAAAAAGTGAAAAAAAAACAACTTATATATATAACTTATATAAACTTATATAATTCCGTCGACCTCTCCTATTTCAATTTAGTTTATGGCTACTTTATGACTAGATCCACAAGATTGGATGTCAACAGAGAACATTACAATATGGAGTAAATTGATTATACTTTTCTTAACTAAATGTCACAGCATAATGAAAGTTTGCAAAAGCCAAAACATTATGATTTCTTTAAAAAGTTGACGTTTCTAGATAACGCAACTTCGAGGGAAAAAGTACCAGTGTGATTAGGTTTTCATCGGACTAATTTTTTTTTCTATCTGAATTAAGCTATTATATTTACATAGTTTACTTTGTTCCTTTACTCATTAGCTGGCCTTAATTGTTCTATTGTTTAACTCCGTCATTGCTAGTGTTTGGCAAATAATTACTTGCGTCATTGTTTGCAATATTTCTCACCAGCATGCAACTTTTGACGGCAATTGAAAAAAGTAAATACATTTTCAATTTAAAATTTGTGAAGGCCTACAGGCAAACAAAGTGATAAAGCATTTTAGTTTATTCATGAGTTTCTAAATTAAAAAACTACACCAACGTTCTAAAAATCTAAAAAATGCAAGTATGAAAACCGCACACGAGGCAAATTAACTTTGTATAACCTCCGTTATATCGTAGAAACAGTATTTAACATACAGCGCATGCTCAGATTATCAGAGAAACGTTTTTATGCAAAACTCTTTCGAAATTCCGAACTTTTGTTTTTTTAAAAAATCTGTAAAAAAGTGGAAATGAAAATAAAATGCTTACTTAAGGAGTGTGACTGGAAAGTGTAAATAGCACATGCATCCAGTAGGGCATGTCAGGGCAATACATTTTAAGTGAAAGCCATCTAAAAATGTGGGTCTATAAGGAGATGAGGCATTGTGGAATGTTTGCAGCTTCTTCAGTTTGGATTTATATGACATGACATGACATGACATGACATGACATGACATGACATGACATGACAT
>ERZ1740055.433-NODE-433-length-11283-cov-6.635910_pt1 | contig 11283 bp, 4 predicted proteins | sample MGYA00581747_ERZ1740055 | MGnify/ENA primary metagenome ERZ1740055 (study PRJEB43018, sample SAMN04849739) | marine metagenome | isolation source: floating plastic debris | place: Pacific Ocean | collected 2008-08-28 | study: EMG produced TPA metagenomics assembly...
AATTATTTTTAGCTGTAAATAGGTCTTCTTTTTTATAAATTTTTGATTTAAGTTCCTGATAATTCTGTAAAATGGCTTATAGCTAAGTACCTATCACGTTAATAAAGTACGTCTATGTCTATGTATGTCTATTTCGAATTTTAAAACATCGACATACTACATGTTTACAACCGCGGAGAATAGTTTACGTTATTGGCGTCAGATTTATGATGGTTTTCTTCTAATCCTTTGGACACTTTTCAACGGCATTTTTGAGGGTTGTTGACGTTCAACATAAACGGATTAATCCTTCATTCTTCTGGGACACGGCTGGTCTTTCTCCTTTTCACTTCTATTAGTAATAAAACTTTAACCTTGATTCTTGACGGTAGTTTAATCGGAAACCAGCATAGAATTGTTTTTGTACTGACTTGTTGTAAGTTTTTGCTCAAGGCCTTCAATAACATGGAGTAAAGACTTGTTTAGTTAGCGTAAATTTTATACAAATGATGAAAATTACGTAATCCTCCTCGCTGTAACTATAAGTCGGATTACACTCATGGGCGTCTCGTAAGTGTTTTTAAAGCTAAAGCTTTTTTATACAAGCCCAGTGGCTCATTGGATCCGGCGCTTATCTCCGTTTACTGATTAAGGAGATGAAAATATTTGAATTTCTGTAGCTGTAGAAGAATTTTAGTTGTTATACCGACGTCGGAAGGATGAAAAATTAAGTCACTCGTGGAGGAAAATATAAAAGTTACACTTATCTTATATTCAAATTCCGGCTCAGACTTCCAGCCTGGGATCTTGTGGTCGGGAAAGGTATTTTAAAAAGAGTTCTTATCGCTTGCAGCCGATGGTAATTTTTTTTTCTTAATTAAATAATGGTTTTTTCCGCTCGGAATCGGAAACAATCACGCATGTTTTCAAACGTGTTTCAATTTGACGTTGTTTGAGGATTTCTTTGTAGAAAATTACTGATTGCTGTTGCAAGTTAATTGATATTTTTAAAAGGGAACTGAAAGTTGAAATAATTTTGGAACCTAGTTTTAAACAACTTTAAAAGTTCTTAGAGATATCAATCAAAGAAATATTTTATTGATACTTTAAATTGATAAGCAATAGAGTGATCTGACAGTTAGCGAAGTATCATGTTTTGAATGTTAACTGATAGAGTTCAGAGTTGTATGCTGTTCAGTATAATCACAGTGACGGAATATTGCAGTTAGCAAGCAATCTTGTTTGTATTATTGGCTTTTTTTAAAACTTGTAACAACCTAGTTCGTCGTAGTAAACCTGGTGAAATAACTTCATTCGAGTGCCTTGAGCGGATTTAGAACATTAATTTAATTATTTTCATTCGCAAAAGTATGACTTGTTCTTTGCGATATTGAGAGGTTTTTGTGAAGATTTTGTGAGTGCGGATCACCGAATTTAAGTGAAGGTGATAAACATGAACTTGACGGCAAAACAAATGCCTACGATGTTGAAAATTTACTTAATAGAGGGAGCGATTCATTTAAACCGAAAGAAAAACTTCATTAAAAGATTTTGTCACAAGGGCAAAATAATGGGTTCTTTCAGTTATCGAAATTTACGTGGCTAGTAATAAAGTTTTGCGGAATTTGGAAAGGTAAAATTATTCGACTTGGATTTTAATATTACCTGCTGGGAGAAGGTGTTTACGGAGTTAATTTGAACCATTGAGAAAAAATAAGTTGGATTTTGGACAGTTGAACTTCAAAGGAGACAAGACAGGACGCGAACTTGAGCAAAATATAATTAGATCATTTTCATACTTAGATCAGTCAGATATTCAAATCTCTCAAGCAAAACAAAATATATATTGGCGCAGAAAGTAAAGATAACCGATAGCTGTGACGAATTCGTTGTAATTTCCCGATTTTAATAGTGGAAAGCAGAAATTGCAATAAGAAAAACGACTTACGACATGTAACCTAATGTTGTATTCTCAAAAACTTTTTGAACAGCATTGAGACTTTAGATTTTGTACTTTGGACTCGTTAATCTCGGTTTGTTTGAAGTGTGAAGAAGTTTGTCCCTTTTGTAGAAAAATTAGCATTTACATTTGGAATAAATTACAAGTTTAGCAACTTTTTGCAAAGATTGCTTTTTGTTTTGGTACTACAAGGACATTCAAACCTTGAAAGAAGGTCGAGTGCAATCGCTGTCAGCAGATGCTAGAATAACAACTCCACTTCGTACTTCGCTCGCACGTGATGTAATCCGTATTATATTTAAACAACAACAGCTGCATTCACAATCAAATATCAGTTCATAACAAGAGAGTATGGCCGACAACAAGTCACTGAAAGCAGCGTTGAAGAGAAGTGGTAGTGATGAAAAGAAATCGAAAAAGCACAGCCGGCAGAAGTCGGGCGTCCCTGATGTGAAAGTTGACAAAGATTCGGGCCAAGAAAATCAACTAGTCACTGAGAAACAAGCTGAAATACAGGACGACGTTATGCTGCCCAAAGACTCAATCGACATTGCTGACGGCAAAGGAAAGAAAAAGTCTCGCCTCGGAAAATTATCTTTTCGTAAAAAAAAGAAAAAAGACGCAGCAAGTGCAGCTGATGGTGATACGAGTTTGTCTGTAGAATCGAGCACGACCGTCAGCGAGACGGCAGCAGATGAAGACAAATTTACTGGTACCAGAAACAATGAAGCAGCTTCCCAGGCTGGTGGTGTGAAGCCACAGGAAGAGAAAAAGAATACGGACAGTCCAATAAAGGACCCTTTGACTGCCATCGGTTTCCCAATCCGTCGTGCAAGCTCGCTGACAATTGTGTCGTCTTTAGCCGAATCGGTGGCGTCCTTGACACGGCAAGAGAACGGACAAGCGCAAGAAACTGGTTTGAAAAACTTGTTAAAGGGCAGCTCCGACCATTTGGAGGAAATTAATGTGGAAGAGTTGGGACCAGATTTTCTCCCGCGGATTGATGTTGTTGGTGATGATGGAATGAATCTGCCAATTGAAATCACCGATATTGCGGAGGGACTTCCTCGCCCCAGCGATCTGTCCATTGAGGACCAGCAGGAAGTGATTGAAAAGGAAAAATCTATCGTGGATGTCATTTATGCAATACTGCAGCATTTGAAAGAAATGGCCTTTGGCAGCGATAGATATTCTCACGCTAGTGAAATAACAAGCCAAACGTGCAAATTGATTGTTATTACCTTGGATCAGAGTTTTGCCCGCTTTGAAAATGTGTTCAATTTTCTGTTGAACCAAGCAGAAGAAACAACCAAGAAAATTGTGATGTTTTTCTTAGCCAGTCTGATCAAGAAATATCCTCATTGCTTTAAAGTTTGTAAAGTAAAAAAGATGAAAAAAATTGTACAGAAGCTCGATGAATCATCCACCCTTCAGTCTTTACAGAAAGACACAGTTATTTGATCAAATTCAAAGCAACAAAATTAAAAAGACCCGGAGGTATCTAAACAGTCATGTAAACACTGTCTCAAAAAAGATTTGCATTTTAAATGCGGCAAAAATAGCTTTTGATTAAGTTGCCATAGTTGAATGAAACTGTGTTGCGATATGATTGAAATTCTTGCTCAAAATGGCGGAAAAGGTCTCAAAACCACCTAATTTGGAGCATTGAATTTCACGTCCGCTGGCATATTGGGAATATCCGGCATTGATAGTTTGTTTAAAAGACGACCAAAGCTTAAAGAACGGCTTAAAAGAGACACTGAACATGAGAAAAATGAATAGCGTTAAAACGTGTAAAAGTGTGTCTTGTAGATTTTTAGAAGTATTTATAACAAGTTTTTTGACGTAGAAGATATAGTTATTTGTTGATTATTGACATTGCTGTTTTCAAACTTTTGCCAAGAGATATATTTATAAGATGCACTAAGTAGAAATTGCTAATTTCCGCAAAGAGTTATCGAAATAATTGATTCATTTTTGTTATTTGACGAATGGGAAACTGCATGAATCAAAAATATATTGGTAGAAAAATTTATGCAAAAAAAAAAAAAAGAATGCGTAAACTTTTCAAAAAACACTCTATATTTTAAAAAGTAGAAGAGCTGGTGATTTGTGGAACTTTGCAAAAGTGATTCCTTTTACATGCTATAAGTATAAACTATTAACTCTGAAAATAATTGTTACTGTTCAGATTTTTGTTGTTTATTGTTTGAAATAAAGCATTATAAGAAAAAACACAAAAATTCTTGTTTTCTTATTAGATTTGTATGAACACACACCATGTGTAGAAATATTTTCATGACAAACAAAGTGGTCTTACTCGAGAATGATCCGAGTTTACAAAAGCATTTATTTTAAACATGTGCTAACATTGGAGGCCCAGTTGCTGCAGGTAAATCAATGGCTCGGAGTAATGGAGATATTTAAAGATGATTTTTTACAACAACTGTTACAAATTACGGATAGTTTTTTAAATTTTTAATTGTTTAAGGCACTAACTTCCATAAATAACTTTAAAAAATCTAAAAATACATAGTATGTACTCAACTTTGGAACTTAAGAGCAGCCATTTGCAGATCAAAACAAATTTAGATTTTTTAAAATTAGAAAAAACTTCTATTTATAGCTGTTTTTTTTTTCAGATACGATGTGTAGAGGGGTTTCAGAAACTTAAGATTATCACAAGATTAGTGATAGATTAGGAAAAACGTTTCCCAACATTTCATCACTGTATAGTAATTCTTTAAATCAATATTCGCTTGTTGATGCCAAATTTATTTGTTACCTTCTTACATAAATAATTTACTCTAAATCTTTATGAAATTGAAATCGTCTTCTATTGAATTAAAATTTTTGCAATTATTTTACTTTCCTTAATGAATTGGATTTCTTTCTTGAAAGCTGTGCGAAAGAGTTTGTGGGAACTAAATCGCCAACAGCTGCAGGAAGCAAGTCAGGACAGGGATTTGGTTTGTTTTGTTTGACAGCGTTCAGATACTGAATTACTAAATCAGAATGTTCAAGGACACTTAAACGTGTTTTATATTTTAATTTAGTGCAATTCATTCTTATGCTTAGAAACAACCAAGAAAAAGATAATTTTAAGTAGCCCTCGAGGGGCTCATTCAGTCATTGCGACCCACAGCAAATTTGGATCAACTCAGATTTATTCCGTTTAGAAGTTTTTGATATTTAGTATTCGAAGATGAAGGAGTGAAGGGGACTCGTTTAAGCGGCGAAACGAAGAACGACGTCAAGTAAATATAAAAGTTTTTTTTTTACTGGAGTACTGCTATCGCCTTTCCCCTGCTTGTACTTTTTTGCATTTCGAATTTCTGTTTACATGCAATATTATTCGGTGTTCTTTACACTGAAAAATAATAGCTGTTGACATTGGATAAATTTCATGTTTTTGGCCAGACAAAACAATGACCTTTACAGTAAAACAATAGCGGTTCAGATATTCAAAAACAATGGTTTGTTGAGCAATTGTTCTCGTTTAGAAAAGATAACACCCTTGCTTGATTATCCCAAAACAACTGCCCCTTTGGGTAACAAATCTTGTTTACCGAAGCATATTCATGGAAGTTGATGTAAGCAGACGGATTTAAATAGTTTTTCTTGCTTATAAGATAAAAGTTTGCAAAAATGTAACGCAAGGCAAAACTTGGGTCAGTTGTTTTTATGTGACTTGATATTGAAAACAGCTGGCGATGATTGGCAAAACGCACAAGCGAATTAAAAATTTGCACCTAAAATGTTTTTTGTCTCTAATATGTAAGAGCAAGAGTAATTAACACATAGAACAAAAACAATTGTCTTCTCTGTGCATTTGTTCGGCTTAACAAAATTTAATTTTCGGTCTTCTTGCCTAGCGCCTGTCACCTATGCCATTTAAGGGCAGATCCTGTCCATTCACTTTTATCCATTTCCGTTCTTGACATGAGTCATGTGCTTTTCACGCTGTGTGTTAAACTCGGACTATGCACTGTTTCTATATAAAAAAATGAAATAATTTTCTGGAATGAAAGTTAGGGTATCAAATATTTAGCAATCATATTCTTCTTTTTGTAATAAAATAATTTAGTGCAGGTGGGTCATATATACCGAGTGTGTTCGTGCGAGTCGATAGGCGGTTATGTTTTCTTTTGTCCATTTTTGAGATAATTCTGTGACAATAGATTACGTCACAAAAGCCTGAAACCTTTGTTCTAACTCTCAACGCTTAATGACAACTTGAAATTTTTCTTTCGAAATCTGTTATCCGGTTTGAACGGTCTAGTTCACATCATCTTGTGCGAACATGGCAGACAACGGAAAATCGAATGAAAAAGCTAAGTCGTCGCTTTTTGGAGGAAAAATTTCTGCAAAGAAGGAGTCTAAGAAAAAGATGACAAAAACCCAACGAAAGAGGCTTGGTTCTAAGAGTTCAAGTGCGGAAAACGTTTCTGAAAATGTCAATGGAGTCGAAGGCAACGCACAGAGCTTGGAGTTGGACGTAACAGAGACTTCAAAGGCTAATTCTGCTACTAGTAGTCAAAATGAGAGCAGTTCCAAGACAGATGAGATTTGCAATAACAGAGCAGTTGGCGAGGCTCCCGGTGATAATTTGGAAGCAAACACGGAGCATTCTTTAACGAACGAGCCAATTGTGTCAGAAGAAACTAACAACACGCGTAACGCCGATTGTGAACAAAATGAAAATATCATTGCTTCGGCCGTATCTGATGAGCAAGAAAACTGTGTAATACTGGACGATACTGCGATTGAAAAACATGTCGAAGTTTCACGTGAACAAACTGAGGATGATAAACGTGAGAAACAAATAGAATCTGACGTTGAGAACAAAGGGTATGAGATCATGGCGACAGGTGACTTGTCAAAGAAACACGGAAAAGCCGCCAGTGGTCCTTTAGCAAGCTTTCGACGACATAGAAAGAAGAGCAAATTATCAAAACTGTCGCAAGACGCTGAAAGAAATACAAGCGAGAAAAAAGAAGAAAGCGTTTCAGAAAGTCTAGACATTGGTAAAGATTCAGCAAAAGCAAAGGCGAAAGAAGTTGTTGATCTTAATAAGGATAAAACGGAGATAGAAGTTTTAGATTCTGCAGGAAAGATGGTAGAGATAAAAGAAGCTAGTGAGACACAACAAAAATATTCTTCAACTGCAAAGGAGATGGTGAATGAAACCTCGGAAGAAAAACGAATAAACAAGCGTCACAAAGAGAAGAGATCTGGTCCCTTTGCGAGCTTTCGAAAGAGCAAAAAGAAAGATTCTGAAAAACAGAAAAGTGAGAGTAGCAAAAACGAAGAAAATAAGCCTGATGATGCAAATGAAACTCCTGAAAATGCAAAGGAAAATGTTACTGATGTTCCCGAGGCAAATGAAGAAAATGTTGTGCAACTTGACAAAGAAATGACAGAAATAAAACAAATTAACACTGCAGGAGAAAAATGTTCACCCGAGAATGACAGCCTAGATTCTCCAGCTACAGTTGAGGAGCAAATCGTTTTGAATGAAGAACCGTGTACCCAAGAAAAAAATACGGAAAAACCTAAGAAAGGCAAGAGATTTGGTTCATTTTCTAGTTTTAGTCGAACAAAGAAAGCGCCCAAAATGAGTGAACAGACCGCCCCGCCATCATCACCTCAGATCGACAGTCCAGAAAAAAATGTGACACAGGAGCAAGGTCAAATCGAAACGGATCAGAGTACAACTACAAAAGTACTTCAAGATGAAAGTTCAACTGATAACAAAGTTGCGGAACTCGTACCAACAGAAATTAGCAAGGATAAGCCGATCGGAAGTGAAACTGAGGTACCAGAAATTTCAACCGAAACCGGAAATGAAGAACAGCTTCAAGAGGACCTTGGACCAAACCAAGAGAAAAAGAAGCGTGGACTAAAAAAGCGAATCTCGAAAATTAGACTTCACAGCAGTAAAAGCAAAGAAAGCAAAACCAAAGATAATCAAGTCAAAGACAGCACTGAAAACCAAACGGAATTAGAGTTAAAAGAAAAAAACCCAGAAGCAGGAACCGATGACAATGAAGTTTCACTGCAAGTGAAAAGAAAGAAGACTGGTGCCGGTGGTTTGCAGAAAAAGATTTCGAAGGCGTTGAAAAGAAACAAATCTGGACAGCTTGAATTAAATGAACCGTACGATGACCCAAGCGCGAGTGAAGAGGAAATCCAACCATCATTGGAGAACAAAAGCCCCATCTCGACAAGTCCAACTGAACCTAGAGAAGGGACAACAACTTACGCGAAGCAAGACGAACCAGTAAAGCAGGCGCCAGAAATAGTTCCAGAAGTTATTGAAGTTTTATTAGAAAATGAACAAAACCAAAGCGATGAGAAATTTCCCAGCACAACTTCAGATGCAGATGTCAAACGAGTTACGTTTTCATTGGACGAAGAAAAGCATTCAGAAAAACCTGAAGATTCTCACGAACAGCCAGAAAACACTTCCTCTGAACTTGAACAAGAAACTACTGAGAACATTGCTGAACATGAAGATGTAGAACCTGATATATCGCCCGATAAAGATAGCGTGACAATCGAGGAAAAAGAAAGCGTGCCAACAGATAACGAAGTAAAACCTGAAGAAGATTTGCAGACGCCGAAAGCTGCATCTGATTTGCAACCAGATATAGTTGTTTCAGATATCCCAGAGGTTGACAATCGAAACTTGAACGAGAGTTCAGTAGCGCCTTCGTTGGAATCTCTTGAATCAACCGGCACGATTGTTCTACTCCAGTCATCAGAAAGTGAACTTACAAGGGTCTCGCCAATCCCAGGTATGTTTGAGCCAATAAACGAGGGCGCTGTAGAGTCGACACAGGAAAAACCGATTGAGGAGAGAGTGGAAAAAGAAAATGTTGTAAACGAAGAGCTACTTGAAGCGCAACAACACGATGGAAATACCGAATTTGAAAACACTAAAGATGATCTGAAGTCTTCAGAACCAGTTGCAAACAAAGTAAATTCGCCGGAAAATGTTGAAGAGTTGGCGCTTTCATCTGAAAAGGAACACGAAAACAACGCTACCAGCCTAACTTGTTCCGAGGCAGAAGAAGTTGAACACACTTCTGAGACAGACACAGAGAAGAATATCGAAAAGACCCTGGAGAAAAGTTTGGAGAATAGTTTAGAAACTAGTATCCAGAATTTTCTGAGTCAGAGTACGAAAGAGGAATGGATCCTGGTGAAACCACGTCTTGAAATCTCACAGGAAATGTCTCACCAAGTGAAAGCTCTTGCACTGGAGAGTTACGCACACCGCCCTGCATGCTGCAAACTTATGTAAGCAGAACTTTAAACACTTTTTAAAACATTTTAGAGTAGTTGTTTTGAGTTACTGGCTAGTCGTAGGCTTATGAATTTTGTGCGTTTGAGTTTGTTTGGGGGGAGGAATTAAGAGAGTGGTACTTTGACTAAATATTTTAAGCTTGCAAATCTTGACTTGAGTATTTAGCTCCAGACAAAAAAGATTAATTTTCATTACTTGTCAAGTTGCCTATCTATCATAAATGACCTCATTTTTTAACTAGTTTGTGAAACCCCTTAAACTTCACGTTGTTTTTTCTTGTCAAACAAAAAAACCAAAAACTGATATACTAGTACTTCATAAAATTTGACTGCCTGGCAGGAAATTTATTAAGATCAGAAATTACAAGGTATTTAAAGATTATTTGATAGTAACAAATTCTTATAATTAATTATCATGTATTTGTTTTGTTTGGGGCTAAAAACTAATTCAAAGTTATTGAAACAAAATTATTTTGGCTGAAAATCTAAATTAAAATAAATTTAAAGTTTAAAAAGATAAATTTAAGATTTTTTTTCTTATTCATTATAATGCCAATTCAGCACTGGCTTATTAAGGTCGTGAAGAAAATTATTTTTCGAGTTTTAAGACTAAGAAAAGATAAAAGATTTAAGGAGAAAGGTAGAAATATTGTTTGGTTAAAATATTTATCATGATAAAACTGTCAGCACTCGTTCACATACCTCAAAAGGACCTAATTAATATACAAACCACTTTATTCAAATAATCCAATGCAATATAATCAATGAAATCACTGTTAGGGTGAGGAATAATGGTTAGGGTTCGGGTAAGGATTATATCTTGGTACATTTGGTGTCATTTTGAGAGTTTGCATATTAATTAGACCCTTTTGAGGTATGTGAACAAATGCTAATCTGATAAAATGTAGCCAAATAACCTCTACTGTTAAACCAAGGTGTTTAACAAAATGGTTTATAAGAACATTTGATTGCTTTTCATTCACATTTAAAATTTAAAGACTAATATTTTTTCCTGCTTGCTTTTTTGAGGTAAAAAGTAGATGTACTGTAAGACAATTGTCCTAGCAGTTGAACAGAACAATGTATAACTAATATTGTCTTTAATTGCTACCTATAATTATCTTTGTTGAGGAGCAGTTTGAAAATGTTTATTTTGATTTGCAGTTGGAATAGCTACGGATATTGTATCATTTCATATTTTATCAGTTTAGTGGGATTTAATTTAAGATTTCATACAGAACTTAGTTTTTACTTTATTGAATATTAAAAATATTGTTTTCCAATGGTAGAATGAAAATGATGTGTGTGATATAATTATTGAATGTCATTTATAGATAATGGGGCTTACCAGCATGATTTACTGTTTTGATACACAAAATTATGAAGGAAATTATAAAAAGTTCACAACATTTTGATCAGATAAATAAAGAAACTATTTTGGGAATTGTTACTCATGTCATTCAAATATTAGGGTCATTGAAGATCTAAAATTTTTTTCATTCACTTTTGATTTTTGCCATCCATGAAGCTCACCTTATTTCACCCCATTTTCTTTCCATCATTGCAACCGTATTATGATCCAACAATAATAAATTTGAAGTTGAAAAAACAAACAAAAAAAATCCCTAGCACATATTTCAAAATGTTAATGCGCTATTTTCAACATTTTTTTGAGTTGTTATATGGGACTTGTCAAAAATTTTCAGGGGGGGGTGAAAATTGGGGGAAAGTCTTGTGTTGAGACAAAAAAAGGGGAAAGGATTAATAACAATTTGATCCAGCGTGAGTAATCTAATATTTAAAAATAAATAAATATTAAGAATGATTTTTTATAAAATATTGTTTAAATCAAAACTGGGTCTGGGTCATAAAACTGGGTCATAAAAATCCAAGAATGTTCATCAAATGGGAGTGAAAAGGAATAGCAAAGAATATTTGAAGTTTGACTAGCCAATCAGATCGCACTTTCAACACTATCCACTGCTTTAGTTTATACTACTCTTTGCCAAATAAATGGGGGGAGGGTCAGAATT
>ERZ1740055.434-NODE-434-length-11281-cov-7.296900_pt1 | contig 11281 bp, 8 predicted proteins | sample MGYA00581747_ERZ1740055 | MGnify/ENA primary metagenome ERZ1740055 (study PRJEB43018, sample SAMN04849739) | marine metagenome | isolation source: floating plastic debris | place: Pacific Ocean | collected 2008-08-28 | study: EMG produced TPA metagenomics assembly...
GGCACTTGATCACCTACGTCTCAAATTGTAGCTGTAAGCTAAGAACAGCCTAGCTATGAACATTTAGAAGTTTAAATTTTGTTGGAAATCATTATTTAAGAATTTAGAGTGTGAAAATATGACACCCTGTTGGGTTATATACTAGATTTTCAATAAATTTAAGTGATTTCTCAAACTCCATGGTCTCCTGTGTCTATTTTTATTTTTGTGTTTATTCTGTTCCCCAATGTAAAACAATTAATAAAAAATGTTTGGCCTTATATTATTTTAAAATAATATTATAAAATTAATATGCATGTTCTATGAGCCAGTAATTTTTCACGTTTAAAAATGTGCCTCTTGGACAAATGAAAGTAAGCCAAACCACAAGATTTTAGGTGAGCTGAACTAAAATGAGTTGCAGTTCATTATGGTAACCATTTATTATACTCCACATCATTTAAAAAATAAACATATACACAATCAAATGTAGCAAAAAGAAAAGAGAGTAAATTTCTGTGCGTGAACAAACAAGGAATTTTAAATTTTAATACTGCACAAATATTAATATCAATATTTTTTCATTTTCATTAAATTCAGCTTCATGCCTAAAATACTGTTTAATATCCAATTATTTCACTTGTAAAGATTTGTATTTATCAGTTCCTTGAATATATTAGTTGTATCGAAAGCATTTGGCACTTGTTTTTTGACTAATTCAAATGGTTTTTAAAGTTATCAACTAAGTTTTTTACTGCTCTAGATCATGGCTCAGAAGTCTCAGTCTTTAAAGTAAAATATTTGAAAAGTATATTATAAAACATATAATTATATATATAATATAATAATAATAATAATAATAAAATAAAAATTAATAATTAAAATATACAATTGTATTATAAAATAATATAGTTTAAAAGTAAAATTATATTATGAATACAGTCTAAAAGTAATACAGTCATATAATATTGAGGAAATGGAGTGAACTTATAGGAGGCTAAACGATTGGTAAAAACAAATTGTCAAGCATGCTGGGAAAAATTTCAGGCTTCCCAAACAGAACAGCATAATTTACACAATGGGATGAGAACCATGGCTTTGCATGAACCTAATCAAGACTCTTATCAAAGCTGTAAATCAGTAAAGAAGGCCAATTGGTCAAAACTATTGGTAAGATAGTTTTTATAACTTATGACTTCAATGGTAAGGCTTTGCCTTTACTTCTATAGACGTAAACTACAATGTTCATCCTGTGAATTTGAAAAGGATCTTTGCTGCTTAACATTCTTTAATATACAGAATACTATTCTATTATTCTATGTTCAACTGTTATTTCCACTTGTGCAAACAAAATTAAAAGTACCAAGGTGAACTACATATAAGAATCTACTGTAGGTCTGTAATCAAATACTGGTGCAACGGTAGTCAGAGAAAATTACAAAACATTTAGAAAACCTATCCTTCCATATAAAATTACACATTTCTTTTCATAGGTATTTACATGTAGTCCAAAGTTTTTGCAGGCTAATTTTCATATAATAAAATAATCTTTTTGCAAGGTGATTTTCAAAACGAAGGCATTGGATATTCCACCTTGTATTACTTGGTATAATACCAAATGTATCACCTCTGATAAGTAAGTAAATGAAAACAAAGTTATATTATAATCAGAAGTTACAAAATTATATACTGTAGCTATTCTGATTTTAGTAACAATGACTGCTAAAGCTAAATCCTTTATGAGCCAAATGATTAGGTATGGAGCCATTTCTGTAGCGTTAAGTGGATGAGAGTCTTTGACTCCCCCTGGAATTGGGCATTAATTGTACATACGTAGGTTGGCTCCTAGCAGGTGCTGGTACTCTATTTACTGACCTCAGAAGGATGGGAAGCTTTGGACTAAGCTTTGGTGGAAAAAAGGATCACAATAAACTTGTAAATGTTCAAATCTCGGTAGAGTGGGAGATGCAATTGGGTATCTTGTAGTTGCAAAGCAGAGATCTAACCAACTACGCCAACTGCACTGCTATTCCAAAATATCACTCATAACCCAGATTGATTTCTGCTGTTCACATAGCAAATCAGTTGTCTGGCAGCTATTTTGAACCCTGTTTGTGCAGTTGAGATATTTTCTAACACAGCTTTAATTCTTAACTTTGCTGATATATCATCTTGTTCTTGGTTTTAGAAAAGTACAGAAGAATTTAGTTCCATTTTGAATGATACTATTAACAATGAGATCAAACAGTAAACTATATAATGTAGACTAAACAATGACCTATATATTTAGTTTTGCAAATGGTTTTGGAGTGGTATTCATATTATATTCTATCTATCTCTTAATATTAGTTATCACTGAAAATCACTGATCTAACAATTCTAGATACATATTGTTATCTTTTACAACCATCAACTGACTTTTACACTACCATACGACAATCTTTCCATGAATTTACACTCAGTGTGGCACCATTTCCTTGACATGTTTAAAGAAGATTTTTAATAAATTAAGCATTCTAAATTCTGATAGAAGGATGATGAAAGACACCATATATATATAGTTAGTGAAACGGTGGAATGGTTGCACATTAATACTAATGCTTCCACCTACAGGACCTTAGATGTACTTATTTTAGCACAGCTACTACTTTCTGCATATAGCTAGCACTATTTGCAAATTAACTGATGCTGAAGAAAATCAACTGATTAACCAAAAATGATGTTAACTAGCTTTAAGCAAAATATAATATGCCAACATAGAGAATCAAACACAGAATTAACTACAGTTTACACATGGAAATTTTATCACTTACTACTATCTATACTTTGTATGCATTACAAAATACTGGTACTGTATATATTATTCATTACAAATATCAATGGTATGTAGTGATCTGTAAATCCAAAATTGAGTACAATAGTGTTTATTCACTGCAAATGCAGAAGGTCTGAACAACAATACAAGTTTTAATAGCTCTATTTTTGCCCATCTACATCTAATATAGTTGGTTTCCTACAAAGCACAGTTGGCCTGTATCGTTTCCTTATGAAATAAATTGTTATTTTTCAAAAACGGAAAACTCAAGTACTTCATTTGCATACTCCAATATCATCATTTTGTCATGAGTTGAAACCAGATTCTCAAACAACTTTAGAAACCTAGTATCTAATCTATTTATCCAACATTATTTTTCCTATGGCAGGGAGACAATGTGCGATGAAAAATTTTAAACGCATTTTCATTTTTAGGTTCAAATATTGATCTTTAAGTATTACAAAAAAGACGTCCCGATCAAACAGACAACTCAAAAATGTTGCCACCTCCACAAGTCAGAAATGTGCCGAGGTTTTGCGTTTAAGAAACTCGGATTGAAATAGAAAATTTTGTGAGTTGTTCGGCGTATATTACAAAGGTAGTAAGGAAGCGTCAAAGTTCTATGTTTGGTTCTGCACAACTATAAGAATCCATAAAATTTTCATTCCGGGATCACCTCTAAAATGCACTGCAACGCCTTCTCCAATTTGGTTGATAACTTGACTAACTGTGTATAAAACCCAGTGTTTTTACCGGTTTTTGGCCTTGGCAGTTAAAGATTGTAGATTATCAAAAACATTTACGTTTATAAGGTCAAAATGTCAAATAAACTTAAGTTTAAATATCAGACTACGGCAGCTAGAAAATGAGCGAATTAATTAGCCGGCATTTTGAAGACCGAACTGCTTAGAGTGTTTCAGTAATTAAAAAAATTAAGGCAACTTACCAGAACACATCTGTTCAACTTTTGTTAGTTTGAGACTCAGTGCCTGATTCACCCAGGTTAGCATTTCATGACGACTCATGTTATCAGAAGGAGCATTTCCAGTCGTGTACACGTTCACTGCCATTTTTTTTGAGTAACAGGAATGCCGAACCAAATCCAAGGAGATACTTTGTGGCCCGCAGGTTATTGTGCAAACTTGTACCCGCGCAGATTTTGTACGCAGCCGGAAGTTAATTGTGTCTCTCGGGATATGAATACAGTTTCCGGGAACACATCTAAACTTTTAGGTTTTGATTCATTAAGTTATAAAAATTAATTACTAGGTCATATTAAATTTTGGAAGAGCTAAACTTAATTAATCTCCGCTTCATCAGTATAGATTTTATTTTAAAAAATTACAAAAACTAGGTAGGAACAGTAGTAAATGGCCTTTTTTTACCTCATGGATGACGTCAGTCATCGATGACGTATTCACAGGAGCCACAACCAGGAGCTAACTACTCCCATACTGACCCTATGTCACGGCATTTTCAAAGACCAGTTTATTTTAGATCACTTTTCGCGGTAAAGTTGGTAGTCTACTTCTGGGGCTCATAATGTGATACATCGAAGAGGGGGAAAATGGCTGCGCTGTGCTGGGATTTAGATGACATTATAATTGGTGGGTTTCATAAGGTTCCAATTCAGTGCACATGGTGGTCAGTTATACAAAAGAATCTCATTAGAATCTAGTTTGAATCTTATTATCTGACCTCCATCGTCTGCCATTGTGTTATATCCTTGTGGGACTTAGTGAAACTCAAGAATATAGATAGCACCCTATGCGCGCTCTGATTGGTCAAAAAACCGTGTTTTATCAGAGTATAAAACATAGAGAAAGCGTGTTTTATTGTTTTCCACTATTCGCGACGTGTAGAATCTATATTATAAAGCAAATGAAGAAGCCTGAACCGAGTTTTAGACTGTAATAAAACACTTCGGGCATTTGAGAACACTCGAGAGATGTAAAAAAACTCACCTGCAGCTCGTGTTTTCACATTTCCCTCGTGTTCTAAAACACCTGTCGTGTTTTATCACAGTCACGGCTTAGACTTCTTTATTTGTCAATCATATTCTTTAAGTATAAAAATCCAAATTCCTGCTGTGTTGGGCAGTTGGCTTCTATTCTACTTTCTATAATTCTATGGAAGAAGACTTTCCGCTCACATAAAGTAGTTAGTTCCCGAATTAGGATCGACTCCTTATTGTGTCGGCTCTTTCTGAAGGTACCTTAGGCATAGTAGCACAGGTTACGTAAATGCAGTTTTGACCAATGAAAATCACTAAAATAAACTGAGCTGACCCCGACCCTCAACCAATCAAGAAGCACTTACTCCGTTATGCACAGAAATGCCCATTGTGTCTGGAAAGCGGCCGAAACCTTTGGCTACTGAGTCTCTCTGTCTTGGCATTCACGAACTTGTTGATACTTGTGCTTGCAACTTTGAAACTAAAGTATAGCTAATTAAGGTTTCAAAAATTATCATATGTCAATAAATTTTGTAGGGTACATTTTCAAGTTTAAGTCAGAAGTGATTTCCCGAGCACTGTAACCCGCTTGTGTAAGACGAAAAGGAATAATCTCCGATCTTTAGGAAAACAAGGCTTTCTTGGTCTAAGCTGAAAGAAAATACCAACTTATCCTTCATCACTGATGAGCTCTTTAAACAACTTTAGTTCAGGCTCAACAGTCGCCCTTCTCTATCTCTAAGCTGATACCTTACCACGCCTTGCTTTTGTTGCAATGTTTTTGAACAAAGCTTGACCTTTCTGTGAAGGCAGCTTCCTTTTCGGTACTTTTTCTTTCTTGATGATTTAGGGGTGGCCGACGTCCAGGCCCACAACTCTGTCTTTACCACTCGATGAACGACAAACCATTTCCACTTGTTTATTTTTCTTCTCTTTCTCTAGTACACTTTCTTTATTGTGACTAAAGCTTTCAAAGTGTTCTGAAACATCGCGAAAACTACCAGCTAGAGGAATCTGTACTGAATTGACTCTGACTAATAGTTGCGGTGGCTTTTTTTAAGCTGAATCTACTATCATGCATTTGACTTTGAGCGTCGTTCACCTCAATACGTGCAGCGTTCCAAAAAGAACGATTTAATTTTAAACTAAAAAACATAGATGCAGAACAGTAAACTAAATATGACATAAATATTAACAATATTATTAAATTTATTAAAATAATGTACTCTCTTTCAAAATAAAAAGAAAAAACGTCTGGCTTCTTGTTCGAAAATTGAAACCGGCGCCACCTTCAATTCGGCTTCACTTTTATTTGTTTGCAATGAAAACGAGATTTGAATTTTCCGCGAACCGACTGTTATATTCGAAGCCAAAAATGGAGAAGAAGCCAGGGTCATTTCCATATTTGGAAGTAAACCCGCACGCGATTGAAACAACAGTCCATTTTTTCTTTCAAAATTTTTTTGATATTACGTTGATTAAAACCTAAATTGAGAGGAAGCTGGAGCCAAGTCTGACTATCAAACCAAATCTAAAAATGGCAGCAGAGAGAGATTGTTGGATTTTTTCCTTAATTTTAGGGGAATATTAATTTTGTAGCAGTTTTGGGGTAAAATGGAGTAAGGCGGTTTATGTAAAACAAGACAATGGACAACAAATGAAGTAAGGATGATTTTATTTCACCATAAATTCTAATCTCCCGTTTGCTATCGCCCTTGATCAAATCATCACGAGTAGATTCCAGATATATATGATAGCAATGCTGTAGTGGTATTAAGGCTATCGCGTGACCTTGAAATTGCGCAATCAGCAAATAAGCAGCGTTTTAACTTTTTCGAAATATCTCATCTAAAAATGATCAGAAACAGTTGTTGAGTAAATAGCCTGTCAACACCTTGTTACATATGCTGAGGGTGAGGTGAACAAAAATTATCAAGTTATCTGCCTATTTGGTCACGTGATAGCCCATATTACTTTTTAAATGACGTTATTGCGTAGTGTATATCAACCAATCTGTTGCAAAATTAATCTTTATTGAAATGAAACCATTTAAACGAATATCCACGTTTCACTTCTGCGTTGCATAAAGTATTTTGATAAGTTAGTATTTTGATAAGTTAGTATTTTGATAGTTAACATTGATTATCTTTGGGTATCCTGTGGTGTGAAGTAAACATAGCGTTTCGGACAGTCACTTTTCTCTAACTTTCTATTTTTATGTCCGATCTCGTATCTTACATCTCAAGAATACCAGGGAAACAAATATATTGTCTTGTGGTATCCTCGCGGGGACTGGGTCCTATTGAACGGCAGCTATCTTGTTTTTTATGAAGTGTTGACAGATTTACTAGACGTGGCGACATTACGTAGAGAAAATTGATAGCAGCATGTCCGGTGACACAATATTCCTAGAAAACATGCGCGAACGGAATCCAATTGCTTAATTCAGTTGCAGTGACGACAATGGTAAGTTGTTTAAAAGTCCAGACTCTATTAATCTTGGCAAACTTTGAGGAGGGCAGCAGAAATAAGGCAACATGAGGCTATTCTTGACATCAAAGTGGCTTCTGATAATGAAAAATAACTGAGAGAGTATATTATCACTGAAATTGTAAAAATATTTTTACTATAAAAAGTGATCTAGGGAGGACTGAACGTGAGAGGCGCGGAAAGAGAAGTGCAAGGATTAAGAAGAAGTTATAGAAGGGAAGAGAAGAGCTTCCATGAGTGGAAAACCTATTTAGTGATAAGAAAAGTAAGTACAATAAACGTACGAGCAAGCCGAGCAGCTAAGAACTGACATAACAGTTAGAAATGCTACAGAAATCAAGGAGGACTCGAGGATGCTATCAATCCTTCCACGAGAGCTGGTTGCTGCTGAAGCTCATTGCCACCCTACTTGCAATAGGCAGTGCATTAACATTGGTAGTAATCAGTGGTGAGACCTTAAAAGACGAGGTGTTGGGAGAAACTAAAGATGAAGACAAAGAGACAGTGAGTGTAGATTATGCCGGAGCCAAGCTGAACGCATACTCTAAGTTGTTTAATTATATCAGGAATGAGTTATTTGAAAATAAGGAGATTATAGATCTTTCGAAGCTAAATGAAATGCTCATTGGCTTCATGAAAGACGGTGCAGTGCAAGAATAAAACTATCTACAAGCAGGAACTTCAAAATAAAGTTAAGTAACGAGTTTTAAAACACGTTTTTTATAACACAGAGCGATTCTAATAGAGTCCTAGTTTATCCGGAAAGCCTGTCAAGGAATAATAGAGGAGAAGAATACAGTTTTATGCTTACAAAAACTTTGCGTAGCAGAACAAGCAAAATACACGCACATAACGATACGGTCCTAGAATTTGGTAGCATTGACCGGCTGGAGAGCACTTTGTCAGTTGGTGGAACATCACATTGTGTCAATAATGTTGCTGTCCAGCATAAAGTGTGTGGCCCGCATCTAGAGGTTGTATTACTCAAAGTGGATAAGTCCAAGAGGAGGTCATGTTCCGTAACTGAAACACCGTTACCAATATACGATGTAAGCCAAAGAAGGGGGCCCCTACGAGGAACGTGATTGAAATAGATACCAGCAAAAGGCAGGAGCTGGACGGGATTCAAAATACAAGTCCATGATCAAGAATCCATCACCCAGAGTAATGTGGGATATCTGCCTACAATAAATACTCCAGCAACCAGCTTGTCAACCATCCAAGAAGTTATCAACCAGTCTCTTACCATAATGTGCACCCTCAAACTCACCGATATAACTGTGTTTTCGATCAAGGTATCTATTGCAGGGCGTTGGATGCTTAACTGTACAAGCCAATCGTGCCTCATCTCGGCACATTCCACACTCTAGGAACATATGCACATCACTGGCAAGAGGTTCCAATATGCCGGGCTCAAGAATTTGTGGATCAAATCAGGGGTAGTAGCAGAAGGCTTGGTATCTGTTGTTATGGAGGGTCGTAGTTGCAACCGAGAGTGCGTTACCACAAGCTTTGCTAGCTATGAAGCCTTCATGCAAGTTGCTTGGGCGAGATTTCTCCCATGGACTGAAAACAAATAAAAAAAACAATCAAGACACAAACCAAATAAAGAAAGCCTTAGAAAAGGTATGGAAAGCCAATCATTCAGACATCTGTTTGAGCGCTACGAAGAATACTTTGATCAAACGGCCGCGCACCCCTTTCAGAATTTTAAATGTCATACGTTAACATGATGGAGCTAATGCTGCACATAATACGCGCATCTCGTTCCCGCCTGAGACAAAGAAATATGGATGAACGCTTGTTGGAGTCAGTTTTACTTCTTTTACTCATAAATTCAACTGAACACGAATCAAGTTTTCATGACAGGGAAAATTGTATATTGAATAGGGTAGCTTTAAAAGAGATGTTTTCTAAAATGTTGCTCAAAAGCTGCAAGATTCAGTTTTCCACAAAAAGTCAAGTTGGACTTATAACCCATTACAATATTTACGTAGCACTTTCTAAAGGCATGTCAATAAACTCATGACTAGAAAGGACTCGACTGACCCCTGAAAAACTCGGACTCACGTGAAAAACGTGGTTTGTGTTTCAAGAGAGGAAGAAAGTTTGGCGGGAAACGCGTAAAGTTTCTCGATGCTGAAGATTTTTTGTAAGTATTCTGAACTGATTTACTTCTATACTTTGACGTGAAGGATCAACACTAAAAATGCTTATTAATATATTGACAATTCACCTTAAATCGGTATTATCGGTCCCGCTGCCCCTGATCAAAGTCATGGTAGGACTGAGGTAATCCGAAGTTTTGTCGGCATAGTTCACTTTGTACTCCTTTAGTTTTCGGTTAAAATAAATAATTGTGCCTGTGAACCATTCATTTTTGTACAGGGTGAATTCGCAATCCCAGGTGGCCCCCAGTGGCGCTAGTCTCACGTGTCATATGGATGCGTCTTAACTGAATCGGCGTTATGAAGGATCTTCGAGGCTATGTGCGCCATTAAACAAATTCACTTTCAAAGTTAATCCTAGTTGATGGCGCGAGTAAATTTGAGTTGCTCCATCCAATCCACCTAAGAGATATAATTAACGCTTCACAACGCCAACTTTTGGTTGAAACGTTTCCCATCCTTCTAATCAGAAAAATCGTCAATACTGATTCAGCACTCTTACTTAATGAACTATGAAGCCACAGCTGATGGAACGGGACACCTTTAGTTGATTTATTCAATCCACCGAAGGTGTATAATAAACGCTTCATTACGCCAGAAATTCTTTTTCAAATTTTTCCACCCTTGAAATTAGGGTCTGTGTTTTCCAAATTGTTTAATCTACCTCGCCAATAGAAACTGAATCATTTTAAAAGACAAACCAATTAAATTGATCCCAATAAAACACTGAACTAGTTGCCAAGTTACTAGAAAAGCAGCATTCGTAGCCTTGAGTATGCAGATATTTATTTAAGATTCAAGTTACTACAGATATTTACGATTCAAGTTGCTAGCACTGTGACTTTTATTTTCAAATACAACTAAATGTATTCCTGAATAACTAGTAAATACTAATGTCATTTTAAATCAAAGGCCACAAAAAACTTAGATATAATGGCTTAGGAGAATGAATTGTGGTTAGTAATCCTCGGTTGATGACCCTGGAGCTCCCAGTGCACCAATCAGACCTTGAGCTGTGTTAAACAAATTGATAGGCGAACTGCCATCTGTGATGAGTGTGGACTTCAAACCAAGAGACTTGAGTAGTTTGACCTGCGGGAAATTTGAAACAACTTAGGTCAGACCAATTTTTAAAGAACAGGTTTTTGGAAAATTTTAGGGTCGGTCGGTCGGGAAAAAATATTGCAAAAAATATTGTTCTATAAACAAGTTAGAAAAGCGAACCCAAACCGATCAAATTTAATTAGTATTAATATTGAAAGCAATTATTGATGAAATAAATAAGCTTTTGATACGTTAATATTTTTCTTTAATAACAACGCCGATCTTTTTATTTTTCCACTTCTCGTGAAACAGGGTCCATGATTTGAAAGATTTGAAAGATTAAATTGTTTTGGTCTTAGTATTTCAATGAGATGAGATGTTTAAACATTTTATAAGAAGAAACATAAATATTATAAAAAATAGGGCGAGCATAACGCTATCCTCACATTCTAATAATGGAAATATGTGGTATGTAAAAAGTAAAACCAAGAAATCAATAACACAACAACAACTACTACTACTACTCGTAATAATAATAATAATGATAATGATAATAATAATAATAATTTATAATCACAGAGCCATCATCGCCACCACCATCATCAATAACTAAACATTTCAATTTACGATAATATAAACGTATCATGACCGTCAGAACAAAATCAATCGTCGCCACTACCGTCATCATCGTAACCATCATCACCACCATCATCATCGTCATGGCAATCATAATCATCATCGTCATCATCGTCATCATCACCATCAACATCATCACCAACATCAACAAAAAAAAAATCATCAACAACAAGAAAAAAAACAAGAACAAAATCA
>ERZ1740055.435-NODE-435-length-11278-cov-6.996258_pt1 | contig 11278 bp, 12 predicted proteins | sample MGYA00581747_ERZ1740055 | MGnify/ENA primary metagenome ERZ1740055 (study PRJEB43018, sample SAMN04849739) | marine metagenome | isolation source: floating plastic debris | place: Pacific Ocean | collected 2008-08-28 | study: EMG produced TPA metagenomics assembly...
CTGGAACCTTATGAAACCCAGCAATACAGTGTATAACTAATAAATCTATCCAATAACTATTTGTATCAAAACACCAACACAGCATCCCATTTTCGACATTTTATATTTTGTTAATGCTGCATACAATATTAGAATCTCCCTTACTAAGGCTAACAAAAGCCTTTCATTCATTTTATGTAGAATCTTTATGATGAAAAGAGTCTTGAAAAGGGAATTTATAACATCTTGAATGTTTGCAGTTATACTAAGTAAGTAACCTGTTCACAAATTATTTTAAAACAATAAATAGATAATTATATTGCACAAGTACTTTATACATTGATAGTTTAAATCCTCACTCATTTATACTTAATATTCACTTACTCATTTGTTCTTTTTATTTTTAAAGGATATAGTTGATAGATTTCATTCTTTTCATCAACTTTATTCTTTCATTTATCTTCCATTCATTAATTTCATTCATCATATTTATTTTATCTGGGCTGGGTTTTTCAACTGTTCAGATTTGGAAACAAAACCATGGGTTAAACAATTAACCCTGGTTTAGTGCTGATTGGCTTTTGAACAACTGGGCCTTGTTTCATTTCATTTAAATCCATTATTTAATCCTTTTTATTGAATTCATTCATTTTGTCATTTAATTTGTTTCATTATTCATTCATGCCCATGTTTCATACCATGTTATTTTTAGTTTCTCCTCATAATGAAAAATTGACATAAATTATTGTCAACTGTTAAACTAGAGACAACTTGTTCAGGAGAAACTTTTCCCACATCTTGTTTGTTGCAAAACGAGATGTCAGCTACAGATACCCAGGTGTAAAGAAAGCTGTACTGAAGTCAGAACGGTAAGTTGTACATTAATTTGCTGCTGCTGATTACTTGCAAATTTTTGTTATTGCAATCTTGCTTACACACACTTAGTATCCACTTTTATGCTTTTTTTCCTGCTACTGTTCACATAATTTATACACACATTTAACTGATGCCCCATGTTAGATAATCTGTTACAGTCTTGGATTCCAGATTCCATGATGTGGACTCTGTATCTCAGGTACTGAATTCAAGATTCCACCTCAGTGGAGTCCAAATTCCAAAAGGTCATTTTTTCTAGGATTCCAAATTCCTAGACCTGGATTTGAAACTCCAAAGAGTAGGATTCTGGATTCCACAATTAAATGTTTTCTGAATTCTGGATTCCATGAGAAAATGTTTTCTGGATTCTAGATTTTGGATTCCATGAGCAAATGTTTTATATTCCATAATCCAACCTTTTTGACTAATGTTTCTTTACTATTTCTCACATACCAACTCAAGTTGTTCTCCTCTCTCCTCACTCAGACCTCTTCCTCCCTTCTTTCTAGGTACAAATGTTCTGACAACATCACTTCTTGGGTGTAGCTCCTTATTCATTGTCATGGTTTTTCTAGATTTCTTATCTATTTCCTGGAGTTCCTCCTTATTCCATTTAATTATTTCGCTCCTTACCTCACAAGTGACACAGCCCAAGTGTTCGCTGCTTTGATCTTGTTTTTCAACTTAGTTGAGATTTCATGACAAGTTTAAACTGTCTAAAGTACTCTTTTCGAAATATATCTTTCATTTACCTCTATTTAAACTTGTCCAACTTGAGAATGCTCAGATACTTGTAACCTTCTTCATCAACTTCTTTTATTGACTGTTATTTTATCAGTTTAATACCCTCAGTTGCACACAACTTTCTCCTCTTCAGCACCACAGCACACATTTCTTTTCCCTGAATTCCTGTCCTAATCAACTGTACTATCAATACAAGACTTTCAATCTCTGCATTGTTCCATAAAGAACAAAATAATGGTTTATTTCGACGTCTCCTAAGGTAGATCCCATTTTAGCATCCCATAGGATCTTAGTCAAGGGTACAATGCAAACAGTAAAGATAAGGGGGGACAAACTGTTTACAGTGTACTTCACTTTCAATACAGCCTTTTGACATGTCCTCTACCACTTGTCCTAGGGACATACAACTACATTCACATCACTTTGAGGATGCGAGGCCCCATTCATGGACACTAACTTTCAAGTCTTTTTCAGTCTAAGTTCTTCATCTTCTCGCTGTCCAACTAATTATGCCTGCCCCATACCTCAATACAGCTACAGAATATTGCTGTAATTTTATTACGAGTATGGAGTTTGGATTTTAGTAATAATTTCACTCTTCAGATGTACTCTTTCCTAAATTGATCTTTCATTTTTGTCTCCTTAATGTTGTGTAGTTTAAATTCCAAATTCTTATAACCATCCTCCATATATAATAAAATATAAGGTCTCTATCTGGAAGTGTCATTCCTTCGAGTTTAACAAGATTTCCTCATTTCATGATCAAAACTCCACATTTCTTTAAGCCAAATGCCATCCCTTTGTCTGTACTGAATATATGCACGATTGTATAAGGGAACTATTCTGGTCATGATCTGTGCCAAAAAGTTTTAAATCGTCCATTAATAACAGATGTCTCATTGATTGATTTTAAACTCTTTGTTACCCCATTCATAGCAGGCTTTCATCTTCCTTAAAATCAACGTCAGTGGCACCATACACAATACAAACAAAAGAGGTAATAAGCTGTCAGCTATCACCTTAAAAAATACCACGTCTAATGGACACGTTACCAAGACTTTCTCCCACTGATGTCAATTCAACCTTCCATTTTGACACGCTTTCCATAACAAACTGCTTCACATTTCCTGCAATGCCAAACATATCTGGACATTCGAGAATCCAGCTGTGTTGGTATCATATCAAATGCTTTTCTATAATGTATCCATGCCATAGATAGATTGGTATGTCTTCCTTTTTAATCTCTCAGAATAGTGTTATCAATAAGTAGTTGGTCCTTAGTACCCCCACTTCCTTTCTTACATCTTTTTTGTTCATGAGGTAGGACCTTCTCCTTTTCAAAAACAGGTACATACTTTGAGCAACCACTCCCGTTAACAATTTCCACATTGAGGGCAAGCATGATACTGTATCTATAGGTCTATAGTTATCAACTGCATTACCCTAACTTCCGTCCTTTTTTGCACAACACTGTCTTAACGCAGGTTATCCACTCAGGTAAACTAGCAACTCCTTTTATAATATCATTTAACTGATTTGTGATCCTACTATATAGAGAATCAAGAAACCATGAACACCATCTCTCCCCTATATTTTCCAATTAGAGATCTTTTTAATTTGTGTTTCAACTGTCTCCCGAGTTTTGCAAAATGTCTCTTGCAACTTACCAGCTGTTTTTGACACATTCTTAAGGCTATGAAGCCACTCAGCATCTTTCTCATGTCTTTTCGAACACCCCCAATATCATTCCAATATTTCTTAGATTCCTTCACATCAGGTATCTGATGTACACTTTTGCTCTATCTCTCCTCTTTCTACTTCATTCCATTCCCGAAAGACTCTCTTCTGATCGACTTGGAAGAGGCGATTTTTGCCTGTACTGAGTTATCCTCTGTTCATATCTTTTTATCTTAGCACTTTTGGCAACTAATCGTTGTCTAAGCTCCTCAATAATTGTTCATAACCCTTTCTTCCTTATGCGATATTCCTTGGAAGATCCCTAAATTTCGCCAGCGACTTCAATTCACCTCTTTTACTCCTTTCTAGTATGTTAATATCTTTCCTCAGGCTATTAATATCTCGTTCAATCCTTCTTCAAATTCTGACCATGTTTAGACCAAGATGTTGAGCAATCCCATTTGCACCAGCCCTTATCAAGTTGTTAGTATCGGCTATGCTATCTGTTTTGATAGACTTTATTAAACCATTTACTTTCCTTGCTTCTTGTCCTATTTTTGGTTTATGTATCTTTTTAAAATGAATACCATCAATAGAAGCGTTCTCCTTTACCATGTTCTTTATTTGGTTAATGATGGCTTTCTCTTCTTCTGACTAATCAATATCTGGATCTATATCTGCAAAATGATTTTCATCTATACAAATACAACCAGCAAAGTCCAGATGTAGTTCTGAAATAGCAGTGTCAACGTTCACACATTCCTGTTCCTCAAATACTAGATTTTCAACACCAGCCACCTTCTGCCTTATTGCCTCAAGTTCTAACTCACTTAACCACCCATTCTTCCTTATAGCTTGTGTCAGGTCACGTATCCTTTGCTCTGTCGACGCAATTATTCCATGCTTTTCCATTTTTTGAACATCTTTTGGCCATAACCCCTCACAGGGACACCATTCTCAATAAATGGTCTGCTTCTTTTCTTTGTTTATAACTATCGTCATCATTATTATCATTATTAACTTTGTTTTCTTTAAAATAATATCTTTTTAGCCAAAATTAAATAACATTTTCAATTGAATTCTTTGAACAGAGTGAGGAATGCCATTATGAGTGGCACATTCCAAGACATGTCTGGAGCAACAGTAAAATATAGTGCTGCAGGTACAATCTGCTCCTTACTGTAGTTAAGGTTACAGAAAATCCTGGACATGGACATTGGGAAAAGTTTAATTGTGCGCTTCATATAAATGCTATCCTGCTGGTATTTGGTTCCAATAAGTTCTGATAAATGCAATTTCAGTAATTTCGTGCAAAAATGGTGAATTATTTTAATAACACTTTTATTAGGCTTGCATCATAATTATTCAGTCTGTAACCTTAACTGGAAATACCAGATATTATAGACAACTCTTGCAAGGCATAGGTCAAAGATTGCATTCAACCTTCTCGCCAATACATAAACCAACTTAACAAGTTATTAAGTTGGACATAAACTTAAACTCATTTTGTAAATTAGATTTCATTCTTTTTAAATTAATATGTCAACTATAGCCACCATTAGTAACACAATAAACAACATGAAAAATTGAATCATTAGATCATCAACATTATCCTAGAATTATGATAACAAAGTTTTGCGGTGATGGAAATTTTTCATTATGATAAATGATAATGATGGTGGCTGTATGTAGTAGACTTCATATTTATAATGAATTGGTGCCACCATCAACTTCACTATATCGTTATTATCATCAACATCAACATTATAAATCATTACCAACATCATACTATTTCACCTACAGTATGCCTTGTAATTACGTATACATTAGAAATACTTATATGGTGGCAATTGATCTCACAAAATATTTTACAAAAGCTTTAATCCAATTATTTAATGACATTGAGGTAAACTGGATCGGTACTGTAGTTGTTTTAGCCATGGAGAGGGAATGTCAAATGGACTTGATAAGTTTAACAAATGTTGTAATGACAGAGAGTTGTTTAAGATTGCAAAACGGAGGGTAATAGTTACAGGCGTTCTTGGCCGTGGAGTGAGAAGGGACTGTGGAAAACAAAAGGACTTTCAGCTTTCAGTCTAAGGAAGGCAACACAATATTTTATAAGTTTTTATTGTATAATGGAATGTTAGAACAGTCAAGTAGATTTTCTTGTAACTTAGCACCTTTCATTTAATCAAAGGTTCTCAGTTTTACAATATGTAGTTGTCGTGATTAAGATCTGATTTGGTTTGTAACAGAAATTGAAGAAATAGATTCAAAGAGGCAGAGACATGTACAAGTACAGGAGAAAGAAGCAAAAAGAATTATTAGCCACATGACCACAACTATTTATAGGAAATTAATAAGGTGACTTTGCATTTCTCTTTTATGTTTAATTTGATTATCATCATTATTCTAGTTAACCAATTGTCTTTCTCATCACCACTACAGTAAACATATCAGTACCATCATCATTGTCTATGGGATCATTTTGCATGAATCACATCCAGAACATCTTCATCAACTTGAATATAGGATATTTAACACCATTTTTCTTCATTGATATGAATCTAATCATCATAGTAATCAGCGTTATGAATCAATATCATGATCATCCTCAACATCATTAAAATTTTTATCACCATTATATCACCAGTACCATCACAAACACCTGATCATCATCATCATCCATATCATCATGATCGTCATCATCAATATTAGGAATCACTAACACCATCAAAATCATCATCAATATTAGGAATCATTGCTAATCATCCTTGTAAAAATGTACCAACACTTGTAAAATGGCTTTTTACTCTGTCTATAACATTAGAAGGATCAGAAAATATCTTTCTGTAAAAAGCAACACGAACTCTTGTCCATGCTGTATCAATGGGAAGGCTCGACTATTGCAACAGTTTATTTTACGGACTACCAGCGAAATCGATCTATAAATTACAACGTGCACGAAATGCAGCAGCACATAACTTCTGTTCTGCAGTCGTTACACTGGCCACTAGTAAAGGAGAGAGTGCATTTTAAGATCCTTGTACTCACGTTCAAAGCTGTTCATGGTCCTGCTCCAGATTATATCAGTTGTCTCATTTCAGTGCAGCTTCCTAGCTGTCATGTTGAACTTCTTCTGAAGCCATTCAATATCAAAACCTATAAAACGTTGGGTGAAAGGGCATTTTTGTTGCAGTGCCATCTCTGTTCAGTGCTTTGCCTCGCCAAATCAGAGAAAAAAATTCTTTTAACAGATTTAAGGCTCTATTAAAGACATTTTTATTTAGAACTGCCAATGAACAACCTTGTATTAATTTTAAATTTTTATATAAATTCATATTATTCCATTTTTAGTATTAGTTTTTTAGATATCTTCATATTTTGTTAGCACGTTTGTTGTAATTTATTTCGTAACTATGTTGTTATGCCCATTTGATCATATCCACATGATACATGCGCGCTATAAATAGTAATTATTATCATCCTTAACAATGAAATTAATCATATCCACCACTATCATCATTATGAGTTACTATTATAATCATCATCATAAATCATTACCACCACCACCATCATCAGCAGCATCATCATGAATCATTATCGCAACCATTTTTGTCATAATCAATATTATGAGTTATTACCATAATCATCATCATCAACATTAAAAATCATTACCATCATTATGAATCATTACCATAATTATCATCTTCAGCATGAATCATTACCTCCAACGTCATCATCCTCATCATTGTCATTCTCGTCATCTTCCTCCTCCAACTCCTCCTCATCCATCATCCATCATTGGTTATCGATCATCCATTGTCCATCATCAATCATCCATCATCTGTCATCAATCATCCATTATCCATCTCCATCATCGATCGTCAATCATCTTTCATCCATCATCCGTCATCGATCATCCATAATCTATTATGGATTTCTTACCATCCATCATTGGTCATCCATCATCCATCATCAGTTGTCGATCATCCATCATCCATCATAAATCATTACCACCACAATCATCCATCATCCATCATCCATCCATCACTATCATCCATCCATCATGAATCATTTATCAGTACAATCATCAATCATTACCACCACAATCATTATGAATCATTACCTCCATAATCATGATCAACATCAACTTTATAGTTCGTTACCACTACAACCACCAGAATTATCATAATCATTGTGAATCATTACAATAATCATTATCGTCAACATAAATCATTATCGTCCTCAGTTTTATAAACCATTACCACAACAACCACCACAATCATCGTCATTATGAATCATTACCACCACCTCCATCATCGTCCTCAGTGTTATAAATCATTACCACAACAACCACCACAATCATTATCGTCTTCATTATGAATCATAACCACTACCATACAATCATCTTCATCAGCATGCTAACTCTAACTCTACATTTCTGATAACCTGCAATATAAGTTAACCTAAAATGTGCATACTGGAAAGTTTAACTAAACTTTTTTTTTATTTTGGGCCCTTTAACTTTGCAGGTTGACTGGCTGGGTTTTGATCAAGGTGTTTGGAAAGCTTTTTAACACCATTCAAGTTCATCATGGCCAGAAGCAAATGCTGCTAGAGGCAGTAGCTGTATGTTTAAAACATTAGTGATACGTTTATCATATCTATTTTTGTTCATGCATATAGTAGTCCATGTCATTCTTAGTTTTTGTAGCCCATGAACTTCTCAAATCCGCTCTTTCTTCCTCCATCTTTTCTAAATGCAACATTTCAGTTTTAGTATTTTAACTCAGGTTTTTAAAGTTTTTGTGATGAAAGGCCTTATGGGGCCTTCTATGTCAGGCCCATTAGGATATCGGGAAAACTGCGGTGGTCCTGAAAAACCTCGGAAGTCCTGGAAAAATGAATATTTAAAATGCAGCTCTTAAAAAATCTGGAAAATGTGAATCACTCCTGGGAAGTGCTGTAAAATATAATCTTTCATGGACGATAAATACGTGACCGTATGGCAAACGTTTATTTTAACGCAGCAGAATTATCGTATTTTGTTATCTAAGTATGGTTTTGCTTTTCAATTAAACAAGAGATCTTCTTTTCATTCTTAGTTTTCTGGGTCTTGATTTTTGTAATAATATAGGCCTTGAAAGTCCTAAAAACATCATGGAGTTGTTTCTGACCAAACTTGCATGAGCCATTGTGTTGACATTTTGCGGAAAAAAAATTATGAGTGGAAATTTTATCAAATCTATATTTTGTATTTGTTGCGACCCCTAAAACGCACGGTGCATTGACTACATTCATTTTTTTTTATGAATATGTGCTATTATTACATAATTTTTATGGATTTTTATCGTTTATTCTTCAGGAAAACAAACCGCTTGTCTTCTTACCACTGCACAAGAGTCACATGGACTACCTGATTATGACCTTCACTCTGTTCACTTTTGGCATCAAGGTAATTTATAAAATAATTTGGCTAGTACAGTACGTGCATTTTGATTGGTCAACAAGTGTGTGTTCATATCGTTATGAAGCACGAAAATAATTACGTGAGCGTTATGATTGGCTGTCTCCAAGTTGTAAGAATTTACAGTTTTATGAAATTAAAAAAAATTTACATATGCGCTTGGTATAATTATTGTAAAAAATGATGTCAACCAGAAGCGTGGAAGTCTACTGTGTAAACTGAGGTATTGAACAAGTTGTATTCAATTCTTGCTTTGTATTGAATTGTGACTTGTCTTGGTTGCAGTGCCAGGCTTCTACTTGTTTATTACTATTTAATTGTGACGTGTCGTGGTTGCAGTGCCAGGCTCCTCCTTGTTCATTGCCATTGAGTTTGACTGGCACTGCAACCAAGATACGACACAGTTCAAAATGGCGGCACAGGGGAAATTCAAAATTTGAAAATGATAATATATTATTTGAGCTGTTAATGTGGATTTGGGAAATTGGTTTGCTCGTAACTTTAACTTTGTCTCCGTATAATTTAAAGGAAACTTTTGGGGTTAAGACCTCCCCGGGTATAAACTTTGACTATACATGTAGATTTGACTTTCACAGGTATAACAACAAAGACAAACCTTTGTTACTCTTCGAGTTAAATCTCTGTTTTATTGCTAGTTACTGCTCGCCTTTATACATGTCGTACATATAACTCCTATGTTCAATTAAAGTATTTTTATTCGTTACGTTTAAGAGGAATAACTAACATGCAGGCAGTATCCACTCTAACACGCATTGTATTGAAATTGAATCATGGACGAACAGTCACGTAATTAAAATACTCTGCAGTTTCCTACATGGACCAATGGTTTTGAAAATCAGTATTTTTAAGATTAATATTGTTAGGCGGTGGAGGAATTTTAGGTATGTTATAGATCATATTTTTAATTTGACAAAAGCTCTATAAACAAGTTTTGGCATAAAACAAGTTTTCTTCCATAGTGGGAAGAATTTTCAAATTAACGTTTTGGACTGTAGTCTTTCGTCGGAGTGAATGATGATGGTATGGTGATGAGAGTGATATATAATGATGATAGTGGTGATGCATATCATAATGGTTATGGTGATGATGATGATTGTACTGATGAGAGCAGTCATGGTGATGATGGTTTTGGTAGTACTGGTGGTGGTCATGGTGAACATTCATGATGATGGTATGGTGGTGAGAGTGATATATAGTGATGCATATCATGATGGTTGTGGTGATGATGATTGTACTGATGAGGGTAGTCATGATGACGACATTAATGATAATACTCATTACTCAGACGAAGGACTACAGTCTGAAACGTCAGTTCGAAAATTCTTCTCATTACGGTGTACAACTTATCGTGGTGTAAAGCAAGTTTTGGTTTTATTAGTTTGTGACCAATGTTTCTATGTTTTCTTTTTTCTACAGGTACCTCATGTTGCTGCTGGAGGTATGATTGTCTTTATATACATTAAACCAGTGGCAGCTTTCGCTAAGTGCCAGTGAACTCCTGCCACAGGGATCAAAGTTAGCAACCAGTTAGTCGCAAATGCGACTAAATTTTTTGCAGTGTGCCTAAAATATGAAGTTAGTCGCAAAATTGTGCCTAGATGTAAATTATTATGTGTGGCTGAATATCGCAACGGTTACCTGCTTTTTGTTACAAGCAAAAGCTAGTTTAGAGTCTTTAAGTAAAAAATAATGAAAAATGTTACCTCAGATCTTGGAAGATAAAATTCTCAGAATCTGACACTGAATCACTCTCATCCTAATCCAAGCTGTAAATAATAAAAGTTTTAAATTTTCACGATCTGTTAATTGGTTTTGTCAAAAGGGAGGAAGCTAGTTTGGAGTCTTTATTTTAAACAAAAAGTAATGACAAAAATTTTCAACTCATTGCTCTGTATTCCCAAGGGAACAATTTCTCTTTGTCTTTTTTTATTTTAAAAATGTTTTACACCAGTGACGAATTCGAAGTCAGATTTACAGGCAAACTTTGAGCCCTGTTTGGACTCCATTTCCTAAAAGTACCCATACTTTTTTCCTTCCATTCAGAAGATATAGCAAAAAATGTATTGTTATGAGTTTTGGTAGGAAATGTAAAATCTTAACATTCTGAAGTACAATAATTTTTATATTATATTTAAGGTTAATGTATTTTAGGTCATGGGTTTGAGATCCCATGTTGTCTCCCTAAAATAGGTTTACATATTTATCAACGGATTGCACTGTTCTTTGAATTTTAAAGTGTGCATTTTGTTAGATCCTAATGTTTATGGTGGCAAATGATAAGTTTTCTTATTTTTACAGATAACCTCGGACACATGCCAGTTTTTAGGTTAGTAAGCAGCCAGCTTTGTACTTCCAGTATATTACAGTTTTTGTGGCTACTGCCTGGTAACAGGCAGTAAGCCTCTATGTCACCGGTCGTGTAAGTGCGTGCGTGAGTAAGGGTAACTTTTTAGAAATCGATTTTCTCTCGAATGAGTTACGAAGAGATTTCGAGTTTGCTTCGTGTCG